>Ga0113563_10002070_pt1 | contig 11877 bp, 11 predicted proteins | sample Mud3Dept3metaG_FD_80117 | JGI IMG/M metagenome (GOLD analysis project Ga0113563, IMG submission 80117) | Freshwater wetland microbial communities from Ohio, USA, analyzing the effect of biotic and abiotic controls - Mud 3 Core 4 Depth 3... | ecosystem: Environmental > Aquatic > Freshwater >...
AAAAAATCACGCGTCCCAAAAACGATCGTGCCGCGGTGGTCCGCGGCAGCTCGAAGTTCACACCCCCCGCCCGGCCGGTCGGCCGCCCCCGCGACCGGGGGTGGGGAGGGGGTCAGTGCACGGCGCCGTGCGTTTCCTCGAACACGAGGTCCTCCATGCGGGAGAACGCCGACTCCTGCCCGGGCTGGCTGAAGAGCACCATCAGCACCACCCATTTCAGCTTCTCGAGGTCGATCTCGTCGCCCTCGAGCGCCATCAGCCGGTCGATCACCAGCTCGCGTTGCGTCGGCGAGAGGATGCCCACGTTCTCGAGGTGGACGAGGAAGCCGCGGCAGTCGGTGTCGAGCCGGGCCTGTTCGAGCGCGCCGAACACGCGGACCGCACGGCTGGTAGGCGTCGCCTCGGACCGGGCCGGGTCGGCCGCCAGCTCCTCGAGCCAGCAGAGCGCGCGCTCGACCTCGCCCGAGGGAAAACCGGCGTGCTCCAGCTCGGTCTTCAGGGTGTCGCGATCGGGCTCGTCGCCCTCGTCCAGTTCGCCGTCGAAGTAGTTCTCGAACAGGTAGATCAGGATGTCGAGAACGCCTTCCTTCATCACACCTTCCCAGGCAGTCGCGGGCAATACAACCCGCCGTGCTGTTGCGCCACTCGTCCCTCGAGCTCGAGGATGAGCAGCATGGACGCGACCGCGTCGGCCGCGAACCCGGAACGCGCGACGAGCGTGTCGATGCTGGCCGGCGCGAAGCCGAGCGCATCTAACAGGATTTCATAGTCCTTGTCCAACTCGCGGCCGAAAACCCCTTGCGCGTCAGGTGCTTCGGCGCGTGCATGGGCGCGCAGCCCGTCGAGCAGGGCGCCGAGTTCGACGAATATGTCATCTGCCGTCTCGACCAGCTTGGCCCCCTGGCGGATGAGGCGGTGGCAGCCGCGCGCCATCGGGTTGTGGATCGAGCCTGGCACGGCGAACACCTCGCGTCCCTGTTCGCCGGCGAGTCGCGCCGTGATCAGCGAGCCGCTCTGCAGCGCGGCCTCGATGACCAGGGTGCCGACCGACAATCCGCTGATGATCCGGTTGCGGCGCGGAAAATGGTGCCTGAGCGGCTCGACGCCCGTCGGCAGGTCGGACACGAGCGCGCCACCCCCCGCGATGATCTCGCGCGCCAGTCCCGTGTTCGCGCGTGGGTAGATCTCGTCGAGCCCGCAGCCCAGCACCGCGACCGTGACCCCGCCCGCCTGCAGCGCACCGCGGTGGCTAGCGGCGTCGATGCCGAGCGCGAGGCCGCTGGTGACGGCGAGCCCGGCCGTGACGACCTGCCGCGCGAACTGCATCGCAGTGTCGCGGCCGGGCAGGGTGGGCGAGCGGCTGCCCACGATTGCCAGCTGAGGCAGCGACAGCGCCACCGCCGCCCCCTCGACGAACAGCACGAGCGGCGCATCGGCAATGCCCGCGAGCAACGGCGGAAAGTCTGGCGCGCCCCAGGTGACCAGTCGGCGGCCGGCGCCGGCGAGCCAGCGCTCGTCGGCAGCAATGCCCCGCGCATCGGGATCCAGCAGCGCCTCGATCGTCTTGTCGCCGAGCCCGAGCGCGACGAGCGCCGCCCGCGATTCGCCGGGCAGCTGCAACGGGTCGACGGGCGCCGACCCGGCGCGCGCGAGGTGGCCGGCGTGCAGGCTGGCGGCCCGCGCGAGCGTGAGCCACGGTTTCGGGTCGTCCATGCGCAAGGAGCCTACCGGGCATCGCTCCCGGCAGGCTCCTGCAAATTAGCCGCGTTCGCGCGAAAACGCCGCGGTGCGGATCAGCGGATGAAGTCCCTCATGCCCGCGTCACGATGGCCGTAGCGCGGGTGCGCCACGAAGTCGCCGCGGCGGATGACCTGCGACGATTCGACGACCAGCGCGTAGCTCATGCGATCGTGCACCGAGAACACCAGCACGGACGCGCTGCGCTCGTCGGGCAGGCGCACCCGGCTGTAGTTCGCGGTGAACGCGGCCCAGTCCATCCGGTTGAAACGGTCGCGAACCTCGTCCCCGCGATAGAACACGCCGAGCACGTTGCCGGGCTCGAGGCCGTGCTGGCTGCCGCGATTGATCGCGACCACCTGGTACTTGCCGGCGACGTACACGCCGTCCACCACGGCGATGACCTGCCCAAGCAACTCCTCGTTCTTGGGCGCGGCGAGACGGAAGTCGTCGCCGATGTCCACCTGCGCCGGGAACAGCCGGTCGCCCTGCAGGACCTCGCGCCCCGACTCCACGACGCGCAGGTGGGTGAGGTCCTCTTCGCGCTGCATCCTGAAGATCGAGCTTTCGCCCGGCACCACGGCGCCGGTGTTCTGGATCACCACGCCGGTGCCCGCGAAGTGGCCGATGTAGCCGAGCAGGTCGCCGTCGTCGGGGTCACGCAGCTCGTCGCCGACGTTCACGATGGTGTAGCGCGTGCCGGCCGCCGGATTCTCGAGCCCGCGGCCGTAGACCTCGTTCTGGTCCGAGCCCACGATGTGGCGGTCGCGCATGCCGACCACGTAGGGCGCCTTCTTCACCTGGTCCCGGGTCAGCAGCGCGGGGCGGCCCACGAAGTCCATCAGCAGGTCGTAGGGGATCGTGCGGATCGCGCCGCTCAGCGGCTCGCTGCGTACCTGCGGCGACAGGCGCTCTGCGCCCGCGGTGCCGATCGTGATGCGCGGCTTGCCGTCCACGTACACCAGGTTGAGCACGTCGCCCGGGAAGATCAGGTGCGGGTTGGCCACCTGCGGGTTGACGTACCAGATCTCTGGCCAGAACCACGGGTCGCGCAGGAACACCGCGGCGATGTCCCACAGCGTGTCGCCCTTCTTCACGACGTACTGATCGGGCGCGTCGGGCGCCAGCGGGACGGACATCGACGTGCCGGACACCTGGGCGACCGCCGAGGTAGGGGCGGCGGTGCCGAGCGCGAGGCCGGCCGCGGCCACCGTCAGTCCGAGGCCCAAGGCCCGGATCCACGGACGCCAGCCGGTCGAACGGGTGTTTGCGAGGCGCAGGTTACGATCCATCCCTTTCTCCATCGGGTGTCGGGGTCGTCACCGTCGCCTTATAATCCCGCCCCCAGCGGGGCTGCTGCCGACCACGTCTCAGTCGGGCGACGCCACGGGACGGCGACGGTGTCCAGCGGCAGTCCTGCGACGACGAATTTCAAGAGTCATTTAACTTTATCAGCATTTTCAAACGAATGGCGAAGCTCACCATCCTCGAATTCCCGGATCCGCGACTCAGGACACGCGCTGCGCCGGTTGCCGTCGTGGACGAGTCAGTCCGGAAGCTGATCGACGACATGCTCGAGACCATGTACGCGGCCCCCGGCATCGGGCTCGCGGCCACCCAGGTCAACGTGCACCAGCGGGTGCTGGTCGCCGACGTGAGCCAGGAGCAGGACCGGCCGCTGGCCTTCGTGAACCCCGAGATCCTCGAGCGCGAGGGCACGACCGAGGCCGAGGAAGGCTGCCTGTCCGTGCCGGGCATCTTCGACAAGCTCGCCACGCGCTCGGCGCGCATCCGGGTGCGCGCGCTCGACCGGGACGGCAAGCCCTTCGAGCTCGAGGCCGAGGGCCTGCTCGCGATCTGCATACAGCACGAGATGGATCACCTGGAGGGCAAGCTGTTCGTGGACTACCTCTCGGAGCTCAAGCGCAGCCGCATCCGCAAGAAGCTCGAGAAGGACCGTCGCGAGCGCGGCAGCGCGCCGGCGGCGCACGAGCGCTCCAAAGTCCCGGTCATCTGACGCGCCGCGCGCGGCCGACAGACCGCGCCGCAACACCCATGACCCCCCGGCTGCGCATCGTCTTCGCCGGCACGCCGGAATTCGCGGTTCCGCCACTCGAGGCCTTGCACGCCGCCGGTCACGACCTCGTGGCCGCCTATACGCAGCCCGACCGCCCCGCGGGGCGCGGCCAGGCGCTGACCGCGAGCCCGGTGAAGCGACGCGCGCTCGAGTTCGGGCTCGCGATCGAGCAGCCGGCGACACTCAGGACGCCCGACGCGCTCGAGCGGCTGCGCGCGTTCGGCGCGGACCTGATGGTGGTGGTCGCCTACGGCCTGATCCTGCCGCAGGCGGTGCTCGACGTGCCGCGCCTCGGCTGCTGGAACATCCACGCCTCGCTGCTGCCGCGGTGGCGCGGCGCGGCGCCGATCCAGCGCGCGATCCTCGCCGGTGACGTTGTCACCGGCATCACCATCATGCAGATGGAGGCCGGCCTCGACACCGGGCCCGTGCTGCTGATGCGCGAAACGCTCATCGGGTCGCGCGAGCTGGCCGGCGAGCTGCACGACCGACTGTCCCGGATGGGCGCCGAGGCGATCGTCGCCGCCATCGGCGCGTGGCAGGCGGGGCGCATCACGCCGGTGCCGCAACCCGTCGAGGGCGCGACGTATGCCGCCAAGCTCAGTAAGGCCGAAGCGCGCATCGACTGGTCGCAGCCCGCCGTCGCGATCGACCGGCAGGTGCGCGCGTTCAACCCGTGGCCGGTGGCCGAAACCGCCTGGAATGGTCGGCAATTGCGCATCTGGCAGTGCGAGCCCGAGCCGTCCGGGGCGGGTGCAGCGCCCGGCACGGTGCTCGAGTCGTCCAGCGACCGCATCGTCGTTGCCACCGGGGACGGCGCCCTGCGCCTGCTGCAGCTGCAGCAGGCCGGCCGGCGGGCGATGTCCGCTGCCGAGTTCCTCAATGCGAATACGCTCGCCGGGGCGCGGCTCGGGTGAACGCGCAGACTCCGTCGCCGGCTCAGTTGCGGGCGGCGGCCGCGCGCCTCGTGGCCGCCACGCTCCACGAGGGCCGCTCGCTCGATGACCTGCTGGCCAACGACCCCGATACCGGCGCCGCGCGCGGCCTGAAGCGTTCGCTGGCCTACGGCACCCTGCGCTGGCACTTCCGGCTCGATGCAATCCTGCGGCGACTGGCCGAGCGCGAGCCCGAGCGAATGCCGCCCACGCTGCGCGCGGCGCTCGAAATCGGCCTGTTCCAGTTGTTGTCCGGCGAGACGGCGGCTCACGCAGCCGTGGCCGAGACCGTCAATGCGACGCGCGAACTCGGCCATGCGCGCGCGGCCGGGTTCGTGAACGCGGTGCTGCGGCGTTTCCAGCGGGAGCGCGATGCCGTGCTCGCGGTCGTCGATGCCGACCTCGCGGTGCGTACCGCCCACCCCGGCTGGCTCGTGGCGATGCTCGAGCGCGACCGGCCGGATGACGCCGTAGCCATCCTCGAGGCCGACAACGAGCACCCGCCGATGTGGCTGCGGGTGAACCGCCGGCGCGCCACCGTGGCCGAATGCGTGGCCGCACTGGAGGTGGCTGGGTTCCGCGTCGAGCCTCACCCGATCGCCCCCGATGCCCTGCGGATCGAGCCGGCGGTCGACGTCGGGCGCGTGCCCGGGTTCGCCGAAGGCAAGGTCTCCGTGCAGGATGCGGCCGCGCAGCTCGCGGTCGAGCTGCTGGCGCCCCAGGCCGGCGAGCGTATCCTCGATGCCTGCGCCGCGCCGGGCGGCAAGACCTGCCACGTGCTCGAGCGCGTCGCGGGCCCGTGCCGTCTGACCGCGCTCGACGTGTCGGAACCGCGCCTCGCCCGGGTGCGCAACAGCCTCGCTCGGCTCGGGCTCGACGCGGAGGTCAAGGTGGGCGACGCCGGCGAGCCGGCGGGCTGGTGGGACGGGCGACCCTACGAACGCATCCTGCTCGACGTGCCGTGCTCGGCGACCGGGGTGATCCGCCGCCATCCGGACATCAAGGTGCTGCGCCGGGCGCGCGACATCCCGGCGCTCGCCCGGCGGCAGGCGCAGCTGCTGCGGACGGGGTGGGAATTGCTCGCCACGGGTGGGACGCTGCTGTACACCAGCTGCTCGGTGCTGCGGGCCGAGAACGAGGCCGTGGTCGGGGCGTTCCTGGCCGCGACCCCCGGGGCCGATGACCGCACGCCCGAGGCCACCCGGAGCTGGCCGGCCCGGTCGAGCGGGGCGGGTCCCGGGTACCTGGTGCGGACCGGTGAAGCCGGGATGGACGGCTTCTATTATGCTTGCCTGACCAAGCGCCACTGAATGTTGGTGATGAGCAACAGCAGCTGCACCCCCCGCTCGCCAAGGGGCGGAAGCCTAGGCTTCCGTGCGGCCTGGCTGCTTTGCTTTCTCGCAACGGTTGCGGCACCGGCAATGGCCGACACCCGCCTGGAAGTCACCACGGCGTCGGTCGCCCTCGACGACGGCGTCTTCGAACTCGACGCGCGTCTCGACATCGGCATCCCCGAGGCGGGCCGCCGCGCCATTGAAGCCGGCCTGACGCTGGAGCTCGACTACCAGATCGAGATCGCGCGCATGCGCCGCTACCTGCCGGACGCCGCGGTTGCGTCCTTGCAGCAGCGCTTCGAGCTCAGCTACCACGCATTGAGCCAGCGCTACCTGGTGCGCAACCTCAACACCGGCGAGCAGCATGATTTCGGCAGCTTCCAGGCCTCGCTCGATCGCATCGCCGAGGTGCGCGGCCTTCCGCTCCTCGATTCCTCGCTGCTCGAGCCCGGCGAGACCTACGAGTTCCGCGTCCGGGCCGAGCTCAACCTGCAGACGGTGCCAGACACGCTCGGCTGGGTGCTCTTCTGGACCGACGACTGGAACGCCACCAGCGAGTGGTTTGCATGGTCACTCCGACGCTGAGTCGCGCGGCCTCGATGGTCGTGATCGGCCTCGGCGGCCTGCTGTGGCTGGCCGCGATCCTGTTCATGGTGCAGACCGCCCAGCATTCCGAACAGTTCAGCCGGCTGCACCCGTGGATCCTGATGATCAACGTCGCGGGACTCGTGGTGCTGGTCGGCCTGCTGTTCACCAAGCTCGCGCAACTCGTGCGCGACTGGCGGGGCCACGTCATCGGCTCGCGGCTCAAGGCCCGCATGGTGTGGATCTTCGGCGTGCTCGCGACGCTGCCGATCCTGCTCGTGTATTTCTTCGCCGTGCAGTTCCTCAACCGCGGCATCGACAGCTGGTTCAACGTCGAGATCCGCCAGAGCCTCGACGACGCGCTCGTGCTGTCGCGCTCGGCGCTCGAGACGCGCATGCGCGAGCACCTCGCGGCCACCGAAGTCATCGCCGACCGGCTCGCCTCCGCCGGCGGTACCCCGGGGGCGCTGCTCGAGGAGCTGCGGCGGCAGGCGGGCGCGCTCGAGATCACGGTGGCGACCGACCACGGTGCGATCGTCGCCGTCGGCAAGGGCTTGTCGTCGGACATCGTGCCGGAGGACGTCCCGGACGAGGTGCTGTTGCAGGTCCGCCAGGGCCGGCCTTTCGTGAGCCTCGAGCCCCAAGCCTCGGGCGGCTACGTCGTGCGCACGGCCGTGCCGCTCGGAGAGAGCGCACCGGGTCGCAGTCGGCTGGTGGTGCAAGCCATCTACCCGGTTGCCGAGCGCATCGCCGCGCTGGCCGACACCCTGCAGGCCGCCTACCAGCAGTTCGGCGAGAAGGACTACCTGCGCCGACCCCTCAAGGCGAGCTTCATCCTCACGCTCACGGTCGTACTGCTGCTGTCGCTGCTGGCGGCGTGGTACGGCGCGATCTTCACCGCGCAGAAACTCGTGCAGCCGATCCAGGACCTGGTGAAGGGCACGCGCGCGGTCGCGCAGGGCGACCTCGACACGCGCCTGCCGCTCACCTCGCACGACGAGATGGGCTTCCTGGTGCACTCGTTCAACGACATGACCAAGCGGCTGCGCCGGGCGCGGGAGGACCAGCAGCTCGCGCAGCAGGCCGCCGAAACCGAGCGCGCCAATCTCGCGATCATCCTGGCGCGACTGTCCACGGGCGTGGTCTCGCTCGAGCCCGACCTGCGCGTGCGCACCGCCAACCGGGCGGCGACCACCATCCTCGGCGATGACCTCGAGGCCTGCGTGGGCCGCGATCTCGCCGGCCTCGGCGAGCCCGACAGCCTGTTGCGGCAGTTCGCCGAGGCGTGCCGCACGCGCATCGCGGCGGGCGACCTCGAGTGGCGCGAGCAGTTCACGTTCCAGGCCGGCATGTCGCGGCGCATCCTGATGTGCGCCTGCACGCCGCTGCCCGGCGAGGGCGAGGGCGAGCCGCCCGCCGGCTTCGTGCTCGTGTTCGACGACATCACGGTGATGCTGCAGGCCCAGCGCGAGGCCGCCTGGGGCGAGGTGGCGCGCCGACTGGCGCACGAGATCAAGAACCCGCTCACGCCGATCCGCCTCTCGGCCGAGCGCATGCGCCACAAGCTGCTGCCGTCGATGAACGAGAAGGACGCGCAGCTCCTCGACCGCGGCACCGAGACCATCGTGCAGCAGGTCGAGGCGATGAAGGAGATGGTGAACGCGTTCAGCGAGTACGCGCGCGCGCCGCGCTTCGAGATGGCGGACGTGAACCTGAACCAGCTGGTCACCGAGGTCACCGACCTCTATCGCGCCCAGGTCGCGGGCCGCGGCGTGAGGCTCGAGGTGCAGCTCGAGCCGGCGGTCAGCAGCCTGGTCGCCGACCGCGGCCGGCTGCGCCAGCTGCTGCACAACCTGCTCACCAACGCGGTCGAGGCGCTCGAGGGCCATGCGGATGGTGAGATCAGGGTCGCGACGCGGCTCGCCGAACGCAACGGCGAGGAGGTCGTCGAGATCGCCGTGGAGGACAATGGCCACGGCTTCCAGCGCGAGCTGATCGGACAGGTCTTCGACCCGTACGTGACGACCAAGCCCCGCGGCACCGGTCTCGGGCTCGCGATCGTGCGCAAGATCGTCGAGGAGCACGGCGGGCACGTCGAGGCGGACAATCGCGCGGGCGGCGGCGCGCGCGTGCGCGTCGAGCTGCCGCTGAACGAAACGACACGGGCGCAAGCCGCGGTCCGCGAGGCCCGCAGGCCCGAGCCCCGGAGGGAACGTGCATGAGCAACGCGCGCATTCTGGTGGTTGACGACGAGGCGGACATTCGCCAGCTCGTGCAGGAGATCCTGTCGGAGGAAGGCTATGTGGTGGACGTCGCCGCGAACGCCGCCGAAGCCCGCGCCGCCTGCGCGCGCCAGGTGCCCGATCTCGTGCTGCTCGACATCTGGATGCCCGATACCGACGGCATCAGCCTGCTGAAGGAGTGGCAGCAGGCGCAGTCGCTCGCCGCGCCGGTGGTGATGATGTCGGGACACGGCACGGTCGAGACGGCCGTCGAGGCCACGCGCCTCGGCGCGGTGGATTACGTCGAGAAGCCGCTGTCGCTCGCCAAGCTGCTGCGCACCGTGACGAGTGCCCTGGAGGAGGGCGGGCGCCGCCGCCGGACGGCACGCAGCCAGTTGCCGCCGCTGCTTGCGCCGGTGGGGCGCAGTCGCCTGATGCGCGAGCTGCGCGAGCTGGCCAAGCAGCTTGCGGCGCACGATGCCCCGGTGCTGGTGGTCGGTGAACCGGGCACCGGGCGCGAGGCGTTCGCCCGGTACATACACTCGCTGAGCCCGCGCAGGTCGGGGCCGTTCGTTGCCGTGGCCGCGGGTTCGCTGTCCGACTCCAGCGCCGAGGCCGTGCTGTACGGCACCGAGTCCGGCGGGTCCGTGCGCAAGGGACTGCTGGAGGAGGCCGAGCGCGGCGTGCTGTTCGTCAACGAGCTCGGCGACCTGCCGTCCGTCGCGCAGCGACTGCTGTTTGCGGCACTCGACTCCGGCACCTACCGGCGCCAGGGGGGCGTCGCCACGCTCCACTGCGACGTCCGCGTCATCTGCTCGGCGCAGCCGGGCTTCGAGACCCGCGGCACGGAGTTCCGCCAGGACCTGCTCTCGCAGCTCAACGTGCTCGGCCTGCGCGTGCCGCCGTTGCGCGACTACGCCGAGGACGTGCCCGACCTGCTGCGCTACTACGTGGAGCGGCTGGTGGACGACCAGCGCCTGCCGTTCCGCCGCTTCAGCGTCGCGGCCCAGAACCGCCTGCGCAACTACCCCTGGCCCGGCAACATCCGCGAGCTGAAGAACCTCGTGCAGCGCCTGCTGATCCGCGGCGGCGACGAGGAGATCGAGCTGGCGGAGATCGAGCGCGAGATTGCCGGTCAGGCCGCGGGCAACGAGCCGCTGGTGAAGCAGGACCTGCTCGCGCTGCCGCTGCGCGAGGCGCGCGAGCACTTCGAGCGGGCGTACCTCACGCAGCAGCTGCAGCTGTGCAACGGCAAGGTCGGCCAGCTCGCCAAGCGCGTGGGCATGGAGCGCACGCACCTGTACCGGAAGTTGCGATCGCTGGGGGTGGATTTCCGGCAGTCCGAGGACTGACTGAAGGGGACAGGGGATAGGGGACAGGGGACAGTAGCGAGGCGGTCGCTGCGAGCACGGCGACACTGCGGACGCAGTGCCACCACAGCCGAAATCTTCGGCCTTCCTACTGTCCCCTGTCCCCTATCCCCTGTCCCCTGACCGGAAAGTCATTCATCGCCGCCTGCACGGCCGTCGTTACGGCCGCGGCTTCCGTGCTGCCCTTGGTGACCTTTCCGGAGACGCGGCCCTGCCACACCTCGGCGTTGCGCGCGTTGTCGATGGCGTGGATCACCAGCGTGCCTTCCTGGTAGTTGCGAAGGCTCGGGCTGCCGACGCTCACCGAGCCGCCGAAATTCCCGCCCCAGCTGCCGACGCCCACGCCGACGCGCACGGGATTGCTCTCGACGACGTCCTTGCTGGTGGTCTGGTAGGTGATGCGCAGGTCCGGGTTTTCGGATTCGGTGTAGCCGCGGCGCTGCAGCTCGCCGGCGATGGCACGGCGGATGTTCTGGTCGAGCATCAGCAGCGGCTGGTCGGTGCCGTCGACGCCCGGGGCTGGCGACCAGCCGTAGGTGGCGTAGGACGCCCACGGCGCGCCGGGGTCGCGCATCGACTCCGGCTGGGGCGGAGCCGAAGCGCACGCCCCCAGCAGCAGTGCGGCGCAGAGCGCCAGACCGTGCCGGGTGCGGATCGAGCTCACGCGCGTTTCACTGCGACGCGGCGATCATGTAGTCGACGGCGTTGATCACCGACTGGTCGGAAAGATCGGTGCGGCCGCCCTTCGGCGGCATGTAACCGCCCTTGCCCTGGAAGCCCTGCAGCGCGTGCGTGTGCAGCGTGTCCGTGCCCTGCGCGAGGCGCGGCGCCCAGGCGGCCTTGTCGCCCAGCTTCGGCGCACCGGCGATGCCGGCACCGTGGCAGGCAACGCAGGCCTGGTTGTAGACGGTCTCGCCCGGCAGGTCTTCGGCGGCCGCCACCGGTGCAGCAGCCTCGGGCGCGAGGGCCGAGTTGTCCTGGCCTGCCACCGCGACTTTCGCCACCGGCGCGATGCGCGCAGCAACTTCCGCCTGGCGGATCGGGTCCTCGGCCCGGTGGGCCACCGAGGTGTTGGACGCGATGAAGCGCGCGAGGATGATGAGAGCGATGGTGATGCCGAGCAGGATGCCCAGCACCAGCATGAAGGTATCGAAGAACTTGCGGTCGTGGTCGGCGCTCACGATTGCTCCCCGGATCAGGCGCGAAAATGTGGCCGCGAAGTATAGCCTGAGCCGCCACGCGCGCCACCCGAAATGGACGCCGGGGACGCCCCAGGGCTATGATTCGTGCCCCTTTTCGGGGTCCAGCCCAGGCGCCCGTAGCTCAGTTGGATAGAGTGTCGCCCTCCGAAGGCGAAGGTCACTGGTTCGAATCCAGTCGGGCGCGCCACCTGCCTGCCGGCCCGCCGTCGACGGGCTGATCAGGGGCTAGGAAACGGCCTTCACCACGTAGCCGCCGGACTTCTCGTCCTTCTCTAGCTCGATCAGCTTGCGGGCCTGCGCTTCCTCGAGCAGCTGGCTGAAGCTGCGGAAGCCGTGATAGGTCTCGTTGAAGCCGGGGCGCTGGCGCTTCAGCGCCTGCTTGATCATCGAGCCCCAGATCTTCTCGTCTTCCTCG
>Ga0113563_10002071_pt1 | contig 11874 bp, 9 predicted proteins | sample Mud3Dept3metaG_FD_80117 | JGI IMG/M metagenome (GOLD analysis project Ga0113563, IMG submission 80117) | Freshwater wetland microbial communities from Ohio, USA, analyzing the effect of biotic and abiotic controls - Mud 3 Core 4 Depth 3... | ecosystem: Environmental > Aquatic > Freshwater >...
CATGTAGCGATTCATGCCGAAGGTGATGGTCGTGTCGTCCTTCTCGTAGTACCAGGCCGCCGGCAGCACGACGTCGGCGAAGGCCGCCGAAGACGACATCCGCGTCTCGACGGCGAAGATCAGGTCGAGCTTCGGGAAGAGTTCCTCGACGTAGAGGCTGCGCCCGCTGCGTTCGCGCCGCAGCGGATTGTGCGCCATCAGCATCAGCACCTTCGGCTTCTGCTCCGGGCCGGGACGCGCCTGCTGTGCGTCCCACCAGCCGCGCTCGACCGACTCGCGCAGGCACTGGCCGAAGCTCCGCTGCTCGCTCGGGTCGCGCCATTCCGGCCGATCCCAGAGCTTCGCGTAGCCGGCGTGGTGATAGAACCAGAACACGGGCGGCACGATCCCGAGGCGCTTCGTCTGCCGGGACATCAGTTCGGCGGTCACCAGCTCATCGGTGATCTCGCGATCCCGCAGCCACATCTCGAGCTTTACCTTCTCGTGCTCGATCAACATGCCGAGCAGGCCGCCGCGCGCCGCCGGCCGCTCGAGCGTCATCAGCAGTCCGACGTGCTCGATGGGTACCAGGAAGCAATTGAAGCCGGTGCCGGACTTTCCCCAGTTGCCGGTGAGCGCCATCGCCAGCAGCAGGCTCCGCTCGTGCAGATCGCCGTGAAACTGTTTGGCGGAAGTGAAGCCGATGTAACAACAGGTGCGCTTGCGCGCGATCTTCCGCGCCAGCCCGCGAATCAACTCGGCGCCGACGCCGCAGATCGCGGCCGCCTGCTCCGGCGTGGACTCGCGGTCGAGTTTTTCCCGCAAGAGCGCGAGCACGGGCTTCACCTCGACGTTGCGCCCGTCCGCGAGCGTCACGGGGTAGCTGCCCGCGAGCGCCGGCGACCCGTCGAAGCGGAGCGTGGCGCGGGGCGCGGGTGCAATGCGCTGGGTTGCTTCGTCGAAGAAGAAGAGCTGATCCTCGCGCCCGCCGTCGACGTCCTGCGCGCGCAGGTAGCGACCGGTGTCGCTGCGCACGAGCAGCGCGAGATCGGTCTGCTCGCGGACGAAGCCCGCGTCGTGAAGGCCCTCGGCGAGAATCACCTGGCAGATGCCCAGCCACAGCGCCGCGTCGGTGCCGGTTCGCAGCGGCACGTGGATGTCGGCGGTGAGCGCGGTCGGGTTGTAGTCGGGAGCGAGCAGGACGATCTCGCTGCCGTTGTAGCGGGCCTCGGTGAGGAAGTGGTAGATCGGCGTCCCGGTCGCGGAGAGGTTCGAGTTGGTGAGCACGATCAGCTCGGCGTCGAAGAAGTTGTCCGCCGAGTAGCCGAGCTGCATCGTGCCGAAGGTGTGGAGGATGCCCTTCAGATCGTCGCCGATGGCGACGTTGAGATCGGTGACGAGCCCTCCGAGCATGTACGCGAGGCGATGGATGCCCGAGAGCGCGACCGAGCCGGCGTGGATGTGCGGCGCGTCGACCACGAAGCTCTGCGGTCCGGCGTTCTGGTGGGCGTCGAGGATCGCGTCGGCGACGCGCGTCAGCGCCTCGTCCCACGAGATCCGCTGCCAGCGCCCCTCGCCCCGGGCACCGACGCGGCGCAGCGGATGCAGCACCCGGTCGGGGCTCGCGAGCGCGTGATGGAAGCCGCAGCCCTTCTGGCAGCCCTGCGGGTTGAAGTCGGGGTATTCCGGGCTGCAGGCTTCGGTGGTCGCGCTCTGCTCCTCGCGCCAGACGACGCCGTCGCGGGAATGAACGCGGAAGGAGCAGCCACCCGGGAAACATTGATTGGTGTGGGATCCCCAGGTGACGCGATCCCAGCGCCACTCGTTGCGGTAGACGTCCTCCCACGAGTCGTAGCCGGGAGCCTCGTCTTCGCGCAGGCCGTCGGCCGCGCGGGCGCGCGCCGCGAAGCCGCCGAGTTGCAGCAGACAGAGCGAGAGCCCGAGTCCGCCGCCGAGCTTCAGGAAACCACGGCGACTGATCGCTGCGGGAGCGGGCGGGGTGGCGGAGCGCGTCATGCTCTCGCTGTCACGGCGGTCGCGCTCAGCGCGCTGCCGCCGTGCGGGCGTGGATCCCCGGCGAGCCGGGCTTGAAGCGATCGAGCAGGAAACGCTCCTGCGGTTTCTCCGAGGCCGTCTTCGGGATCTCGTCCACGACCTGCAGGTACTGCGGCACCGACGCCGGGTCGAGCGCGCGGCGGCATGCCTCGAACACAGCATTGGGTTCGAAGCTCGCGGCGTTTGCGGGCACGATCGCCGCGACCACGTCCTTCTCGCCCGGCGAGCCCGAGGCCGCCGGCACGCCGTAGACGAAGACGTCCGACACGCCGGGCTGCTCGGCGATCACCTTCTCCACCTTGTCGGGCTGCACGAACTCGCCGTCGTGGCGGATGCCGCCGCCCTTGCGGTAGTCGAAGAAGAACCAGCCCTCGGCGTCGCGGTGCCCCATGTCGCCGCTGCGCAGCCAGCCGCCCGCCACCTTCGCGCGCGAGGCTTCCTCGTTCTTGAAATACTCGACGTTGGCGCTGCCGCCGGCGGGACGCGAGACGATCTCGCCGACGGCGAAGGGCGGACACTCGTTGCCCTGCTCGTCCACGATCATCATTTCGAGGCCCGGCGCGGGCTTGCCGAAGCTACCGATGGGGCCCTGGCCGACCGGCTTCATCGCGAGCCCGCCCTCGATCGCGCCGTACCACTCGAAGACCTGCACGTTGAAGCGCTTCTCGAAGTCCTGCCAGATCGCGCGCGGCATACCGGCGCTGATCACCATTCGCACCGGATTGTCGGCGTCGTTTGGCCGTCGCGGCTCGGCGTAGATTGCGGTCGCCATGCCGCCGAGCAGCGAGAACGTGGTGCAGCCGTAGTTCCGGCACACGTCCCACAATCGCGACTTCGTGAAACGCCGGCTGAACACGCCCCGAAGCCCCATGTACAGCGAGGGTCCGAGCGTCACGGCCTGGGCATTGCCGTGCGTCAGCGAGAGTCCGGTGTAGGGCCGGTCTTCCGGCCCGTAGCCGAGGATGTGGCCGAGCAGGCCGAAGCCGCCGAAGCGCCCGTTCGGGAACACGACGCCCTTCGGGTCGCCCGTCGTGCCCGAGGTGTAGATGATCTGGAGCGGGTCGGCCGCGCCGGCGGTGCGGCCCTCGACCAGCGCGGCGGGCGCAGCGAGAACGTCCCGCAGCGAATCGACGTTCTTCACGCTGGAAAGCGCCGGCGCCCCGCGTTCCTCGCCCGTTTCGAGACCGAGCACGAAGCCGAGCTCGGGCAGCGACCCGCGAATCTCCTCGACCGCGGGAAGGCAGTAGTCGGTGGTGATCAGACCCCGGCAGCTCGAGTGGCGCAGGAAATGGACGAGCTTCTCGCCGCGCGTGCGCGGGTCGATCGGCACGTAGACGCAGCCCGAGAGCGACGCCGCGATCATCGTCTCCACGAACTCCGGGTGGTTGCGCATCATCAACCCGAAGCGGGCGCCGCGCTCGAGCCCGCGCGCGACCAGCGCCGCCGCGATCCGGTTGGCGTTCTGGAGCAGAGCGGCGTAGGTCCTCACGTCCGGCGGCGCGTCGCCGCGCTCGAAGGTGAGGACGTCGAGATCCGGCTTCTGCTCGGCTCGGACCGCGATCAGATCGGCGAGGATCGTCTCGTCGCGCTTGCGCATGCCCCTCTCCGTGTTCAGTCGGTCCGCGTTCGGACAATCGGGATCGCGCTGCCGGAGGCTGTCTCCCGACCCCGGAACGCCTCGGAAATCCAGCGTAGTCAGCCGCAGCCGGACTGGCGTATGACCACGCGCATAGCTGGGGCGCCGTGCGCCTGGCCGGAGCCAGGGTCGGACACGATGTCCCGCCCGCGTGGCCAACTGGGGCGCTTTGGCGATCGCGCCGACCGGCCGGCCCACGCTGGCGCCGCCGCGCTGGCACGCATCGTGCTCTCGAGTGGACCGTCCGTGTGTTGCCGCGCGGGACCTCGAGGACATGGATCGATCGCGGACAGCAACCCGCGCCACGCCTCGGCGGGCGCACGAGGAGGGTCGAGTATGCACGTCGAGCAACTCATGACGAAGGATGTGTCGTTTTGCGATGCGGAAGATCCGCTGAACGAGGCCGCGGCGCTCATGTGGGAGCGCGATTGCGGCGCGGTGCCGGTGGTCGCGCGGTCGTCGGAAGGGCGCGTCGTGGCCATGATCACCGACCGCGACGTCTGCATGGCGGCGTACACGACCGGCCGTCCGCTCACCGGTCTGCACGCCTACGACGCGATGTCGCGGGAGCTTCACACCTGCAAGCCCGGTGACACCGTCGAAGACGCCGAGGCCGTCATGCGGCAGAACCAGGTGCGCCGGCTCCCGGTGGTGGACGACGCCGGGAATCTCGCCGGGATCCTCTCGATCGCCGACCTCGCCCGCGCCGCCGCAAGCCAGCATGGCAAGCGCCAGCCGCAGATCGCCGAGAAGGAGGTGACGCGGCTGCTCGAAGCGATCTCGGCGCCGCGCGCGGGGAGTCTCGGGTCAGCCTAGTTCGCGGCCGGCGCGACGCGGGCGCCGTCGTGGACGCGGTCGCTCGGGTGCAGGATCACCACTTCGCCGGGATCGAGGCCATGCTCGATCTCGGCGTCGAAGGCCGCTTGGTGACCGACCTTCACCTCGCGAAGCCGCGCTGCGCCGCGCTCGACGACGAAGACTGCCCAGACCGGGCCGTGCCGGAACAGCGCGCTCGCGGGGATCTGGAGCACATCGCCGCTCTCCCAGACCACGATCCGGGCTTCGACGCGGAAGCGATCGCCGAGACGCGGCTCGGGCGCGCCGAGGTCGGCGATCACGTTGACGCGCTGCTCTTCGACCCCGAGTGCCGAGATCTTCGTGAAGGCCGAAGGCTCGATCTGGCGCACGCGGCCTTCGAGGATTCCCTCGCCGCCCCAGTCTTCGACGAGGAAGCGCGCGCCGGGAGACACGCGGACGGCGTCGGTGGAGAGGATGTCCACCACGAGCTCGAGCGACGCGGGATCGCCGATCTCGACGAGCGGCGTGCCGGCCGCGACGATGCGCTCGCTTTCTTCGAAGACGCGCAGCACCTGGCCGGCGACGGGTGCGCGAGCCACGACGCAGGGCCGCCCACTCCCGCAATCTCCCCCCGGCGCAACCGGAACGGGCGGGTTCGGGCCACTCGTCGCCAACAGCGCGGCGCGCGCGGCATCGACGTCGTGGGCCGCGGCGTCGGCGGCGAAGCGCGCCGCCTCGGATTCCTGCGCGGCGCTGGTCTCGGCGAGCTTCGCCTTCTCGCGCGCGTCGGTCGAGAGCGTGCCGGCGCGGTACAGCTGTTCGGCGCGCGACGCATCGCGCTTCGCCTGGGTGAGCGCCGCCTGCGCCCGACGCAGTCCCGCGTCGGCGGCGCGCTGGGTCGCCACGGCCGCTTCGAGCCGCGCACGTGCCGTCGCGAGGTCGCGCGGATCGAGCGGCGCGGGCTCGACCCGCGCCAGGGCCGTGCCCGCCGCGACGGACTGGCCCTCGTCGACTTCGATGCGCAGCAGGCGTCCGGTCGTGGGCGCGGCGACCGTGTAGCGCTGGCGCACGCGCGTCTCGCCCTCCTCGTCGATCGTCACGCGCAGGGCGCCGCGCCGCGCGCTCGCGACGTCCACCGTGAGCGGCGCCGGCCGGAACAGCCAGAACGCGACCCCGAGCGCGAGCACGCCGAGCGCGACCAGCGAGGCTTTGCGCCGCGTGTCCGTCACCGCTTCACTCCCGCGTCTTCAGCACCGCCACGAGATCGAGGCGGTCGATGCGCCGCCGCACGGCGAGCGCGGAGCCGAGCGCCGACGCGAGCACCACGGCCACGGCAAAGCCATAGGTGCGCGTGCTCACCACCAGCGGCATGCGGAAGAACTCCCATTGGTAGGCGTTCGCCAGCACGGCGCAGAGCCGATACCCGATCGCGAAGCCGAGCGGGATCGCCAGCGCCGTGAGGATCGCCTGTTCGCCGAGCAGCAGCACCGACACCTCGCCGCGCGTGAAACCGAGCACCCGCAAGCTCGCCAGTTCGCGGCCGCGCTCGCTGAGCGCGATCCGCGCCGCGTTGTACACCATCGCGGCGGCGATCACCGCCGCAAACGTGACCAGCACCGTGGTGAAGACGTCGAGGCTCCTGGCCAGCGTGTCCTCGAAGCCGCGCAGCGCGGCGAGCCGCGTCGTCGCCCCGGCGACGGCCGGCATCCGCTTGAGTTCTGCATTCAGCGTTGCGTTCGCGGCGGCGTCGACGCGCAGGAACGCCCCCGAGATCGAGTCGCCTTCGCGCATCAGCCGGTGCAGGGCGCCGGCGTCCATGTAGGCGTTGAGGCCGATCAGCTCGTTGGCGACGCCGGCTACGCGCACCTTGCGCACCGGTCGCCCCTGCTCGAGCACCTCGATCTGCAACTCGTCGCCCGCCTTGACGCCGAGGATCTCGGCGAGCTTCGCGGTCAACACCGCACCCTCGCGCGGTACCGGCACGACGCCGCCGTCGGCGTCGAGGATGCGGCGCAGCTCGCTGCCCGCTTCGAGTCCGAAGAGCACCACGCGGCGCTGGCTGTGCTCGTAGCGCAGGCGCGCCGGAACCACGCGAAACGGTTCGGCGCGCGACACCCCCGGCAACGCCCACAACTCGTAGCGGGTGCGCGCGGGGCGCGGATCGTGGAACAGCACCGTCACGTCCTCGCGCTGCACGCCGCGAAATTGGAAGGTGCCGAGGTAGTCGATCGCGTCGACGAAGTAGTAGCCGACGATCAGGATCGCGACGGCGAGCGCCATGCCGAACACCGAGAGCGCCGCGCGCGCCGGCCGGCGCGTGAGATTGCGCCAGATCATCCGCAGCGACGCGGGCAGCACGCGCGCGAGTCCGGTGCGCTCGAGGCCGCCGGCGCGAAAGTTCGCGGGCGACTCGGGTCGCATCGCCTCGGCGGGCGGCAGCGCGATGACGCGCCGCACCGCGGACAGCGCACCCGCAAACGCGGCGGCGCCGGAGACGCCGACGCCGATCGCGACGACCGTCGCGCCCGGCGCGTAGCGCAGCAGCGGGAAGCGATAGAACTCGCCGTACATGCGATTGATCGCGGACGCCCACCACAGGCCCAGCAGCGCGCCGAGCACGGAGCCGGCGAGCACGCACACGAGCGCCAGCTCGAGGTAGTGCATGCCGACATCGAACGACGAGTACCCGAACGCCTTCAGCACCGCGATCTGCTCGCGCTGCGTCGCCACCAGGCGGGCCAGCACGATGTGCAGCAGGAAGGCAGCCACGCCCAAGAAAATTGCCGGCATGATCGTGCCGAAGACCCGATTCTGACGGATCTCGTCCGACAGGAAACTGTGTGAGATCTGGTCCTTGCGGCCATAGGCGCCGAGGCCGCCGTAGCGGTCGAGCAGGCGGTCGGCGCGGTCGATCACGTCGAGCTCGCGGGCGCCCGGGGCGAGCTGCAGCGAGACGTCGTTGAAGGCGCCGTCGAGATCGAAGGCGGGCCCCAGCGCGTCGCGATTCATCCACAGCACGCCGAAGCGCTTGTTGTCGGGAAACAGGTTCGTGCCCTGGATCTCGTAGACGTACTCGGGCGAGATGCCAATCCCGACGATGCGCAGCGACTGCCAACGGCCGCGCAGCACGGCGCCGAGGCGATCGCCCACTTCGAGTCGGTTGGCGTCGGCGAAGGCCTCGCTCGCGATCACCTCGTCGGGACGGCCGGGCTCGATCCAGCGACCGCGACGCAGATGGATGTCGTTCAGGATCGGCGCCCGGATCGCGGGGATCGACACCAGCCGCCCGGTCGCGGGTTCGGCGAGGCCCGGGACGTCGAGCGTCACCTGCGCGACGATGCGCGTCTCGACCGCGGCAACGCCGGGAAGCGCGGCCAGCGCCGTGCGCAGCGACTCCGGCGCCCGCTCGAGCGCGACGAAGACATCGGCGAAGCGGTACGCGGCGTAGTAGCCGGCCTGCGACTCGCGCAGCGATTCGTAGCCGACGCGCGAGGTCACGACGGTCGCGACGCCGCAGGCCACGACCAGTGCGATCGCCACCGCCTGGCCGCGCAGGTGCCAGATATCGCGGATCAGCTTGAGGTCGAGCGCCCTCACCAGATCAGTTCCGCCGGCGGCCGCCGGCGTTCGTTGCGCTGCACCTCGGCCACGCGCCCGCTGCGCATGCGGATCACGCGATCGGCCATGCCCGCGATCGCGGCGTTGTGGGTGATCACGGCGGTCGTCGTGCCGAGTTCGCGATTGGTTCGCTCGAGCACCTCGAGCACGCGTACGCCGGTCTCGAAGTCGAGCGCGCCGGTCGGTTCGTCGCAGAGCAGCACGTCCGGGCGCTTGGCAATCGCGCGCGCGATCGCGACGCGCTGCTGCTCGCCGCCCGAGAGCTGCGCCGGAAAGTGGTCGACGCGGTCGCTGAGTCCCACGCGCGCGAGCGCCTCGGCGGGATCGAGCGGGTGCGGCGCGATCTCCGTCACCAGCGCCACGTTCTCGCGCGCGGTGAGGCTCGGGATCAGGTTGTAGAACTGGAACACGAAGCCGACGTGCTCGCGGCGGAAGGCGGTGAGCGCGCGTTCGTCGTCCACACCCAGGTCGTGGCCGAGGAAGGAAACCCGTCCGGAGGTCGGGACGTCGAGTCCGCCGAGGATGTTGAGCAGCGTGGACTTGCCGCTCCCCGAGGGCCCGAGCAGCACCACGAACTCGCTGCGGTAGAGATCGAGATCCACGTCGCGCAGCGCGTGCACTTCGATCTCGCCGACGCGATACACCTTCGAGACGCCGCGCGCGCAGAATACGACTTCGGCCAAGACTCGAACCTCGCGGATCGGAGTACGGCGCCCCGGATCCGCCGCCGAGGTTGCGTCTTGGCTGGCCCTGCTCGCAACCCGTACGACCCTCGGCCGCGCAGCGCGAGCCGGCGCCTCGCGTCGCTCCGAGTCGCGGGCTATAGAGCGCAAGCGGTCCCTTGGTGGAGCAGCGGGAGGCGGAAATGAACCTGGTATGGGCCTTCAACCCGTTCGACGACAATCGGAAACTGCAGCAGAAGGCTCTCGTCACGGCGAAGGCCCTGCTCGGCGCCCGCGATCAACTTGAGGCGGTGTATGTCGCCTCGCCCAACGAGATCGCACTCTCGGCCGCCTTCGACGTCCCCGTGGAGCTGCGATTCTCCGAATATCCGAAGGGGCTGGTCGAGAAGGCCGTCCGGAAGCTGGGCTCCAAACAGGTCCGCGCCACCGTTCTTCCCCAGCGCGAGCTGTCGCTGACGGCGTCGGCGCGGCTGCTCGCCGCCCATCTCGTGCAGAGCAAGGCGGAGCTCGCGCTCGTCGCGTCGCACGCCCGCAAGGGGGTTTCCCGGCTCGTTCTCGGCAGCTTCGCCGAGGCCCTCGTGCATGCCGCGAAGACGGATCTGCTGGTCTTCCACGAGGCAAGCCGCGTCCTGAAGCAGGAGCCCAAGATCCTGCTGTTTGCGCATGATCTCTCCGAGCAGGGAGACCGCGGCTTCGAGAAGGCGCTCCGCTATGCGAAGAAATGGAAGTGCGCGCTCCACGTCATCCATGTCCCGGCGCCGTCCTATGGTCTGCATTTCGACGACCAGGACAAGCGGGTGGAGGCCTACCGGAAGGACGTGGGAGCGAAGATCCGGCGGATCGAAGCCGCGCTGAAACGCGCGCGAGTCGGGGGATCCGTGGTGATCGACGCGCAGTGGGCCCCGATCTCGGAACTGATTCTCGCGCGCGTCGAGCAAGTTCACGCCGACCTTCTTCTCGTGCTCGCGAAGTCCGGACGCCTCGCCGGCTTCATGGGTGGCAGCGTGACGAGGCAACTGCTGCGCGCGTCCGTGGCCCCGGTGCTGGTCCTGAAGCTCGGCTGAGCGCTGTGAAAGTGCGAAGGCGCGCATCGTCAAGCTGCTCACACGCCTCTGCCGTCCGACCCTGTTCGAATCGATCAGTGCGACTGTTGACGACAAGGGCTTCGGTTGAGTTCAGCAACTCGATGTCCGCCACCGGGCGTGCCCAGAGACCCGACCGTAACTGATTGAAAGGGGAAACCGGACATTTCTACTTTGGAGAAAACCGGACATCTGTACTTCGGGCCGACAAAATCTGCGCAGGGAGCCCGCTTCTTTCTCCTAGGCGTCTTGGAGGCCCCCGCCGAGCTGCTCGCTCGCCACGTGGAGCCCGTCGGAGGCGGACACGTAGAAGTGTAGAAGTCCGAGGTCGTCCTCGAAGACGTCGATGGAATTAGGCACATCGCCCACATCGGTGGGATCCAGGTCCGACTCGCGCACGATGCTCTGGGTGCCGGTGCGGCCGTCGATGCGGACCAGCCGATCGGTGGCGAAATCCACCACGTACAGATCGCCGTCCGGCGCGGCGACGATGTCCCACGGTCTCACGAGGAGGTTCGCTCCGCCGGGCGGCGGGCCGAAGGTCTCGACGGCGCCTGTGGAATCGACACGCACCACGCGGGCGCCCGCTGGGTCCGTGATCATCAGGCTCGCCCAGACGACGCTCGCGCATGCCAGCGCAGCCGTGACTGCCGCGGCCGTCCCGAACGCGTGCAAGACCTTCCACATGTGTCGCTCCCGGTGGTAGGCGTCCTCACGGGACGGGCGCGAGAGGAATACCGCCGTTAACGCCATCCTGAAGCGGACCCGCGACGAGGCGCGGAAGTCGCGTGGCCGCTGACCCTGGGTCGCGGTGGACGTGATCCGGGCCGACTCGGTAAAGGGGATGCCGCGCCGTCACGGTCGGTCAGCCCTCTCCACCGAGTCCGCCAGCGCGCGCAGGAGCTTGCCGCCGTCGCCTTTCCAGGCGCTGCCGTGCATGCAGGCGAGGGTGGTCGGCGCTGCCGCCGCGAGACGCTCCAGGGTCGCGCGGGTGGCGGGGGAGTGCGCGTAATAATCCATCTGCGCCCGGAACGCCTCGCTCGGGCCGAGGATGTCCTTCTCGGTGACGGGCGGAGTGTCGGCGCCGCCTTGGGTGAAGAGATCGCCGCACAGCATCGTGCGGGTGTGCTCCTCGAAGAGCATGCCGCACTCCCAGGCGTGGGGAACGTGGGGCGTGTCGAACCAGCGCACGCGACGTTCGCCCAGGGAGAGGGTCTCGCCCTCGGCCAGCGCGCGTGGCGGCCTGTCGGCGACGTCGCCGACCGAGACCATGGCAGCGACCTGGCCGCAGAGCGGGACGGCGGTCGGCGCCACCGCGAGGAAGTCGTTGAGGGCGCCGCACTCGTCGGCCTCGAAGTGCGACAGGCCGACGTAGCGCAGGCGCTCGACCGGCATCACCCGGCCGATCGCCTCCCGGGTGAGCGGGAAGAGTCGCCGCGGCCCGGTGTGAAAGAGCAGCGGCGCCTCGTCCACCAGCAGGTACTGGTTGAAGCTGAATCCACCCGGTATGTCCTGCACGGGGGTGCTGATGCGATAGATGCCGCTGGCAACCTCGTCGATTCGCGTGCCTGATGCAGTGTTGGTGATCATGCGGGCCTCCTCTTCGTCGGTTGTGTCGCGGAAGTAGTGCAACGACCCCGCCCAGCGTTACACACAATGACTGAGAAAGCGCCAGCGCGCTAGACTGGCGCCGTGAAACAGGATGATGTCACTTCCTCCGAAGGCGCTCCCTCGGATGCCGACCTGGCCCGGGTCATCGGGTTGGTGCCGCCGGGCGGCGTGGACTCCGCGCGCGGCGAGTTTGTCTTCATCGAGCCGATCGACGCGTTGCGCGAGCTGGGAGTGGCCACCGCCCGCATCCGGCTCGTGGCCGTCGAAGACGGCGGCGACCGCATGCTCGGCGAGTACAACTTCAACCACACGCCGCACTCGCAGCCGTGAACCGGCTCCGCCGGCTTCGAGCCCTGAACCAGGGTCGCACCAGCCCTCGCGGGCCACGCGCCCCCGCAGATCGATCAACCCA
>Ga0113563_10002072_pt1 | contig 11874 bp, 7 predicted proteins | sample Mud3Dept3metaG_FD_80117 | JGI IMG/M metagenome (GOLD analysis project Ga0113563, IMG submission 80117) | Freshwater wetland microbial communities from Ohio, USA, analyzing the effect of biotic and abiotic controls - Mud 3 Core 4 Depth 3... | ecosystem: Environmental > Aquatic > Freshwater >...
CAGCTTGAAAGAAAAAGAAAACCCAGAAGGACGGCCAGGATGCTTTTTCTCATGGCTTTTTTCCTCCATAGAAGCTTTTTGCAAGCATCGTGCCAACAATCCCCTTCCCTGTCTACCCTATGCAGACAGGAAAGCCAAGTCTCATTATGTCCCAAAAAAGGGACACCTGCAACTAGTATCCCATCCTTTGGGTTTTTGGACAAACTGGAACCTCAGTCAGAACGACTGTTCAGCTCAACCGCTTGAATACCCTTTTAATCCGGCGATAGGCCCAATTCAGGTCCTTTTGCTTGATGATGAGCGGCGGGGCGAAGCGGATGACGTTGTCGTGGGTTTCCTTGCACAAGAGCCCCTCTTTCAAGAGCTCCTCGCAGAAGCGCCGGGCTCCGCCCGCCTCGGGCCAAAGCTCTATTCCGATAAGGAGACCCTTGCCCCGAACTTCCTTGATATGGCGGCTTTTAATCGTCTTGAGCTTTTCGAGGAAGTATTTCCCCTGCTCGATGGAATTCTCTATGAGCTTCTCCTCCTGGAGGACGCGAAGCGATTCCCGGGCGATGGCGCAGGCCATGGGGTTGCCTCCAAAAGTCGAGCCGTGCTCGCCGGGTTTGAAAACGCCCAAGACATCGCGGTTGGCCAGAGTGGCCGAAATCGGATAGCAGCCGCCGCCCAGGGATTTGCCGATGATGACCATGTCGGCCCGGACATTCTCGTGATCGCAGGCGAAGACCTTGCCGGTGCGTCCGAGCCCCGTTTGGATCTCGTCGGTGATAAAGAGGACATTGTTTGAGGCGCAGACCTCTTTGGCCGCCCTGAGATAGCCGTCGGGCGGGATGAGGATCCCGGCTTCGGCCTGGATCGGCTCGACCAGAAAAGCGGCGGTATTCGGTGTTAGGGCCTGCCTCAGGGCTTCAATATCTCCGAAGGGAATGATCACAAACCCGGGCGTAAACGGGCCGAAATCATCACGATAGAGGGCTTCGGTGGAGAAACTGATGATGGTCACGGTCCGGCCGTGGAAGTTGTTGGCGCAGGCGATGATCTCGGCCTTGTCCTGAGGAATCCCCTTTTTCTGGTAGGCCCACTTGCGGGCGGTCTTGATGGCCGTTTCCACCGCCTCGGCCCCGGAATTCATGGCCAGGACCATTTCGTATCCGGTCAGGTCGCAAAGCTCCTTGCCCAGAAGGGGCCATTGATCATTCCGGAATGCGCGTCCGGTCAGTGTCAGGCGCTTGGCCTGCTGCTGGACGGTTCTGACGATCCGGGGATGGCAATGGCCGTGGTTGATGGCCGAATAGCCGCTGAGGAAGTCGAGGTATTTTTTCCCCTCGACGTCCCAGGTCCAGATTCCCTTGCCCTTGGTCAATACCGCGTCCAAGGGATGGTAATTATGGGCCGTGTACATATCTTCGAGCCGGATGAAATCCCGCGTGTCCATCAGTCCCTCCTCAGATGATAAGCGGTTGAACGAATCCTTGAGCGAGCGTTCGGTCTGGCGGAGAGGGTGGGATTCGAACCCACGGTACGCCTTACGACGCACACACGCTTTCCAAGCGTGCTCCTTCAGCCACTCGGACACCTCTCCGTGCCGGCAAAACCGGCTTGAAGGAACGCTCGGGAAAGTAACAAATTAGCAGAAAACCGCTCTTTCCGCAAATAAGCTCGGGGTCGCAGAATAAATCCGTTCCGGATGTGCCGAACCTTCTGGTCCCTGAGCGCCGGCGTTTTCTCCCAAGGATCAGCTTGGCGGAGAGGGTGGGATTCGAACCCACGATCCCGATAACTCAGGATAACGGTTTTCGAGACCGTCGCCTTCAACCACTCGGCCACCTCTCCGCGATCGATGAATAGGGTCCACGCCGGGAAATAAAAAACTCTTTCAGAATCCGGCCGCACTCTTCCGCCAGGAGGCCTCCCTCGATCTTGGGCCGGTGGTTCATCCGAGCCAGCGGAAACCTCATGATCGAGCGCACGGCGCCCGACTTCGGGTCCCAGGCCCCGAAGACAACCCGCTTCAAACGGGCTTGGACGGCGGCGCCGAGGCACATGGCGCAGGGCTCGAGAGTGACATAGAGATCGCAGTCGCTGAGCCGGTAATTGCCTCTGGCCCGGGCGGCCTTCCGGATGGCCACGATTTCGGCGTGGGCCGTCGGGTCGCTGTGGCCGACCGGACGGTTATAGCCCCTTCCCAGGATCGTGTTCCCGGAAACGACGACGGCGCCGACCGGGACCTCACCCCTGTCCTGGGCCTTTCTCGCCTGGGCCAGCGCCCGGCGCATGTGCTTTTCTTCGTCTCTCATCGGGCCGGATTCATTCCTCACACCGCCAGATTTTACCCGTCTCGCCGCGATTTTACAACCTCCACGCGAAGCCGATCTTTCCCTTCACGGGGCAGGCGGCGCAGGAAATTCACCAGCCGGGAGAACGTTCCCTTTGCATCTCTTCCCGATATGCCCTACACTGGTCGGTGATCGGAGACAGAGATGGACCGCCTGGAATGCCTGTTCTGCGCCGGGAAGTTCCCCCTGAATGTTTTTGCGGCTTTTTGCCCCCGCTGCCATGAACCGATGGTTGTTTCCTCCACTCCGAGAAAAAAGGCCTTTGCGCTTGACAGGAAGCTTTCGCTCGAAAAATACCAGAGCTTTCTTCCCCTGGCCCGCGTGGACAGCGCTCTTTCCCTGGGAGAAGGAGATACTCCTCTTATTCCCCTGGAGCGAATCCGGCAAAAGCACCATCTCCCGCCGGTCTATGCCAAGAACGAGACCGTCAACCCCACCCAGAGTTTCAAAGACCGCGGGACGGCCGTGGCCGTTCAGAAAGCCGTCGCCCTGGGAATCAGGACAATCGGGACGCTCTCCACGGGCAACATGGCCGGCTCCACGGCCGCTTACGGAGCCAAGGCGGGGCTCAAGACCGTGGTCCTGCTCAAGGAAGACACGCCGGAAGACAAGATCCGGGCCGCGGGGGTTTTCGGCCCCGTGCTGATCAAGGTCAGGGGGGACTATGGCGAGCTGTTCGCCCGAAGCCTGGAGATCGGCGGCAAACACGGCATCTATTTCATGAACTCCATCGACCCCTTGAGGATCGAGGGATACAAGGTCACCGGGTTCGAAATCTTCCATCAACTCGCCGGCCGCATCCCCCGTTATATTTTCGTGCCCGCGAGCTCGGGCGGACATCTCATCGGCCTGATGAGGGCTTTTCTCGACCTCAAGGAGGAACGCCTCTCGGCCGACGTGCCCATATTTGTCGGAGTTCAAGCCAAGGGTTGTTCGCCCATTGCGAAGGCATACGCCGCGGGCAAGGACCGGGTCACACGGTTTCGCCGGGCCGAGACGATCGCCCACGCGATCTCCAACCCCGCGCCCCCCGGCGGGAACCTGACCCTGAAGCTCGTCCGGGAGAACCGCGGATTGGTCATGGCGGTGACCGATCCCGAAATCCTGACGGCTCAGCGCGAGCTGGCGGAGCTCGAAGGGATATTCGCCGACCCGGCCTCGGCAACCGTCCTGGCCGCTCTCATCAGACTTTCGCGCCGGCAAAGACTGTCCCCCAAGGATGAGGTCGTTCTGGTCATTACCGGGAGCGGCCTTAAATCCATGGAGACGACAAAATCCCTGGATATCCCGGTCCACAAGACCTCGGTCTCCCGGCTGGAACAGGCGCTTCAGACGATCGGAGTGTGAACGTGTCCCTCTGGCCCGGGGTCGAGTCCCGGATTCAATATTTTAGGAGGTTCGAGTGAAAGAAGAGTTCAACCCGCTTGATTTCAAGCTGCCCAAGATCAAGCTGAGTGTCGTCCGAATCGTCATCCTGGCGGCGGTGGTCGTAATCCTTCTCTTGGGTTCCGTCTACCAGGTCAGTCCGGAAGAGATCGGAGTCATCCTTCGTTTCGGCAAATTCGCCCGGACGTCCGATCCCGGCCTGCATTTCAAACTGCCCCTGGGGATCGAGCTTCTGACTCGGGTACCGGTCCAGCGGCAGCTCAAGCTGGAGTTCGGGTTCCGGACGACGCGCCCGGGTGTCCGGTCGGAGTTTAAGGTAACGCCCGAGACGACCAAGGAATCCGTGATGCTGACCGGAGACCTCAACGTCGTGGACGTGGAGTGGATCGTCCAGTATAAGATCAAGGATGCTTTTAAATTCCTGTTCAAACTGAGAAATGTCGAGGAGACCTTCCGGGACATGAACGAGGCGGTGGTGCGGAAGATCGTCGGCGACCACTCCGTGGATGAGGTCATTACCGTCGGAAGGGCCCGGATCGCAGACGAAGCGAAAGTCGAGCTGCAAACCCTCTGCGACCTCTACGAGAACGGGATCGATGTCAATCAGATCATCCTCCAGGATGTCAACCCGCCCGACCCGGTCAAGCCGTCCTTCAACGAGGTCAACGAATCCCTCCAGGAGAAGGAACGGAAGATCAACGAAGCCTGGTCCGAGTACAACCAGGAAATCCCCAAGGCCTCCGGAGAGGCCGAGCAGGTGATCCGAGGCGCCGAGGGTTATGCCACGGAACGGGTGAACAGGTCGCGCGGGGACGCCGCTCTCTTTGAGTCCGTCTACAGGGAATATGCCAAGGCTCCGTCCGTTACCCGCCGGCGCCTCTATCTGGAAACCATCAACGACATTCTGCCCAAGATCAAGAAAAAGTTCATCATCGACGAGAAGCAGAAGAACATCCTGCCCCTCCTCAACCTTGGAGAGGAGGTGAAAAAATGAGCGCTTCGACAAAGACCATCGTTCTTATCGCCGTCGGCCTTGCCGTCTTGCTTATCCTCGTCGACGCCGTCTTCGTTGTTTCCGAGACCAATCAGGTGATCATCACGCAGTTCGGGGAGCCGATCGGAGGGCCGATCAACACTGCGGGATTGCATCTCAAAGCTCCCTTCATCCAGAAGACGAACTATTTTGAGAAGCGCTGGCTGGAATGGGAAGGGTTTCCCAATCAAATCCCCACCAAGGATAAGAAATACATCTGGGTTGAAACCTATGCCCGCTGGCGGATCCACGATCCCCTCGTCTTCTACCAGCGGGTCAGGGATGAGCGGGGCGGTCACTCGCGCTTGGATGACATCGTCGATGGAGAAACCCGCAATGCCATCGCCAAGTTTGACTTGATAGAGGTCGTCCGTTCGACCAACCGCGAATTCGAGCTCACCGAAGAGTCCGCCATTCTCGAGCTTTCCGAGATGATCACCAAGATCGAAGTGGGCCGGGAGAAAGTCGCCCAGATCATCCTTGAGGCGGCCTCGAAAATAACTCCCCAGTTCGGTGTGGAGCTCAGGGACGTCCGGATAAAGAGGATCAATTACGTCGATGAGGTCCAGCAGAAAGTGTTCGACCGGATGATCGCCGAACGGAAGAGGATAGCCGCCAAGTACAGGTCGGAAGGCGACGGGAAGAGCGCCGAGATCCGGGGCCAGAAGGAGAAAGAGCTTAAGAGGATCCAGTCAGAGGCCTACAGAAAGGCCCAGGAGATCAAGGGAAAGGCCGACGCCGAGGCCACCCGGATATATGCTCAGGCCTACAGCGTCGACCCCGAGTTCTACCAGTTCCTCAAGACCCTGGAGACGTACCGCACCAGCCTGGACAGCGAGACTTGGCTCCTGCTCTCGACCGACAGTGAGTTCCTGAAGTTCCTGAAGGGTTCGGAAAAATAGGCCCCGGCGGAGCTACTTTTCTCCTCCAAGCAGGCGGACGAGCGGCTGCCGGTAGGGGAAGAGCGCCGGCGTCCCCCCGGTGTGGAAGAAAAGGACCTTGTCCTTTTTTTGGAAATAGCCCTTTTTGATCAGGTCGATGAGCGCGGCCATGGTCTTTCCGGTGTAGACGGGGTCGAGCACAACGCCTTCCGTGGCGAAGAGGAGCCGGATCGCTTCGGCCGTCTCCTTGTTCACGATTCCATAGCCGTCTTTGACGTAATCGTCCAGGACGATGACGTCCGAGGGTTCAAGCGCGAGGCCGACGCCGATTGTTTTCTCGGTTTCCTCGAGGATTTTTTGGACGATGGGGACAAACTCTTCTTTCCTGTCGGAAACGGAAATGCCCACAACCCGGATGCCTGTCTTCGCGGCCTTGGCCCCGACTATGAGCCCCGCCTGTGTTGCGCCCGATCCTGTCGCATGGACGATATGGGTGACGGCGGCGCCCGCCGACCGGATCTGATCCTCCGTCTCGATGAACGCCGCGGCATAAGCGATGGCGCCCAGAGGCTTTTCCATCGACCAGCCCGGCATCGACCCGCCCACCGATACCACATAGGGCTTGCGGCCCGAAGCTTGGACTTCATCGACAATCGGCTGGAGGGCTATCCGGACGACCTCTTGACTGACAATCTTTCCCTTTTCCGCCTGTTGGATGCGGACGTCCGCCCCGAGGATATAGTCGAGGAGCAGGTTGCCGTCAACCTCCGGAGAAAGGCCGGAGGTGTTGAATAAAAGCAGGATCGGGCGCAGGCCGAAGCGGACGGCCGCCGTCGCCGCCTGCATGCACCAGTTCGACTGCACGCTCGCCCAGGTGATAACAGTATCCGCCCCCTGGCTCAGCGCGTCGGGGATGATGAACTCCAGTTTGCGGGATTTGTTTCCGCCGAAGGCGATGCCGGTCAGGTCGTCGCGCTTGATCCAGATCTCCGGCCCCCCGAGCTCCAGGCTCAGGCGGTCCAGCCGGCGAAGCGGCGTCGGCCTGTGGATCAGGTCCTTTCGCGGGAAAGCGGAGATTTTCTGTCCGAGCACTTTCAAGTTGATTTTGTCCATTGTCTTATCCATCGATAAAATAAGGAGTCCAATGCCCTCCGCTTTATAACAAATTGGGCCAAGGAAATCAAAAAACCGGGTTCAAAAGCGGGCGCGGGCGGCCCTGAGCTCCCCCGCCCTCTTCTGCATCCAGGACTTCAAACGATCGCCGTAAAGATAGAAGATCGGAACGACGATGAGAATGAGGATCGTCGAGCTCGTCAATCCGCCCACGGTCGAAAGCGCCAGCGAGGCCCAGATCTTTCTCTTCCCCACTTCGGCCTGAATGAGGAGCAAGGGGAACATACCCAGGACCGTCGTCCCGGTGGTCAGGAAGATCGGCCTGACCCTCTCCCGGGAGCCCTTGAGAACGGCCTCGAGCAAAGGCAGGCCCTGCCGGCGCTTGAGGTTGATGTGGTCGACGAGAAGGATGGCGTTGTTGACCACGATCCCCCCCAGCAGGATGATGCCGATATAGGCCGAGGAGTCGAACGAGTAGTCGGCGATGACGAAGGCGACAAAGACCCCGATGAGGGCCAGGGGAACGGCCAGGATGATGTAGAACGCCTGGATGATGGACTCATAGAGCGCCGCCAGGATCATGAAAATGATGAAGACCGAGAAGATGATGGCGAACTTGAGCTGGGCCTTCTCCTCCTCCGTCAGCCGCCATGTCTCCTCGAGGGTGGCCGAGAAACCGGGCGGGAGCTTGAGGCCGGCGAAGACCGCCTTCTTGTAGTTCTCGGCCGCTTTGGTGGGTCCCCGGAATTCCCACATCAGCGTCTGCTGGAATTGCTGGTTCTCCCGGTCGATGGAGCCGGCCACCGGCCGCTCCTCGAGCCGGGCGATATCACCGAGCCTGAGGTGTTCCCCCCGCGGCGTTCGGATGAGCGTGTCCTGGAGCGCCCGGAGGTCGAGCGTCTCCGCGTCGGGGAATTTGATGGAGATGGCGATCTCCTTTCCCTGAGTCCGCCACTTGACGGGGGCGTTGAATTCCCCCCGGATGAGAGTCTGCAGATGATAATAAAGGTACCGGGGGTCGATTTCGAATTTGCGCATGGCCCCACGGTCGACTTTGAGGATGTGCTCGAAGGAGTCGACCCGCCACCAGCCGTATCGGCTGGAGACGATCTTGGTCTCCTTGATCCGGGGATTCTGTTTGAGCCTCTGGTCGAGCTCCGAGGTGATCTCCTTCAGCCGCTTCAGGTTGTAGCCGAAAAACTTGATGTAGGAATCGTACATCGTGCCCGTCCCGAAGCTCGAATAGTACCCCTGGGGGTCGAACCCGTAAATGCCGACGCTGATCCCGGCGAACTGGGTGGCCAGCTGGATCAGCTCCTCCTTGAGGGCGTAGGGGCGGTAGGAGTATTCGATCTCTTCGGGGAAGGTGATCTCGATGAAGGCGTTCTCCGCCGAGAGCCGGGAATTCATCTCCTTCTCGTAGTCTCCCTCCATGACCTTGGCCTCGAACTTCTTGACGACCTCGTCGGTTTTCTCCAGGTCGGTGCCGGGGGGCATCCCGATGCTCACCGCCAGCTTGTCCCGGGAATACCAGCGGAAGAAGTCACCCATAGTCACTTCTTTCTTGAACCAGCGGTAACTCCCGAAGAGCATAAGGCCGACTATGATCACGACCTCCAGCGGATGGCGCAGCAGGAAGCCAAGGACCTTCTCGTAGGTGCCCCGGATCTTCTCCGGGCGGCCTTCCTTTGGGGCCCTCAGGAGCCGGGGGCTGAGGGCCGGAATCAGTGAAAACGAGACGAGGAGCGAGATGGCCAGGGCCGAGGCGATGACAATGCCCAGCGGCAGGTAGTAGATCTTGAGACGGCCTTGGAAAAAGGGGAAGCAGAAAAACGGAGCGATCGTCGTCAGGGTTGCTGCCAGGACGGCGGTGAAGACCTCTTTGGGGGCCTCGATCGCCGCCTGGATGGCCGGCCGGCCTTTCTCCCGCATCCGGAGGATATTCTCGAAGACGACGATCGAATTGTCGACGAACAGGCCGAATCCCAGGGCCAGCGCCCCCAGGGTCAGCATATTGATCGAGATCTTGAAGAAGTAGACCAGGTTGAATGTGACCAGGACGGAAAAGCCGATGGAGCTCAGGATCAGGAGCGACGGCTTGACGCTTTTCAGGATCAGCAGGACCAGGACGAAGATCACAACCAGAATGATCCCCACCAGAAGGTAGAGTTCATTCAGGCTCTTGTGGATCTCCTTGCTTTCGTCGTCGACCACCCGGAAGATCAAGTCGCGGGGCACCTCCCGCTTCACCTCTTCGACCTTCATCTTGACGTCCCGGGCCACCTTCAGGGTGCTCGTCCCTTTCTCTTTATGGACGATCAGGCGGATGGTGGGCTGGCCGTTGATCCGGTTGATGTACCGGATCTCGCCGAAGGCGCGCTCGACCCGGGCGACATCCTCGAGCTTGATGGCCATCCCCCCCTGCTGGGCGATAATCAGGCCGTCGATCTCGGCCAGGCTGCGCAGGGAGCTCGCGATCTTGAAAAGGAATTCCTGGCTGCCCTTCTCGATCTTCCCGGCCGGGTAGGTCTGGTTCCAGCGGTTCAGAGCCATGAGGACCTGGTAGGGATGGATGTTCAGGGCCTGTGTCTTTTCCCGGTCCAGGCTGATCCGCACCTCCGGGTCGGAGCCGCCCAGGACCTCGACCCCCGCGACTCCTTTCACAGCCCCCAGGCCGTACTCGAGCCTCTCCTTGAGCATTTCCCGCAATTCCTGGAGCGTGTAGTCGCCGGATATCGTATAGTGGAGAAAATCGGCCGTCTGGAAGTCTTCGGGAATGTAGGGGATGATCTGGGGCCGGTTGGCGGCGTAGGGCAGCTCGTTCCGGATCCGGGCGATCCGCTCTACGAGCTCGAGCCGGGCGAACTCCATGTTTGTATTCGGCTGGAACTCGCAGATGATCGACGAAAGCCCGATCGATGATGAGGACTGGATTTTCTTGATGCCCTTGACGGTCGAGGCCACCTCCTCGATCGGCGATGTGACCTGGGTCTGGATGATCTCGGGCGGAACGTCGCTCCAGTTCGTCTGGATGGTGATCTGGGGGAAATCCTCCTTGGGGGCCAGCTCGAGCGGGATGTTGAGAAAGGAATAGGCGCCCAGGATGGCCACGGACAGGAAGATCATGACCGTGGCGATCGGCCGCTCGACGAAGACTCTCATGGCCGTTTCTTTTCCCGCCTCTCTTCGACGAGCTCATAGATAACAGGGATGAGGATCAGGGTCAGGAAGGTCGAAAACAGAAGTCCGCCGATGACGGCGATGCCCAGCGGCCTCTGGAGCTCGGCGCCCTCCCCCAGCCCGAGCGCGAGGGGGATGAGGCCGAAGATGGTCGTGATCGAGCTCATCAGGATGGGCCTCTGGCGGACGACGCTCCCCTCGATAACCGCTTCATGCAGGGGCATCCCGCCGCGGCGGAGCTGGTTCGTGAAATCGATCTTGACGATGGCGTTGTCGGTGACGATGCCGACCAGGACGACGATCCCGATCACCGATATCACGTTGAGTGTCTGTCCGGTCACGAAAAGCGCCAGGAAAACCCCGGCCAGCCCCATCGGGATGGTGAACATGATGAGGAAGGGATGGAGCAGGGACTCGAACTGGGCGGCCATGACCATGTAAACAAGGAGGGCCGAGAGAAGGAACGCCCAGATGAGGCTCCGGAAAGAACGGCTCATCTCCTCCTGCTCGCCGCCGAAGTCGACCCGGTAGTTGGGCGGGAGCTTGAGACCGGCCATCTTCTCTCGGACCTGGGGAAGGACACGGCTCATCTTGACCCCCCGGAGGTTGGCCGAGATGAGGACTTCCCGCTGTTGGTTTTCCCGGTGAATCTCCTTGGGCCCGACCGCGATTTCATAATCAACGAGCTCCCGAAGCGGCAGGGTCTGGCCCTGGTGGACAATCTCCTGGTCGAGCAGGGTTTCGATGTTTTGGCGGGCCCCTTCTTCGAGCCGGACCAGGATGTCGTATTTCTTTTCGAGCTCGCGGAACTGAGTGGCCACTTTCCCTTGCACGGCCTGGACGAGATAGGTGCTGATCGAATCCGGAGAGAGTCCGTATTTTTCCAGCCTGTCCTTCCGGACCTTGATCAGGAATTCAGGCTTTCCCTCGGCCAGCGACGAGGTGACGTCTGTGACACCCTCGACCATTTTGAGGCCGGCCATCAGGTCGGAAGCCAGACCCTTTAGGATATCGAGGTCATCGCCCTTGATCTTGATTCCCAGGGCCGACGAAGAGAAGGCCAGGAACTGGGCGATCGTGGTCTGCTCCCGGACGATGGACACGCCGATGTCGGGATAGTTGCGCAGCCAGGCGCGCATCTGACCGATTGTCGGCTCGAGGTCGCCGGTCCGGCCGACATCGACCCGGACCTTGGCCGAGTTGATCGAGACCTCGGGGTTGAGGCCCTCCATGCCGGAGATGATGCCGATCTCGGAGAAAAACCGTTTGACGGCCGTTTGACCCTTGAGCCAGCGTTCGAGCGAGGCGACCACTTCAGAGGTCTGATCGAAAGAGTAGTCCACGGGGGCCTTCAGGCTGACCTCGAAAGACGAGACCCGGAATTTGGGCATGAGCTCCCGGGGCAGGAAGGCGCCGAGGACAAAGGTCAGGAGGAAGAACACTGTGGAGACCAGGAGCACTTTCTTCTTGTGGCCGAGGCTCCAGACGAGGAAGCGGTGGTAGCGGTCGGTGAACCCGTCATAGATCGTGTTGAATCCCTTGAAGATCGCCCTGAGGACAGGACGAAAAGGCAGGGCCAGGTAGTGGAGGATGAACTGGAAAAGCTGGGTGAGCAGGCTCAGAAGGAAGCCCAATCCTTTGACGATCATTTTGGGGATAAAATAGATGAGCCAGCGCAGCCCGATGAAGGGGAAAAGGAGATATTGTCCGGGCGAGCGGCGCTTGCCTTTGGCGGCGCTTTTCTCCTCGTCCTCTTTCGCCTGAGGCTCGCCGGCCGCCGGCTTGAACTCAAATGTCCTCGAGGCCAGCATCGGGATGAGGGTCAGAGAAACAAGCAGCGACGACATCAGGGAAAACGTCACGGTCAGGGCTGTATCCTTGAACAACTGCCCGGCGATGCCGTGGACGTATATGACGGGCAGGAAAGCGACGACCGTGGTCAGGG
>Ga0113563_10002073_pt1 | contig 11872 bp, 10 predicted proteins | sample Mud3Dept3metaG_FD_80117 | JGI IMG/M metagenome (GOLD analysis project Ga0113563, IMG submission 80117) | Freshwater wetland microbial communities from Ohio, USA, analyzing the effect of biotic and abiotic controls - Mud 3 Core 4 Depth 3... | ecosystem: Environmental > Aquatic > Freshwater >...
CATTCCTCATGGCACTCGACTTTTGGACCATGCCATACGGTGACCTTATTCGACGGATCGACTCTTGCGATCCAGCCAAGCTTGGGAAGATCCGGTTCCAAACGGTACTCAATTTTACCGTTCACAATTCATCTCCCAAGTTAATAAAACAATTATATCAATGAGTTGCATGTCTTCCGGCAACGATCACCCGATCCCCTGCAATTTGTAAATTCCCATGATGCTCATGGCACTTTCCTCTTGAATTCGTACGCCCCGATGTCCCATGAGGGACCTTGCGGTCGAGGGGTGCCGACGATGTCCGTGTTGAAGTAGGAAGGGACCGGCATTCCGCTGTCGATCGCCCTCGCCCCATTGACCAGCGTAAAGTCCTCGGCAGCGGCGTTTGTGACGGGTTGTGCCTTTTCGTTCTGCTGCCCCTTTTCCCCCCTTGGAACCCCTCCCCCCGTGTTGGCGAAATACGCGTTGTTTCTGGAAGCAACGCCCCCGTTTCCGGCGGAGAAATAATTGTTCACGTACAGGTTGTTCAACGACTCGTTGCCGCTTCCTTTCGGCCAGATCTGTATTTGCGCCCTGTAGATGTTGTGAAAAGTATTGTTGTAAATGCCCACATTGTTCGCTATGGTTCCACCTTCGTTGTGTATCCATATGACGGCGGGAGACACCCAGTAATCGCCCGGTTTTCCAGAGGAGGTAAATACGTTGTTGTAGATCCGGATATTGTTGTTTACCGTCTTATCCAGGTAAGTAATGATGGCGGATCCAACGATGTCCTTGAACGTATTCCCTCGAAAAACGTGGTAATCCTGCTTGGAACTGTAACCGGCCTGTACCCCCTGTCCGTGCAAGTCACGGTCCGTGGATCCCCCCGTTTTTTCCAGCCGGTTGTTTTCAAACAGGAATCCCACATCGCTGTCCGCCCAGCCCGTTCCCTGGTGATTGCCGATGGTGACGCCGTTCCTCGAACAGTCGTGAAGCCAGGAATTGGACACGTGTATATCCGATGCGGATCTGCCCACATTGTTCTGATAGAAAAGATCACACTCGGACGGAGACTTGAAAACAGCCGAAACCTCGACGTGGCGGATGTGGACATGACTGATCCCCGAGGCAACCCGTATTACGCCACCTTGAGTACAGGAATCCGCGGATATCCGGATGCCGTGGCCGCTGTTCCCCGACCCGGTAACCCCATCGAAATCCACATACGGGCTATTGATACGAAGATTCCCGTTGATCACCGCCGGCCCTTTGGCATACGCATCGCTCCAGCCTGCGCTCGTCCCGTGCGCTGTCGCCGTTGCTTTCTTGAATTGAATCCACGCGGAACCGGATTCGCCGGAGGATACTGCCACGTTGCCGGGATACGCTCCGGACGCGATGTAGTATGTATCTCCTCTGGCGTAGGACGACGGGAAGGCGCTGAACGCGTTTGTCCAGTCGTTCCCGTTATTGGACCCGGTAGCGCCCGCCCGGATATAACGGTCGGCGGCGAACGTCTGCCCGAGGAACAGCGCCGCAAACAGAAAAACGAACGCTCCCGATGTGGCCTTTTTCAAGATCTCCTCCCCTATGCGCAATATGGATTCCGACTTCCGAGCAAATCCGACAAGAGCGCCCTGTTCCTCGCGATGATTTCCACAAATTCGGGACGCCTTCCCGGCAATGTCCGGGAAAGCAGGTACCCGAAACAGAGGCGGAGTGTAAAACCGAGAGCGAGAATGCAGCGGAGCATCCCGCGCTCGAGCAAACCGTGAAATTTCTCCCAATACATCAGCACCGATCGCTGCCGCGCCAATTCGAAACGCAAGGGGTCCCGGGAGGAGCTCGCCCCATGGTGGTGAATCGCTTCCGCTCCAGGAAAGAACGTCACTTTCCAGCCGCCTTCCCAGATCCGTTTGCACCAGTCGACCTCTTCCTGGTAGATGAAAAAACGCTCGTCCATGAGCCCGACCTGATCGATCGTTTCCCGACGCACCAGCATGAAACATCCGGCGATGTAGTCCGTGTCCAGAACCCGTTCATGAGAGAAGAAGAACATATGCTCGCCGTAGAACACCCTCGACTCCGGGAACAACTTGTCCAGGCCGGACGAAACGACCAGGTTTGTCCAAAGGCTCGGGAATCGTCGACAGGAATCCTGGACGCTGAGGTCGGGATTCAGGATCCTGGGACCGACCATCCCGATGCCGCGGTTCGCATCCATATACCGCGCCAGCGCGTCGATGCATCCCGTTCGAACCTTTACGTCGGAATTGATCAGGCAGAGATACCTTCCCGAAGCCCGCACGATTCCGATGTTGTTCGCCTTTGCGAAACCGAGGTTCGTTCCGTTCTCGATCACATGGACCCCGGGAAAGCGTTCTTTCACCGCTTCGACGGATCCATCCTCGCTCCCGTTGTCCACCACGATGATCTCCGAGCGGGAATCCGTCCCGCACGTTTCCAGACTTTCGAGGCACTCCAACAGCAATTGCCTGGTGTTCCAGTTCACGATGATGACCGACACGTCCACTTCCCGGCCGGAGGTCGTCATCGGTGGCCGTTTTTCCCGAGGAACTCACGGATCGTGCGGCAGATATGTTCCACATGCTCCGGTCCCAGGTCCTGGTGAACCGGCAGCGCGAGCACGTGCTCCTTGAGGTACCGTGCTTCGGGATGCTCCTCCCACGGCAATCCCTTGTGGAAGCCGCTCCACCAGGCGACCGCGGCGATGGCTTTCTCGTTGAGGGCACGGCTCATCCGTCCCGGGTCGTCCACCAGGACCGGGTAATACAGCGGGCACACGCCTTCCGGAAGGTCGGCGTACAAGGGACGGATACCGGCTTCCCGAAGGGGCTCCCGGTAGGAGAAGTAGTTGCTCCTGCGCCGTTCGCGCACCCACGCCGGGTCGATGCCCCGCAAAAGGAAAAGCGTCATCGTCGACGCTCTCTTGTCCGCCATTTCCATGTCGAAATAATAATGAGGAGGCATGTCGGGAAGAGAAGTCGATCCCTCTTCCGCGACCCCCGTCCCGGAAATCCTCCACTTTTCAAGCAGGGCTCGGAGCAGCCTGAATCCGGCGGGAAAGCCGCAGGCCTCGCGCAGCAGCATGGATTTTACGAGGGGAAGCAACCCGGCGAGGACCGGGGCCCATTCCGGAGATTCGAGAGGCCATGAGGTCGAATGGAAACCGGGGTTGTTCAGGAGGAGGACGCCTCCGTCCGGAACGGGGAGGGACTTCGTAAGACTGAAGACGGCGGCATCCCCCGTGCTTCCCAAGGGCCGGCTCCCCTCTGCGCTGAACAGTCCCAAAGCGCAATCCTCCACCAGGAACAAGCCTCTCCGGTCGCACCAATCCCTTATTTCGGCAAGCGGCTGGGGAAAACCGAAGTAATGGATCACGTAGACGCCGCGGGTCCTTTCCGAAAGACGCGCCTCCAGTTCGCCGGGATCGATGCCCCCTGCGCGGTCGATCCCGTAGAGGACCACCTTGAACCCGCCGGACAGAAGGGCATCGATTTCCGTTCCGCAGTTGTAGGAGGGGGCGAGGATCTCGTCCCCCGCCGCGCATCCGGCGAGTGCCCGGAGGTGGTGTATGGCCGTGCGCGCGCGGTGAACGAAGCAGACGTCTCCGGGAGCGAACCAGGGCCGGATTTCTTCACGGGTCCGCGTTCCGAGAACCTGACGGAACGTCAGGCCCGGGGGGCCGCTGAACATCGCCTTCGCCGCCACCGCAGGGCCGGTCATTTCGCAAGCATGTGGGACCGCACCCACAGGTCGAGGAATTCTCCCGGCTTCAGGCCGAGGCGGGGCGCGAGGCGCCGTCGCCAGATCTTCGAGTACCACACGTCCAGCGCCCAGGCGGAACGACGGAATACCGCCACCTTCGCCCGGGAGAGGAAGTCCTCTCGCGAGACGAAGATCGCCCTGACGGGAAACAGCTTCCCTCCCAGCGTTGTCTTGTACTCGTATACCCCGCGCATGCTGTCGATCCACCTGACGCCCTCGGACAACCCCCTCCCGACTTTCTCCTTGAGGGCGATGATTTTGAAATCTATTATTTTCCCCAGGTCGATCCCGATCCTGGCGCCGAGAAACGACAAATACGTATCCCCCGCATGGTACATATACTCATAGCCGAGGCATTTCCCATCCAGGAGGACCTCCATGAGACGAAGACGACCCAACGACAGTTGAGTGGACGCCATCTCCCGATGGTACTCATAGGCGGATGGCCATTCGGAGAAGTGCCCCGGCATTCCTTTCCCTTGCCAATGCGCCTGATGGAGGGAAACGAATTGGTCGAACTGTGATGGAAGATTCTCCCGATCCGCCAAACGGGATTCCAGCGTCATCCCCCGTTTGAGAATCTCCTTGCAGACCTTCCTCGCTTTGTTTCGCTGACTAGCGCCCATCGTCTCGACTTGTCGTTCCCAGCTCTCCTGGAAACGATAATAGGTCTGCTGGTCTACCTGACGCGCTTCAACCGAAAATTTTTCGGCATGATAGGCACGGATCGCCTCGAGGAGATTCTCGTAATCGGGATATCTTCCGCAGATCGCCCCGAGGTAGAGAAGGTCCCATTGGACAACCTTCCGGAGTTCATCCAGTACCAACGACACGACGCTTTTCAGCTGTTCCCTTCGCACGGGAAACGGCACGGTGACCGGCGAGAAATCGGAACACATCAATTTCACGACGGTCGTGGAAACGGGGCCCAACCGGATCCGTTCCCGAAACATCGGGAGGATGCCGCAGATCTCCCCGCCGTCACGGAATACGTAGATCAACGGTTGCCGGCGGTTTCCGTAATGCCTCCACCAGACCCGGCACCAGTCGTAGGTGAAAAAAACGTCGCCGGTTTCCTTCTCTATGAAATCGTCCCACTCCTTGCGGATCGTCTCCGCATCCTCGATGGCGGAATACCGGACGAACGTCGGGGAAGACCGGTATCGGGCGGCGATCTCCATCATGTCACCGGGACCGCCGGAAATCCGCGGTACGGACGTACTGCAGGAGATTCCGGCACTGTTCGCCACCGCGCAAGGCCCAGGCTGAAAGAAGCCTCCCGTTCGCCTCGTACCGTGGGATGTGGCGAACTTCCGCATTCGAAATCCCCTTCTTGAAATGGTACACGCCGGGGTTTCCTTCCGGATCGATTCCTCCCAGATCGTACCGGCGGCAACCTGTCTCCTTCAGCCAGGCGATCACCCGCCATTGAAGAAGGTACGACCCCTTCAGATCCATCCCGTCATCGCTCGTCGCACCGAACAGGTAAATTCCCGTGTCCCCGATACACGTTCCGATCGCCGCCGCAACGGCCACGCCCCGGTATTCGCAGATGAATATTCTCAATTTTTGAGCATCCGGCAGATTCCGCTGGACCTCGGCGAACAGATCGATGTCGACCGAGGTCCGGAATCGTTTCCGGCCGATCATTTCACGGTATACGCCGGCGAATCGTTCAAAGAGCTCGACGCCGGTTCCTTCGATCACGGACAATCCGTTCTTCTCGGAACGATTGAGTTGGTTCCTCCACTTCTGATCCAGGGATTTCCGTATCGCGTCGAGAGGTTGCGCGAGGTCGAGCACCAGCGTTCGGTACCCGGGAACCGAAGTCGGCGCATATCCCTCGGCGCACAGGATCGTTCCGAAACGATCGCTTCCCTCCTGGGCGACGCAGGGTGCGATCCGGAGCTGCAGGCCGCGCTTCACTGCATACTCCGCCCGAAGACGGGCAACCATCTCCCCGAAGTCCCCGGGATCCGTCGCCGCTCCCTTCCTCCTCCACAACGGGCCCCAGGGGACATACGCGATCCCGGCGCCGAGGATCGGGATCCGCATCACGGTCACCTGCGCAATTCCCACGGGCCCTTCGGCGGTCTTCAGGACGAGATGGCTGAGTCTCCCCTCCCCCCAATGGGCCGCACCGTAAGCCCATGTCTGATAGAGGGTCGCATCCTCGAATCCGGATAACAGGTCCTCCCAGCCGGGCCGGTCGATCGTATCCACTTCGGCGATGCGGATCACCTGACACCCCGGTCCCGGGAAACATTGGAAGAAAACGATGGCAGGAAACCGACGATCGCTTTCCTCCATTTCCTCTTCATGGCGGAGACGGGGGCCATCCAGCGGTACGCCCCGGTCATCTTCAGGTGGAATTCCAGCGGCCAATCGGCCGGATCGACCCGGACACGGCCGATGATCCGTCCGTCGCCGCGATACGGTTCCGGCGAAATGCCGAAACATGCCTCGTATCCGGCCTCGATGGCGAATGCCACGTGCCGGTCTTCATAGGCGCCGAACGGGAAGCTGATCGCGCCGACCCCCGACCCGAGAATGCATTCCAACTCCGATTTCGAGTCCCGGATTTCCCGAAGCGCTTCCCCCTCCTCCAGGGACGTGAGATTCCTGTGTGTCCGGCAATGCGACCCGACCGCGATCAATGGATTCGCCGACAGATTCCGGATACCTTCCGCATCCAGAATCCTCTCCCGGACATCGCGGTGTCCGGTTCCCTCGAGCCAGTCCGGGTGGCGACCCAGGCAGCCTGAAGGCAGAAACACCATCGAGGGGATCCCCCTGCATTCGAGTTCCGGAAATGCGTTACGGGCCACGCATTCGAACCCGTCGTCGAACGTCACCAGGACGTATCGGCCCTCTTCCATTCTCCGCATCCCTTCAAGCGCCACGGGGCGGCTGCGACGCGCCACCCGGTCCATCTGCCTCGCAAAACGCCTTCGTTCAGAATCCGGAACGGAGTGGTAATAGAGGACGATCCCCCTTCCCGGCGCGCGGGATCCGGTCAGGCGCCCCGACACCCTCCTGATGCCATCCAGAAGGCAGACGACAAGGCTGATCGCCATCTTCACGATCCGCCGCGTCATGGAACCGCCGAACGGACCGTTCCGCCGATGGCGTCACCCGCCGGCGGGACCGGATCCCGGCGCCAGAGACCCCGCGTGAGGATGCGGCGCGCGGTGCCGAATACCGTGCGCGCCATATTCCACGGCGTCGACCGGACCCACGACCCGAAGAGGTGGAATCCGCGATACTCCGGCACGGGCAGAAAAAAGAGACGCATTCCCAGCGTTCTCCCGAAGACCTCGGCCCGCCGATCGACCAACCCTTGCGCCTCGACGACCTTTTCCGCGGTCGACGGTACGAGGTCGAGATATCCCGCCGCGGCGGCTTTCCCCAATAGTTCCCCCCCACGCCCGGTTCGAACGAGAACGATGGATTCCCCCGGGTTCCCGTCCGCGGAATACCGGTGCCAGGCATCCCCGGAAGAGATGTCGGCGATCTCCCCCAGGCCGTCGGGGCACAAGTGGCAGCGAAAGGATCGATGCGCCCGCGCCAGGTACCCCCACGAATCGCGGTACTCCATCTCCCTCGAACCCGACGCGATCCCTCCGCGGACCTTGAACGTTCCGGGCCAACCGTTTCCCCTGAAGCGGATCTCCTCCGCTTCGGCAGGATCGATCCCCGTCTTTTTCACAAGGTCGATCGTCCCCTGGGAGCAGGGTGTACCGGCGCAGAAGAACGTGAGCACCACTCCCAGGTTCCGATCGAGCCGTGGCCGCTCCTTCCGCAGCGCCATCACGGCGGCGGCATCGCACGGTTTCCCGATGAAAACGCAGGGACCGTCGGAATCCTCGATCCGGCGAAGGCCGTCGCAGGGCGAGGACGGAGTGTATCGGGATCCCGCATGGGACAGGACCTCTTCCCGCGTCCGGCTCGCCACGGTCGTGTTCCTCCATGGACGCTCGGGGTCCATCCCGGTGTGGAGAACGAACCGCATCCCTTCCCTTTCGAGGCAATACAACGATATGGCCGAAAGGACACCTCCCGATGAGGCCCGGAAACGAACCTCCCCATCCGCCGCGTGCCCTTCCCAGATTTCAAGAGAAGGTCCGATAAGCGTCTCGGCTTTTCCCCTGCGCCCACCTGCCCTCACCCCCTCTTCCGACACCAGGCGGAATCCCGGGCAAAAAGAGAGGCAATCCGTGCAACCGGAGCAGTCCCCGGGCAGGAACCGAGGCCGCACGCCGATCGCTTCGTCATGGACCAGGGTGACGCCATTCTTCCCGCACGCGGAATAGCAGGCTCCACAACCGATGCAGAGCCCCCACTCCACCACGTCCCGGAGGACCCGGATCCTACCCACGCCGCTCCCCCGCCATCAGTTCCCGAAATGTATCCCCGAGCAACCTCCTGACATCGCGGACCCGTTCCGACAGGGCCGTTTTTTCCTCGGCTCTGCGGTGAAAGGCGGCCAAGATCGTTTCTACGGCCCGGCCCTCTTCGACGTTCCGCGCGTCCACGACCATGTGCCCCGCACCGACCGATTCGAACAAGCCCGCGAACTTCCGGCTGTACGCCACCCCCACCGTGGGGATTCCCAGGGAAAGTGCCGCGATGCAGGCGTGCATGCGGGACCCGACGAAGAAATCGCACATGCCGATGATCCCCTTGATCTCGGAAGCGCCGTATTCCCTCGCGACCATGTGTATCCGCCCCGGATACCTCGATTCGAGCTCGCGGAAAAGTTCCCCGCAGGCGGCGGGGTCGCTTTCGACATTCCCCTCGGGGGCAAAGGTGTGCGGAACCAGCAGCAGGGAAGCCTCCGTTTCGGAAAGCATCGTTCCCGCCAGATGGTGCACGAAATCCCGATAGTCGAATGCGAGGCCGAACATGTTCTTCCTTGTGAACCCGCCGTTGTACAGCAACCCGCTGACGTTCAGCCCGACGATCGGGGTCGAACGATCGAGGGGGGTGTCCGGCCGGAAGGAAAGCGGGACGGCCTGTCGGGGATCGAGGGAGAAAGCGACATCGGGACAGAAATGAAGACGGCCCGCCGCGCCTTTCCCCCCCAACAGCTCCCTGACCACGTTCAGGCCGGTCTCGTCCCGGGAAAGGATGGTTTTTGCCCTTCGAAGGATGCTCCCCGCCAGGCGCCGCGCCGCCCAGGTTTTATACGGACCGTACGTCTGGGGGAGAAGAACGAGATCCTTCCCGAGCAACAGGGCAATCGCAGACGGAAGGGAGCCGATGATCATTCCATCCAGGCCGTAGATGTCGCTGAAACTGTCCCCTCCGCGGATGTCTCCGACGAAATCCGCCTTGGCGATCGCATTGAGCCGCCTGTTCCCTTCCAGCAGTTTCTTCCGGAACCAGGTCAGAGGAACCATGCGGTACGCCGCGGCGAGAAGCAGCAACCCGATCACGTGCTCCCCGGGCCGCACCTTCGGTGCCAGCCGGCAATTGATCACGGGGATCTCCACCACCCGATCTCCCACCGTCACGCGATACGGATCCGGGCTCTTCCGGATGAGAAAAAAGGAAACCCCCGCCTCCGGGACCGCGCCCAGGATCAGGTGGATCAGGGATGTTCCCAACGCCGTGACGCCCATGTTCCCCGTATCGAGGGGGGCGCCCATCAGGCAAGCCTTGAAATCGGTATTCATCCGGGGGTCATATCTTCAGCAAGGTGCCCGCTATTTTCCGGGGAACCACCGTTTCAGGACACGGAAGAGGTATTGCGGAGCGCGAAGCCAGTCGTAGCCGCCTTCCAGTTTCGCCTGGAAAAGCGTCCCGTCGTCGTGCATGTTCACGGGGATCCGCTTCAGGAACATCGAATCCTCCCCCGGAGCGGCCGTGCCGATCATGGTGGTGACGCCCAGGGAATAGCCGCAGTTTTTCAGGGCGCGCCCCAGATGATCGACGAATTCGTGATCCTCCTGGGGAAAGGCGTAGGGGAAGGAAAAAAGCCTTGCCGGCTTTCCTGTCGCGTCTTCGATGGCTGTTTTCGAGCGACCGATTTCATTCCGGATCGACGCCCACGCCATACCGTGCAGTCTCGGATGGGATACCGTGTGGGAACCGAATTCGATCCCCTCGGCCTGGAGTTCGCGGACCTCCCCCCACGCGAGGCATTCCTTGTTCATGAACCTGCGTCCGATGTATCCGGTGGCGAGAAAAACCGTGGCGGGAAAGCCGAATCTCTTCAGGACAGGCGATGCGTGTTCCCGGAAACTACGGAACCCGTCGTCGAACGTGATGACGAACGATTTCCCGCTCTCCCCGGCCGGGCGGGCCAGTTCCTCCTCGATCTTTGCGAGGGGGATGGCCCGGTACCCATTCTCCACCAGCCACTCCATCTGCAAGCGAAATGTGGCCGGATCCGTATTGGTCTGGAAGTACGGATGGGGTGCACGCTCGGGGAGATCCGAGACATCGTGGTACATCAGGATCGGAACGTGATTCCCGACGCCGTTCCAAAAAGCGCGCGTCAGCGGATGCACAAGAAACAGAGTTGCCAGCCGGTCGAATCGCAACTGGAACCCCATCGTCAAAGGGAGCGGATCAACTCGAAATATTCGTTCCGCTTGACGTCCCAGTTGTTTTCACGGATATACGCGTCGCCGTTTTCCACGAGGCGGGAACGAAGTTCCGCGTCCTCGATGAGCATTCCCATTTTCGACGCAAGATCGTCGACGTCTTCGGATTTGAAGAACAGGATCTGCGAATCGTTGAAATAATACCGGTCGATCATCGTGCTGGATGCGATGATGGGCACGCCGACCGCCATGAATTCCGGGATCTTCGTGCTGAACGCCTCGTTGCCGAACGACACGGCGCGTTTCGGGACGATTCCCGCGTCCGCCTCCGCCATCACGGCGGCGATTTCTTGCAGGGGCTTCGTCCCGGGGAACCGGATCCGGTCCGTCAGGTTCAATTCCCCGGCCAGTTCCATCAGGGCCCCGATTTCACCACCCTCCCCGTATATCAGGAACTCCGCCTGCGGGTATCTGCCCGCGATTTTGCCGAAGGCCCTGATGGCGACGTCGAGCCCCTGGTGCCAGTTGAGGGAACCGGGATACACCATGACGAATTTCCCGTCGTCGCGCGTTCTCCCCGATCTTCGAAAGATGGAGATATCGGGGTAATTCATCACGACCGTGCATTTCCCCGGCACGACCGACCGGGAGGTCAGGGTCTCATACCAGAGGTGGTTGGCGATGATGGCGTGGTCCGAGAAGGCGATCGAGAGCTTTTCCATGAGGACGAGCGTTTTGAATACCAGGGAATCCCTGCCCGTCCGGAACTTGCTGGCGTAGAATTCCGGGACGATGTCGTGGATGTCGAGGATGATTTTCGATCCCATCCATTTCGGTACGAGTGCGGCGAACACCTCGAAATCGGGGACCGAGTGCACGTGGATGACATCGTACGGTTCCCGGAAGCTTTTTTTCGCCAGCACCAGGGAAGAGCGAAGGAGGAAAAGAAGCAACTTGGCCAGGTAGGTCAGCGGCTTCTTCTCGTTACGCACGCGGGTCTGGATACGATGGATCCGGACGCCATTCAACACCCCCTGGCGGGGTTGCCCAGGTTTCCCCAATACGTATACGTCTACATCGTCGCCACGTTCCGCAAGCGCTTCCGCATACCTCCGGACCCGGTTATCCATTTCGTAGAGCGTATATGCGACCATGCACGCTTTCATCGACATCCGACCGGAGTGGGGCAATTCGCCGGGAGACACGCCCTCGCCACCGCCTTCAGGCCGGAATCCTCCGGACGGTCCCCTTCAATTCGGCGGCAACCGTTTCGATCTGTTCCCGCGTGAGCTCCGGGAACATCGGCAGGGAGATGAATTCCGCGGCGCTCTTTTCCGCCACGGGGAAAGACCCTTTCCCGAGATTCAACGACTTGTACGCGTCCAGCAGGTGGACGGGGATCGGGTAATGGATGCCGCAATGGATGTCTTTCTCCGCGAGCGAAGAAATCAGCCGATCCCGGTCCGTCGCGCGAATTGCGTATATGTGGTACACGTGCCTGGCATACCCGGCCTGCTTTGGGATCGTGATCTCCTTCACGTCCTTCAGGA
>Ga0113563_10002074_pt1 | contig 11870 bp, 10 predicted proteins | sample Mud3Dept3metaG_FD_80117 | JGI IMG/M metagenome (GOLD analysis project Ga0113563, IMG submission 80117) | Freshwater wetland microbial communities from Ohio, USA, analyzing the effect of biotic and abiotic controls - Mud 3 Core 4 Depth 3... | ecosystem: Environmental > Aquatic > Freshwater >...
CGAAGAAGCTGAACATCAACACCACGATCGATATGCTCTCGGGGATTGCGTTCTACGTCGACAAGGAGCCGCCGACGCTCAAGGGCGACGACCTCGTGATGCCCGACGGCACCACCGTCGGGGCCAAGGTCCCGTACGCGCCCGAAGAGCAGGGCAACGGGACGCGCGTCTACGTGGACGGTGCGCTCGTCGGAACCGTGAAGCGCAAGAAGCTCACGAACGACCTCGCCGTCCCGGGCGACGAGAACAACGCGGGCCCCACGAAGTTCTCGCTGGTGGCGTACGCGGGCAAGCTCGGTGTCGACACGAAGCGCGCGAAGGCCATCGACCTCGTCGCGGGCGATGACGTCGTCGCTCACCTGGCCGCCGACGGCGCGAAGGGCGTGACCTTTTCCGTTCCGTCGCGTAACCGTGGTCAGGCGCTCGTCGACGTGCCGTCCGCCGGCGGCAGCGGCTCGCAGCCGGCCCGGGTCAGCGCGATCCAGATCTTCGTGAAGACGAATCCTCCGGTGCGTGACGTCGTTTCGCTCGACGACGCATCGGAAGCAACTCCAAGCGCCGCGGTTGGTCGCGGCGCCGATGATGATGAACAGTAAGAACCGCAGCCGAGAGGGACACAAACCATGAGGACTCGCCACACGACGTCGGCTGTTTTTGGATCCGCGCTGCTTCTCGCGGTCTCGCCCGTATTTGCCGACACCGCTGCGCCGACGCAGCCGGTCTCCGAAGTGCCGGTCCAGGCGGCAGCGCAGGTCATCGACGTGGCGAGCGGCGCCAAGCTGGGACGCATCGACGGCGAGGACCGCGACAAGAACCCCGGTACCGAGCAGACGACGGTCGTGCTCTCGAAGAACCACCTCGTCCTCGTGACGATGGAAGCCGTACAGGAGCCGAACCAGGGTCCGGTCCAGTGCAGCTGCTCGAGCTACGAGATGCGCCCGGACGGTGCGCCCCGACTCGTCACCAGCATGAAGCGGCTCACGTCGTATGCGAACGGAAACCGGACGTGTAACCACCCGAAGGCGGCCGCCGACGAGAACGGCAACATCGTCTGGATGTTCGGCTCGGACACGAACTCGAACCGCCCCAACACGTACGCCGGCATCCTCAACGAGAAGTGCGAGCAGCTCGCCGCGCCGCAGATGGTGAGCATTCCGCGCAACGCCAACGACGGCGCGCCTGACATCGCCTACCTCGGGAACGGGAAGTTCACGGCCGCGTACTACAGCGACGGTAACAACACCGCCGTGGCCCCGCCGTTCACCTGCTCGGCGCCCGGCGTGTGCACGGCGCTCGAGGGCGGAGACTACTCGGTAGCGATGGGTCTCGAGGTGGTGCCCGGCGCGCTGCTGCCGACGCTCACGCGCCCGTGGATCAAGGAAGTCCTCGAAGTCGGTACGCAGAAGCGTCCCGAGGTCGCGATGGTCTCGCCCGACCGCGGCCTCGTGTGCGCGACGAAGGGACCGAACCGCCCCGCGGACGACATCGAGTGCGCGCTCTTCGACACCGCCAACGGCAACACCGTGTGGAAGGCCGTCGTCGCCAAGGGCGATCGCAACAAGAAGGTCTATTACAACCAGCCGAGCCTCACGAAGATCTCGGAGAACAAGTTCGCTCTCCAGGTCGTCGAGTCCAACGCGATGGGCAAGGGCACCAACATCAAGGGGACGAACCTGTCCCACATCATGTTGCTCGAGCGTAACGGCGACGCCATCACGGTCGGCGGCGAGCTCGTCGGCGCCGGCGCTCACCAGACGCACGGCTCGCTCTGCGCGGGCTCGTATGGCGTGAGCGGTGCGCCGTCGATCGCGGTCTTCACCGCATCGCCCAGCGGCATCGGTCGCGCGCACATGCAGATGGTCGGCTTCGACCAGAACACGAAGGCCTTCAGCGTCGACAAGAAGGCCGACCTCTGGCCGACGGCCTACTACGGCGACTCGGGTCACCTCGCGAACTGGTACGGCCGCAACCCGATGCGTCAGGGGCGCGACTTCCTCCGCTGCATCGGTGACGTCCCGAACCTCGGCTACCACGTCGCGAACGGCTACATGCCGGACGTGAAGACGTTCTTCGTCGGCACCGTGAGCGGGCGCAAGCCTGGCGAGGCCAAGAACGGCCTCTACATGAGCCTCGTGCCCGGTCAGGTCGACACGAAGGTCGCTCCGACCAACCCGGTCCCGGCCGGACAGGCTCCGACGCTCGACCCCAACGCCGACACGACGGGCGATCCCAAGCCCGCGGCCGACGACTCTGGCTGTGGTTGCACGACGGTCGGCGGGAACGCGAGCGGTACCTCGGCCCTCCTCGGTCTGGTCGCGCTTGGCCTTGTCGTTTCGATCCGTCGTCGGAAGAGGTAATCTTTCAACGACCGTGGACGGAGGACCTCTTGAACATTCGATCTCTCCTTGGAAGCTCCGCCGCCGTGGTGGGGATCTGGCTCGTCGCTACGACCGGTGGTTGCTCGTCGAAGAAGGCTGCTGACGAGGGCGAGACCCAGGCGGAGAAAGATCAGGCTGCGGCGCGCCAGTACTACGTGGCGCGCGTTCACCCCGCGGCGGGCACCTGCATCGGGTGCCACGCGGGGACAGCCGGTCCGCGGTTCATGTCCACGGACGCGAACGAGTCGTACGACACCATCGAGAAGACCGCGGGGCTCATCGCAGCCCCGAAGGGCTCGCCGCTGGTGCAGTACGTCCACAAGGATCCGGCCATCACCATCAGCCCGGAGCAGCGCAGCGTGATCACGCAGTGGCTCAGCCTCGAGGCGACGGCCCGCAGTCTCGACGGCGCCGTCGCGCGGCCCAAGACGATCACCGAGGCCTACAAGCAGTACGCCGACTGCATGAACTTCGACGTGTGGAGCTACTACCGCATGGGCGACGTTGCCTTCACGCAGACCGACTCCGAGGGCCCGTGCCTCGGCTGCCACAGCGCCGGCCAGGGAAGCGCATGGCTCAGCGCAGGCTCGCGCGAGAGCTTCGACAAGGCGCGCACGTTCCCGTTCATCCAGAAGCTCGTCGTCGGCAAGCTCGACGAGAAGGGCAGCTTCGAAGCGCTCCAGCCTTCGAACCGTCTCATCGAGAAGGCCAACGAGGTCTGTCCGCCGGAGTCGAAGGCGTGCCACCCGCGGTACGGCCTGCCCCCGGACGTGTCGAACGCGATCAAGTCCTACGTGGACACGACGCTGCAGAACCTCGCGTCCGGAACGTGCAGTGGCGGCATCGTCGTGCCGCAGGACGCCGGCCCCATCGACGCCGGAAATGGAGGCTGAGATGCGCTCGAACGATCATGCCAAGGGCTTCCTGATCATCGCGCTCCTTGCGGGCGCGTCCGCCGTCTGGGCGTGCGGCTCGTCCGACGCCGAGGCGGACGGCGCGGCGACCGGCTCCGACGCGAAGAAGTTCTTCGTCGAGAAGGTCTATGCGAGCGTCGACACCAGCTGCAAGGAGTGCCACCAGACCGGCAAGCGCGGCGCACCGGTGTTCCTCGGAGCGAGCGGCGAGGCTTCCTACACCGCGATCGAGGGCTTTCCGGGCCTCATCTCGCCGCCGAGCATCAGCCCGATCATCCAGAAGGGGGTCCACAGCGGACCGGCCCTCTCCACCACGCAGACGGACCTCGTCACGCAGTGGCTGAAGCTCGAGCTCGCGGACCGCAAGCTCGGCTCCGATCCCGGCGCCCCGAAGAACCTTCGCGCCGCCTTCGCGGCGTTCGGGCAGTGCATGGACTACGGGCGCTGGACGGCGCTGAAGCTCGACACGCTCGCGGCGACGCCGACCGAGAACGATCGCGGCCAGTGCATGGCGTGCCACAACCAGGGCCAGGCCAGCATGTGGCTCGGCACGGACAAGGGGGAGACGTTCCTCAAGCTCCGCGAGTTCCCCTACGTGCAGCGGCTCGTCGTCGGTCGCGTCACCGCGGAGGGCTCGTTCGACGGCATCGAGGCGTCTCGCCGGATGCTCGACAAGGGCAACGAGGCGCAGCAGCCGCAGTCGAACAGTCACCCGCGGTTTGCGCTGCCCACGGAGCTCGCCCAGTCGCTCCAGACCTTCGTCCTCGAGACGATCAGCAACATGAACGCGAATCGCTGCCAGAACGTGACGATCCCGGACGCGGGTCCGGACGCGCCTCCTCCGTAGGCGGCGCTGCCAGACACTCGCGCGTCACTCCTTCGGGAAGATCGCGGCTCGCGCGCAGGCGTCCTTGTCGACCGGGTTGATGAGGTCTTCCTTCAACCACGAGATGAGGCAGCGCTCGGCGTCGTCACCCTTCCGGATCGCCGGTCCGCCCTTGTGCTTCTCGAGCTCGAGCGGCTTCTTCAGGACGAGGAGCTTGTACGGGTCGGCGCCGTCGAGGACGTCGTTCGTCGCCTCGGGCTCGAGGGTGAGGATCGACTGGTAGTTCGCGGTGATCTCGTCGAGCGTCGTCTCGCCCGCACCAGGCCGCAGCCCGGCGTCATTCGGCAGCCGAAGGCCGTTCGACGAGTAGATCCGCAAGTTGCGCTCGATGCCGCCATGACAGTCGAGCGAGCCGCAACGGCGCTCGAACACCGTCGTCACGCCGGCCGTGCGGAACGATCCGGGAGAGGCGCGGGTCGAGACCTTCCGCTCGAGCTCGCCCTTGTCGGGGCCCTCGCACGCCGTGACCGAGGCCACGAGGCCGAGCGTCGAGACGATCGCGAGAGAGAGAGCTTGCCGGACCATCATGGTGTCCCCGGGCGCTTGGGGTCGACCTTGCAGTCCGTGGCACCTTCCGGGCTGCCCGGCTCGTCGGTCGCGAACAGATAGATGTGCCCGACCTGCGACAGCGGGTCCGACGGCTCGAGGTCGGTCGAGTGACACCCCGCGCACGAGGCCTCGCGTCCGATGGCACTCCGCATCGACCGGCGCACGTTGTTCTTCGCGACCTCGACGAGGATCGGGAACTTGGGCTGCCATTCGTCGGATTTGACGAAGAAATTGCCGACGCAGTTCGTCTTCGCCGTGTGCTTCGTCCCGTCGGCGTCGGTCATGCGGACCTCCGCGCCTTCGACGCCGATCTGGCGCATCGGCTGCGCGAAGACCGTACCGGCGACGGTGAACGGAGCATCCGATGCGGGGCCGCCCTCTTGGTGGCAGGTCACGCAGGGCTGGCCCGCGCGATGGAACTCGCCCTTGTCGACGCCGGACGTCTCGTTGCCCTGCGCGTCGACCTTGTCGGAGAGAACGGGATCGGCGCACGACAGGAATGACGTGCCAGCGATCGCGAGAGCGATGATCGAGCGACTCGTCATTCGAAGTCCGCCTCGAGGCCAATCGTACCGTAGCCGGCGAGCCGCGTCCGCAAGTAGAGGGCGTTGAAGTAGTTGTTGAAGAGCCCATCCGCGGTGGAGATCACGGCGAGCTGGAACTTCGAGCCCGGGTCGGTCAGGGCGAAGCGCACGCCGCCGCCGACCGTCGCGCCGAACATAGGGCTGAGCTCGCGGTCGCTGGTCCTGAACTGGGGCACCGTGGCGGAGCCGTCCGAGTTCAGCGTCGCACCGTAGACGCGCTTGTAGAACGTCGCGCCCGACTGGATGTGGAAGCGCAGGTGCGGCCAGATACGAAGGCGCGACGACATGTCCACGAAGTACCGAGCGTCCGTGGAGCTCGCCTTCACGCCCCACGTGTCGTCGTAGACGCGCTCCTCGATGCGCAGCGTCGACGTGGCTCGCGAGCGCAGCACGTAGCGCGCGCCGAGGGAGAAGCGCTGGCGATCGAGGGGAAGCTGCTCGAGAGCCTTGGCGGGCAAGCGTGCCCTGTTCACCTCGTCGGCAGAGGCGCCGACCGGCACCGAGACGCCGGGCTCGAACAGCGGGATGTAGCGATACGTCTTCGACTGGTCACCGTTCTCGAGCGCGGCAGTCGCACCGAGCACGAGCAGCGACACAGGCGACATGATGATCGTCGCGCCCGCCGAGATCTCCTCGGCACGCAGGGAGTTCGCGAAGACGTCGTAGCTCGTGCCGGCGCGCCCGATCGTGTCCCACGTGTGAGAGAAGCCGAGCTGCGGCGTGAACTGCTTGTCGAGGAACTCTCCCATGACGGTCGCCCCGACCGTGCGCGAGATGTAGTCGCTCTCGCTCGAGTAGCTGCCGAAGACCTGCCCGCCGAAGCGCCCTGGCTGGTAACCGGCCGTCGCCGTCGCGGCGTGCCTCGTGTCGCGGAAGCGGCGCGAAGCCGTCGACACGACGTCGGGCGAGGCCGCGGTCACGACGTCGAGGATGTAGCTCGCGCCGACGTTCCAGCCGGCCGTCGGCGAGCTGACCGCGGCGCGGATCCCCGGGGTGAGGACGCGGACCGCGGTGGTGTCCATGTACCCGCTCATGTCGAGCCCGAGGTGCACGACGAGGGGCTTTCGCTCCGAGGGAAGGCACTGGAGGATCTCCTCCTGCGTCTTCGCGGCGACCATGCACTCGAGCTGGCCGCCCGTGAGCGCCGCCGGCTTGAGCGTGATCTTCACGCTCACGGTCTGGCCCTCGCCGACGTCGACCTTCTCGTCGTCGTAGGACACGCGAGCCCCTCGCAGGATGCCCTCGGCGTGGACCTTGTGCGTCCCCGGGTCGATCGTGAAGTTGTCGGCCTGGCGTTCGGCCGGGATCTGGCGGTCGTCGAAGACGATCTTGAGATCGGTCACGCCGGTCGGGATCTGGAAGGTGACGTGGGCGAGCTTGGGCAGGAGCTCGGTGACGCGCTCCTGCACCTGCTTCAACGTGGCGGTGTCGTTCTTCGCGCGTGCGAGCTCGAGCGCCTTCGAGTTGTCGCGGAGCGCGTCGACGACCTTGCCGGCCTTCGCCTCGCAGAGCGCGAGGTGGAGCCGCGCGCGCATGTTCTCTTCTTGGAGAAGGGCGGCCTTGTCCTTCTCGATGCACTCGGGATAGTTGCCCGCGACCTCGGCGGCGACGGCGGCCTTCGAGAGCTCGTAGCCGCCCTTGTTCACCCAGCCGGCCTTCTGCGAGTCGTCCGGCTGCGGGTTCGCCGCGAGCCAGGCCTTCTGGGTCTGCTCCCACTGCTGGCGGATCGCGGGGCTGACGCCGCTCGCCGGGAGCTGGACGTTGGCGTCCGAGTTCAGCGCGTCGAACCAGGACGTCTTGGCCTCGTCGGCCTGACCGATCTGCGCGGACACGAGCCCGAGGGCCACGTGCACCTGCGCGACCGCCGCGGGGCTGCAGCCGCGCTTGCACCTGTCGAGCAGCGCGCGGAGCTTCTTCTTGGCCTCGCCGTAGTTGGCCTGAACGACGTCGCCACGGACGATCTTGTCGACGGCCGCGATCGTGGCGCTGTCCTCCTTGTCGCCTGCCCGTGAAGGCATGGACGACAAGGGAATGACGAAGAGGACCGCGAGTGCGATCGCGCTGATCCTCGCGCGCCGTTTCACGCGCCCAACCTATACGAATTTGCCGCGTTTGGGCGAGAACAGAGACGTGGGTGCCCGGCTCGTGTCCCTATTCGGGGGCGCCGCACTTCAACCAGGCCTCGACCATGCAGAGATCCCTGGTGCTCGGATCGGCGCCAGGAGCCTTGGGCATGGGGCTTCCGCAGCTTCCCTGGAGGTTGCAGAGGAGGCTCTGTGCGTTCGGGTCCTTGCCCCCGTCCGAGAGGACGTAGGGCACGTTCTTCACGTTGATCTTCTTGAGCGAGGCGAGGCAGGCCCCTGCGTTGGTGCCGTCGACGGCGGGGGCGGTCGCGCCGCCATGGCAGGCCTTGTCCGAGCAGCGCCACGTGCCGCCCGCCGTGAAGAGCGGGTAGATGTCCGTCGTGAACGACGGGCAGCCCCCGTCGAAAGTCCCCCCGTCTCCGCCGCCGTCGCCCCCCGCGCACAGGAGCTGTTCGACGCCGCCCTCACCAGGCAGGTTCTTGCGGTCGAGGGTGTTGGGGTTGCCGAACGTCGTCGGCGTGATCTCCGAGCACGCCACGAGGGCGCGTACCCCAACCAGGGCGAGCGCGGTGCTCGCTGCGACGATCACGATTCGCCCCTTCATCCGACTCATTTTAGCAGGCCGGCGCTCTTCTTCGTCGTCTTTTCCCCCGGGGCGGCGCCTTTGCTACGGTTCCGTCATGCGCTTCCGCTTCTCTTCGGTCTCGCTCCTTCTGGGACTCTCGCTGCTGGCTCCGTCCGCGCTCGCGCAGCCAGCGCCGGCGGAAAAGGCCGACAAACCGCCGGTCGCGGCGCCAGGAGCGGTCGCGGAGGCGCGGAAGCTCTCGGACGCGTTCGTCTCGGTCGCCGAGCGGGTGAGCCCCGCCGTCGTGCAGATCGACGTGACGGCCCGGGAAGAGGGCGCGGACCAGATCACGCGCTTCTTCGGCAAGAACCAGGACTCCCCGATCGCGCGCGGCACCGGCTCGGGCGTGATCTTCACGGCCGAGGGCGCGATCCTGACGAACAACCACGTCATCGATCACGCGCTCACGATCAACGTGCGGCTCCGTGACGGCCGCCTGCTTCCCGCGAAGCTCCTCGGTCGCGACCCGGCGACGGACCTCGCCGTCATCAAGATCGAGGGCACGGGCTTCACGGCGGCGAAGTTCGCCGACTCCGACAACGCTCGCGTCGGCGAGTGGACCATCGCGATCGGCTCTCCGTTCGGGCTGGGCTACACCGTCACGACGGGCGTGCTCAGCGCGAAGGGCCGCGGCGGCCTCGGCATGAACCAGATCGAGGACTACCTGCAGACGGACGCGAGCATCAACCCCGGAAACTCCGGTGGGCCGCTCTGCGATCTCGACGGTCGCGTCCTCGGCATCAACACGATGATCGTCGGCCGGGGCACGGGCATCGGCTTCGCGGTGCCTTCGAATCTCGCGCGCCGTGCCGCCGAGCAGATCGTGAAGAACGGCCACGTACAGCGCTCGTGGATCGGCGTCGGCATCCAGGACCTCACGCCCGAGCTCGCCTCGGCGATGAAGGTCGACCCGCGCGCGGGCGTCCTCGTCAACTCGATCACCGACGGTGGACCCGCGGCGAAGGCGAACATCAAGGCCGGCGACATCATCGGGGCCGTCGCCGGCAAGAAGGTCATCGACGGGCGCGAGCTCGTTCGCGAGGTCATCGCGCACGAGGTCGGCCAGACGATCCAGCTCGAGATCGTCCGCGACGGCAAGAAGTACGGCACCAACATGACGCTCACGGCCAGGCCGGAGGCCACGGTGCCGACGCTCCCCGTGCAGCAGCAGGGCGTCCCGCAGGCGGGTCTCGGCCTCAGCGTCCGCGATCTCACTCCTCAGCAGTCCGTGCAGCTCGGTCTGAGCCCGAAGCCGCTTCCGATCATCACCACCATCTCGCCCGGCTCCGCGGCCGATCGCGCGGGCCTCAAGCCCGGTGACGTGATCGTCGAGGCCGACGGCGTCCAGGATCCGACGGCAACCCAGCTGAGCGAGGCGGCGAAGGACGGCCAGCTCCTCGTGCGCGTCCGCCGGCGGGACGCGAGCTTCTACGCGACGATGAAGAAGTAGCCCGCCCCCAGCCGGCGATTGACGAGGCGCGGCGCGAAGGGCACAACCTTCCGCGCATGGTGGACATCAGGCAGAGCGCGATGGGTGCCGGTGGCGCGGAGTTCCGGGACTTCCTCGGAGTGGTCGACCGCGTCTTCGACGGCGATTCTCACTACATCCGTCCGATCGATCTCGACATCAAGGAGCGCCTCGACCCGAAGAAGAACCCCTTCTTCGAGCACGCCGAGGGCACGATCTTCACGGCGTACGAGGGCCGCAAGTGCGTCGGTCGCATCACCGCGCAGATCGACCGCGAGCACCTCGACCGCCACAAGGATCAGACGGGCTTCTTTGGCTTCCTCGATACGGTCGACGACCCCGAGGTCGCTCGCGCGCTGCTCGAGCGCGCCGAGTCGTGGCTCCGCCAGCGCGGCATGAAGAAGGTCCGCGGCCCGTACTCGCTGTCGATCAACGAGGAGATCGGGTGCCTCGTCGAGGGCTTCGACGACCCGCCGGTCCTGATGAACCCGCACCATCGCTCGTACCAGGGCGGCCTCATCGAGCAGGCGGGCTACAAGAAGGAGAAGGACGTCTTCGGCTGGCGTTACGAGGTCGGTGACCTCAACCCGCGCGTCCGCAAGGCCCGCGACGACATCCGCGCCATGCCCGAGGTGAAGTCCAGGCCGCTCTCGAAGAAGGACCTCGCCCGCGACGTCGCCATCACGCTCGACATCTTCAACGACGCCTGGAGCGAGAACTGGGGCTTCGTCCCGATGACGCGGAAGGAGGCGGCGAAGATGCAGGCCGACCTGAAGCTCTTCATCGTCCCGGAGATCACCCGCATCGTCACGATCGACGGCGAGCCCGCGGCCGTCGCGCTGGCGATGCCCAACGTCAACGAGCTCATCCCCGACCTCCACGGGAAGCTCTTCCCGTTCGGGATCGCGAAGCTCCTCTATCGCCTCAAGGTGGAGGGCGCGAAGAGCGGTCGCCTCCTCATCCTCGGTATCAAGAAGAAGTTCCGGATGAACCGGAAGTACGCCGGCCTCTCGCTCTTCCTCTACGCCGAGATGAACGATGGCGGTCGCAAGTGCGGCATGACCTGGGGCGAGCTCGGCTGGACGCTCGAGGACAACGCCGCGGTCAACACGGGCATCCGGATGATGGGCGCGAAGAAGTACAAGACGTACCGCGTCTATACGAAGGACCTCGCCTCGAGCTGAGGCGGCGTCCTGGGGCCTGCCCCCGCCCCGTTGACCTTCCCGGGGAATCTGGCAAATGTCCCCGGCAATGAAGGTCCTCGTCACCGGCGGCAGCGGTTTTCTGGGCAGTCACGTCGCCGAGCAGCTCTCGGCTGCCGGCCACGAGGTGCGGGCGCTCGTCCGTAAGAGCTCGAACCGCAAGTTCCTCTCGACGCTGAAGAACGTCGAGCTGGCCGAGGGCAGCGTCGAGGATCGCAAGAGCGTCGACGCCGCGATGAAGGGCGGCATCGACGCCGTCGTTCACTCTGCCGGGCTCGTCAAGGCGCGCAACGAGGCCGAGTTCTACGAGTGCAACACGCAGGGCACCGTCAACCTGCTCGACGCGGCGATCGAGCACGCGCCGAACCTCAAGCGCTTCGTCCACGTCTCGAGCCTCGAGGCGTGCGGTCCGTCGCTCGATCGCCTGCCGGTCCCGCTCGATCAGGAGCACCCCGTCACCGCGTACGGTCGATCGAAGCTCGCCGCCGAGAAGGAGATCGTCGCGCGCAAGGACAAGCTGCCCGTCGTGGTGCTCCGCCCGGCGCTCATCTACGGACCGCGCGAGGCCGAGGTGTACGAGGCGTTCAAGGCCGTGAAGAAGCACCAGTACCCGGTCATCGGCGACGGCAAGATGATCGCTTGCTACACGTACGGTCCGGACTGCGCGCGCGCGTGCATCCAGGCGATCGACGCGAAGATCCCGAGCGGCAACATCTACTTCATCGACGACGGCGCCGAGCCGCTCAGCATGACCCGGGCGATGGGCGAGCTCATCCCCGAGGCCCTCGGGGTGAAGCCGTTCTTCCGCATGGGCATCCCGTTCCCGGTGCTCAGCCTCGCTTCGTTCGGCGTGGAGGCTTACGGCAAGGTCCGCGGCAAGGCAGTGATGCTCACGCGCGAGAAGGTCGCGATGCTCAGGCACCACTGGGTCTGCGAGAGCACGAAGACGCAGGACGACCTCGGCTGGAAGCCCGAGGTCCGCTTCACCGACGGCGTTCACCTGACGGCGAAGTGGTACCAGGACAACGGCTGGCTCTAGCCGCGTGTAGGCTGACATCCCGTGACCAGCCTGCCCACCGATCTGATGTCGAGCCGCCTCCGGGCGCAGTACGCGCTCAGCCGCGTCCTCGCATCGGCTAGTGGCGTCGAGGCGCTGCCTCGCATCCTCGACGTGATCGGC
>Ga0113563_10002075_pt1 | contig 11870 bp, 8 predicted proteins | sample Mud3Dept3metaG_FD_80117 | JGI IMG/M metagenome (GOLD analysis project Ga0113563, IMG submission 80117) | Freshwater wetland microbial communities from Ohio, USA, analyzing the effect of biotic and abiotic controls - Mud 3 Core 4 Depth 3... | ecosystem: Environmental > Aquatic > Freshwater >...
CCGGTCTTGGCCATGTCGAAGCTCGAGGCTCTGTAGCCGGTCTCGGCGGCTCCGCGGTCGGGCAGAGGCTTGCCGTACGGCGCGCCGGGCCCCCAGCGCAGCGTCCTCCACTGCAAGCGCGAAGCGCCCGAGTCGAACACGCGAGAGACGAAGTCACCGGAGGTCTTGCCCGGCTCGAGCTCGACATGGTCACCGACCCAGCGCGTGCCCGAGAACGTCCCCGCCCCGAACTCGCCCTCGAGTCGGTCGTCGGTGAAGACGCCGGAGCCGGAAGCCCCGTCGGCGCCGGCAGGACCGTCGGAGACGCCGGCGTCGTCTTTCGCCCCGCCCGCGCCGCCGGAGAGGCCGTCGAGGTTCGTGAGGAGGGTGCAGCTCGCGAGGCCCAGCACGACGACCGCACAGGCAAGGCTCCTCGATTGCCTGCCAAGCGGCGCAACGCCCATCGCCACAGCGTAGCATCGGGCCGGTACGCTCAGGACTCTCGTGACGCTCTTTAGCGCGATGCGGTCACGCCGCCCTGCGGGTCGGAGCAGCAGCGGAAGCCGATCTGGTAGTAGCGGAAGTCCTCGGCGTGACCGTCGGTGAGCGGGCGGCAGCGGCCGCGCACCCAGCTCCAGTAGCCGCCCTTCAGCCCGCTCCTGTGCGGCTTGCCCTTCTCGTTGACGACCCACTCGTCGACGTTGCCGGTCATGTCCTGCACGCCGAACGCGCTCTTGCAGCGATCGCGCGCGCCGCTCGCTTCGCCCTGCCAGAGGCGCCTGGCCTCGGCGTCACGGCGCTGCACGTTGCGGAGGTCTTCCTCGTGGGGATTGACGGGCGGCTTGTCGATGTTGCAGGCGGTCGCGTCGCGCGAGAGCCCGTACGGGTAGGGGAGCCGCTCGGGCCCCTCGCATGCGAGCGTCCACTCGCTGTCGTTGCAGAGGCGTTTGCCCGCGGCGCCGCAGAGCGCGCGTGCCTCGAACCAGTTCTTCATCACGAGCGGGTTCTCGCCGGGCTGGTTCGGGTACTCGAACCTGTCCATACAGAAGTGCTTCCGTACGGTGGGCGCCGCGCACGCCTCCGACGGCGCGAACTCCGCGCAGCGCCCCTTGCTCGTCGTCGATGCCCATCGCAAACACTTCTGCTCGGGCAGCTCGGGGCAATAATCCCCCTCCACTTCGAGCATCCCCTGACCACACGTTCCCCCGACAGCCTCGGAACGACCTGTCTCGCCCGTGCCCGTGCCCGTGCCCGTGCCCGATCCGGTCCCCGCGTCGACCTGCGCAGCCGCCACCCCCGCGTCCGCCCCGTCATCCTGCGATCGCGCCACATTCGCGTGCGACACCACCACTCCGCCCACGAGCGCCGCCGCCACCCCCGACGTCCACGCGCGACTTCCCACGGTGAGAGGCTAGCGAAGCCACCCCCGGATCGCGATTTTCCGGCGAAAAGCCGCCAATCGAGCTAAGGAAAGCGCGGCCTCGCCATGACTGACGCGCTCCTCACCCACGAGGTCAATCGCCGGAAGACGTTTGCGATCATCTCGCACCCGGACGCCGGCAAGACCACGCTCACCGAGAAGCTCCTCCTTTACGGCGGAGCCATCCAGACGGCCGGCGCCGTCAAGGCGAAGCGCGGTCGCGCGTCCGCCGTCAGCGACTGGATGGAGCTCGAGCGCGAGCGCGGCATCTCGATCACCACCAGCGTCATGCAGTTCCCGTATCGCGGGCTGCAGATGAACCTGCTCGACACGCCCGGCCACGCCGACTTCAGCGAGGATACGTACCGCACGCTGCACGCCGTCGACGGCGCCGTCATGCTCCTCGACTGCGCCAAGGGCGTCGAGGCGCAGACGAAGAAGCTCTTCCGCGTCTGCAAGCAGCGCAACATCCCGATCTTCACCTTCGTGAACAAGATGGATCGCCCCGGCCGCGACCCGTTCGAGCTCGTCGGTGAGGTCGAGAACGTCCTCGGCATCGGCGTGTACCCGATCACGTGGCCGATCTTCCGCGATGACGTCTTTCGCGGCGTCTACCACCGGCTCGCGCACCGCGTGTACCTGTTCGACGCCGAGCATGCGAAGTCGAGCGCCGCGCACGGCGCCGAGATCCCGCCGGTGACGGTGAGCGGTCTCGAGGACCCGATGCTCGAAGAGCAGCTCGGCGCGCGCGGCTACAAGCAGCTCCGCGACGAGGCCGAGCTCCTCGAGGCCGCCGGCGACGCCTTCGAGGCCGCGCGCTTCGCCCGAGGTGACGTGTCGCCGATGTTCTTCGGCAGCGCCATCAACAACTTCGGTCTCGAGGCGTTCCTCGAGAGCTTCTGCGATCTCATGCCGGCGCCCGCGCCGCGCATGACGACGAGCGGAAGCATCGCCGCCGACGACGAGCGCTTCAGCGCGTTCGTCTTCAAGATCCAGGCGAACATGGATCGCGCCCATCGCGACCGCATCGCGTTCGTGCGCATCTGCTCCGGCCGCTTCGACCGCGGGATGAAGGTGCGCCACGTGCGCACCGGTCGCGAGATTCGCCTCGCGAACCCGACGCAGTTCATGGCGCAGGACCGCAACATCGTCGAGCAGGCGTACGCCGGCGACGTGCTCGGCATCTACGACCCGGGCATCTTCGAGATCGGCGACACGCTGACGGACGGCCCCGACTTCAAGTTCGAGGACATCCCGAGCTTCGCGCCCGAGCACTTCTCGCGGCTCATCATGGCCGACCCGATGAAGCGCAAGCAGCTCCAGAAGGGAATGGAGCAGCTCGCCCAGGAAGGCACGATCCAGCTCTATCGTCCGCCGGAGTCGCGCGTCGGTGACGTGATCCTCGGCGCGGTCGGTCAGCTCCAGCTCGAGGTGGTCAAGTACCGCCTCGAGGACGAGTACTCGGTGAAGATCCGCTACGAGCCCGTGCAGTGCGTCCACGCGCGATGGATCGCGCGCAAGGACGGCAAGCCCGTGGATCTCCAGTGGCTCAAGGAGAAGCGGAGCGGCACCGTCGTCGTCGACGTGCGCGAGCGGCCCGTCATGCTCTTCGCCGGCGATTGGCAGCTCAACGCGGCCCAGCGCGACCTTCCCGAGCTCGAGTTCCTCGAGACGGCGACCGGCGTTCTCCACCGCGCGTGAGCCCGAGTCGCCCACGGGCCGGCTCGTGGCCCCTGGTAAGAGCGCTGACCGCGCTCCCGCGCATGACGACCGCGCAGACCTAGCCGACCTTCGGTTATCCTCAGGTGAGTGGAGAGGCTCGCGCGATCGTTGCTCGTGAGCTCCGGCCTCGCCTGCGTGGTCGCGTCCGTGTCGCTCGTCGTCGCGACCGCGGGAGGGTGTGGTCTCGATGCGGTCGGCTCGCTCGAGGTCGACGGCGCGGTGCCGCTGCCGCTGCCGGACGCCGAGCCGCCGCCGGCTCCGGATGCGGCGCCCGCGCCCGGCCCGTGTGACGACCCGGCGATCATCCTCTGCGTCGGCTTCGACGGCGCAGCGACCGACGGAGCGCACGCGCAGCCCATCAAGCTCGGAGGAAAGGTCACGTTCGTTCCGGGCATCGTCGGAGAAGCCGCGCTCCTCGACGCGACGAGCGTGCTCACGCTCGCGGACGGCCCGGTGTGGAAGTACACCACGATGACGGTCGAGACCTGGGTGCGCGTCGACGAGCTTCCGACGGGCACCGCGCGCACCGGCTTGATCGACAAGGACGGCAGCTTCGGCGTGTTCGTCGCAGTGGACGGAACGGTGAGCTGCAGCATGAACAAGGTGGCAAGCGGCAAGGTGCTCGCAAAGACCGGGACGTGGGTCCACATCGCGTGCGTCAACGACGGCAGCGCGACGACCCTCTACGCGGATGGGGTGCTCCAGGCCACCGTCGCCGCGGCAAGCGTCTCGCCGACGACGGCCCTCGTGGCGATCGGCAACAACAGCCCGAACCTCGGCAGTCCGTTGATCGGGGCGCTCGACGTCCTGCGTGTCTACTCGCGCGCGAAGACCGCGGCCGAGATCACCGCGGACGCCAAGCGCTGAGGTGCGGAACGCATGATGCATCCGTCTGGCCGACGCTCCCGCGTCGTCACCAAGAAGGACGTGATCCATGAGGAAGGCGATCGCTCTCTCCGCGGCATCGGCCGCGCTCCTGGCCGTCATCGCGTGCAAGGATGACCGCCCGGCCTCGACCACCACCACGACAGGTGCCGGCATCGTCAGCGCCGACGACGCCGTGAACCTCCTCACCGCCCGCCGCTGCGACCGCGAGATCGATTGCAGGAACGTCGGCGCCGGCAAGCGCTACGACGACCGCGGCGGCTGCGAGCGGGAGCTTCTCCATACGCTCCACGTCGAGCTCGGCCCCTCGGTCTGCTCGTACGGCGTCCGCGAGGAGAGACTCAACGAGTGTCTCGAGGCGATCCGCGTGGAGAGCTGCGCAAACTCGCTCGACACGATGAGCAGGCTTGCCACGTGCCGGACGCGCTCGCTCTGCCTGGGCTAGCCTGTTCCACATGAAGATCGGAGTCCTCGGTACGGGCATGGTGGGCGAGACGATCGCGACGAAGCTGGCTTCGGCCGGTCACGACGTGATGCTCGGCGCGCGCTCGGCGACGAACGAGAAGGCCGCGGCGTGGGTCGAGAAGGCCGGCGCTCGTGCCGCGCAGGGCACGTTCGCGGACGCCGCGAAGCACGGCGAGCTCGTCTTCAACTGCACGCGCGGCGACGTCGCCGTCGAGGTCGCTCGCTCGGCCGGTGAAGACAACCTGCGCGGCAAGATCCTCATCGACGTGACGAACCCGCTCGATTTCTCGAAGGGGATGCCGCCGACGCTCTTCACGGCCGGCAACGACTCCCTCGGCGAGCAGCTCCAGAAGGCCCTGCCCGAGACCAAGGTCGTGAAGACGCTCAACACCATCAGCTGCACCGTGATGGTCGACCCGGCCCGGCTCGGCGGCGCCAGCGACGTGTTCGTCAGCGGCAACGACGCCGGAGCGAAGGCCACGGTCGGCGCTTTCCTCCGCGAGCAGTTCGGCTGGAAGAACGTCGTCGACCTCGGCGACATCACGACCGCCCGCGGGACGGAGCAGTACCTCCCGCTCTGGCTGAGGCTCTGGGGAGCCCTCGGCACCGGCGACTTCAACATCACGATCGTCCGCAAATAGAGCCGCGATCACCCCGCGAGGACGAACCTTCTGGAGCCTCCGGCGACCTCACGTCGCGCGAGGGCTCCAGACTGTGACTTCTTTTGTTTGTTCAAATCCAATCGGGGTCCCATGCGTCTGAGCGACGTTCGCGAGCTCGTGGCGTGTGATTCACACGCCCTGAGCGGCGTTCACACGAAAGGAACGCACCATGCGCACGCCGAGGCTCGCCGTTGCTCTTCTCACCATTGGTCTCTTCGCCTCTGCTGGTTGCACGCGCCATTCGAGCACCGCGTCGGGCGCCGGCCAGCGGAGCAGTCCCGCCGTTCAGGCCGCAGGCGGGGGCGCCGAGAACGTGAACCCACAGGCCTTTGGCGGCGCCACTGGCGGTCCGACGGCGGCCGCGCCGAACGTCCGTCCGGCGCCCGCGTCGAGCGGCCCCGCGCATGCCGCGGCGAGCGCCGACGATCACGCCATCGGTAGCGGGGCGGCGCTCGGCAACCTCGTCGTCTTCCCCGTCACGTCGCGCTCGCAGGTCGACGTCGGCCCGCTCGTCTCGCTCGACGACGCGCTCGCGAAGGGCACGGCCGAGGTGCGCGAGGTCGCGGGGGGCGGCAGCGTGAACACGCTCGTCATCCAGAACAAGGGCACTGTCCCCGTGTTCGTCCTTGCCGGCACCATCGTGAAGGGCGGCAACCAGGATCGTCAGATCGGCCAGGACTTCATCATCGAGAGCAAGCAGACCACGCCGGTCGACGCCTTCTGCGTCGAGCACGGTCGCTGGAACGGACAGCGCAACGGGCAGGCGACCGCCGGCCAGTTCGGGACGAGCGAGGTGCTCGCGACGTCGAAGGTCCGCGCTGCCGGCCAGTACAAGAAGAGCCAGGGTGAGGTCTGGTCGAAGGTCTCCGAGGCCAACTCCGCCAACCATCAGCGGCCGGCCTCGGACACGCTCCTCGCATCCGTCGACGACGCCGCGCTGAAGAAGGAGCGCACCGAGCTCGCCGCGAAGATCGAGGCGACGCTCGGCGCGGTGCAGCCCCAGCAAGAGCTCGTCGGCATCGCCTACTCCATCGACGGCGACGTGCGCGGCGTGCGCTGGTTCGCGCATCACGACGTCTTCGAGATGGTCCGCAAGAAGCTCGTCACGGGCATCGCGTTCGACGCGATCGTCGCACGCGCGGAGGCGCGGGCGCAGAATCGTCCGCCGAGCACCAAGCCCGCGCCGGCACCGGCCGCCGTCGAGGCGTTCGTGAAGAGCGTCGACACGGCCGCCGTGTCGGAGCAGCGCGACACCGCGGGCGCGAACGTGAACGAGTACAAGGAATCGTCCCAGGGCTTCGGCTCGAAGACGATGTTCAAGGGCGCCGCCAGCAAGCCGGGCGCCTCGCCGCGCAAGCCCGTGAGCTCCGACTTCACGGCGAAGTGAAGCGCACGGGAGCCGTCAGAGGATGCCGTGCAGCGAAGCGCCCCGGACGCCCAGGCGGTCGACGCGCTTCGTGATCGCGGGATCCTCGACGAGCGGCGGCGCATGATGCGGCTTGATCCGTGCATCGATGACCAGCGCACCGCGGCAGCCCCAGCCCTTGTTCTCGACGAACGAATCGACGCCGTGGATGTCGGCCGCCGGGTTCGAGCGCGTGAACGTGATCCAGACCAGGTTCGCGACGCTGCGCGCGGCGAGCTCGCTGTCCTCGGTGAGGACGACCAGCGGGAAGCCCTCGAGCCGAGTGAGCGCGCGACAGAGCGCGTCGACCTCGCCCCTGCCGTAGCTCGGCGCGCGCACCACGAGCACGCCCGGGAGCGCGACCCTCGGGTCGCCGAAGCCGGGCGGAAGCGTGAGCTCCGCGGCTAGCGTGCTCGCGAGCTTCCGCCGCGCCGGACCCGTCGCCGCGATCACGACCTTCGAGCCCTGGTTGAGCCCCGAGCCCGAGTAGTCGAGCGTGTCCATCGTCGTGTTGGTCTGAAAATGCAGGTCGCGCGCGGGGTCGAAGCGTGACAGGACGTTCATCAAGAACCCGCCGACGTCGTCGATGTCGAGATCGGGCGCGTCGTCCTTGGTCGCGATGAACAGATACTTGGCGAGCGACATCTGGCCTTGACCGAGGATCGCGTTGGCCTGCGTGAGCAGCTCCATCGGCCGTCGCTCGGCGGCATACGGCACGTAGCGCTCGCTGCCGATCGCGAAGAGCAGGGGATGCACTCCTGCCCAATCGACGGCGTGGACCGCGTGCACCCCGGGAAGCACCGTGGGCACGAGCGGGCCGGTGAGCTCGTGGATGAGCTCGCCGAACATCGTGTCCTCCTGCGGGGGACGGCCGACCACCGTGAACGGCCAGATCGCGCCCTCGCGATGATGCACGGACTCCACGCGCAGGACGGGGAAGTCGTGCGCCTTGGCGTAGTAGCCGAGGTGGTCGCCGAACGGTCCCTCGCGCTTCGTCTCGGAGGGGCCGATCGCGCCGCGGATGCAGAAGTCCGCGTCGGCGTGCACGTGGATCCCGCCACGCTGGGCCATGCGGATGCTCCTGCGGTTGAGGGCGCCGGCAAACGCGATCTCAGGGAGCCCTTCGGGGAGGGGCATCACCGCGGCGACCGCCATCGCAGGGGGACCGCCGACGAAGACGCACACGGGAAGGCGTTCGCCGCGCGCGATCGCCGCCGCGTGGTGCACGCCGAGGCCGCGATGGATCTGGTAGTGGAGGCCGACCTCGCGGCCCGGCACGTAGTCGTTGCCCGCGAGCTGCACGCGGTACATGCCGAGGTTCGAGTGGCGAAGCCCGGGGGCCGTCGGATCCTCCGAATAGACCTGAGGCAGCGTGATGAACGGGCCGCCGTCGTCGGGCCAGGAGGTCACGCGCGGCACGTCCTCGATGCCGATCTCGTGCGCGAACACCGCGCCGCCGCGCACGGGGCGCGGGAGGAGATGCATCGCCACGCTGGGGAGTCGCACGGCACGGCGCACGTCCATCGCGAAGGCGCGCGGGTCGACCTTGGCGGCGACGAGCGCGCGCACGCCGTCGAGCGAATCGCGGAAGATGAAGCGCACGCGCTCCATGGTTCCAAACAGGTTCGAGGCCAGCGGGAAGCGTGAGCCGCGCACGTTCTCGAAGTAGAGCGCCGGTCCGCCGGCCCGGAAGACACGACGCTGGATCTCGGCGGCCTCGAGGAACGGGTCGACCTCCTCCGGGATGCGCCGGAGATGGCCGGCGCGTTCCAGGTCGTCGATGCAGGCGCGGAGAGAGTCGTAGCTCACGGATGAGCAGACATAGGGGCTCTTGGCGCGGCGACAAAGCGCCGCCCGCCATCGCGGCCCGGGAAGCCGCGCTAGGCTGCAACGCGAAGCGCACCCGGGGCATCGAAGACGGTACGCCTTCGACCGACCTCGACGAACCAGGATGAAGCCTGCCTTGACGGCCCCTAACCCCCCGAATACACGCACTGATCCCATGAGCGCTGCGCCTGCCCGACGCCTCGGAATCCTCCTGCCGCTCGTCGCGTTCGGCTCGCTCGCCGCTCTCTCCGCCTGCAAGAAGCCCGATGCCTCGAAGGCCGAGGTCACCTCGGCGCAGCAGGCGCTCCCGATCCGCGCCCCGACGACGCCCGTCATCGAGGACCTCGTCCCCGAGCTGCTCACGCTCACGGGCTCGCTCCGCGCGAGCCAGGAGTCCGAGGTCGCGGCCGATGCGTCGGGCAAGGTGACGGCGACGTTCGTCGAGCGCGGACAGCGGGTGAAGCAAGGCGACACACTGGCCATCCTCGACGCCCGCGGCGCGGCGATCACCGCGACGCAGGCGGCGGCCCAGACGGGCCTCGCCCGCGCGCAGCTCGAGCAGGCCCAGAAGGAGTGCGAGCGCGTGAAGTCGCTCTTCCAGAGCGGCGCCATCTCGCAGGCGGAGTTCGATCGCACGACCTCGCAGTGCCAGACGACGCAGTTCTCCGCGGCGGCCGCGCAGGCGCAGCAGCAGAACGCTCAGAAGGTCGTCGGCGACTCGGTCATCCGCGCGCCGTTCAGCGGCGTCATCGGCGAGCGCTACGTGAACGTCGGCCAGTACCTGCAGCCGAGCACGCGCGTCGTTTCGCTCTACAACCCCGATCCGTTGCGGCTCGAGCTCACCGTGCCCGAGGCGAACGTCAGCACGATGAAGGTCGACACCCCCGTGCGCTTCACGGTCTCGTCGTACCCCGACCAGACGTTCACGGGCACCGTGAAGTTCGTCAGCCCGAACGTGCGGCCGTCCACGCGCGACCTCGTCATCGAGGCGCTCTGCCCCAACGCCGAAGCCAAGCTCAAGCCAGGCATGTTCGTCGTCGCGCAGCTCGCCGCCGGCGAGCGCAAGCTGCCGGTGGTGCCGAAGAGCGCGCTGAAGCGCGACGAGAGCGGCGCGCGCGTCTTCGTCGTCGTCGACGGTCGCATCCAGGAGCGGCTCGTCCAGCTCGCGGGCGACAAGGACTCCGTCATCGGCGTCGCCGCCGGCGTGAAGCCCGGCGAAGCCGTCGTCGTCCAGCCCGGCCCCGACGTGCGCGACGGCGCGCAGGTCCAGTAAGGAAGGCACGTCATGCAGTGGCTTGCCGCCCTCTGTGTCAGGAGGCCGATCTTCGCGACCGTCCTCATCCTCCTCATCACCGTCATCGGCATCGCCGGCTACATGAAGCTCGGCGTCGATCGGTTCCCGAACATCGACATCCCGATCGTCACCGTCATCACGCGCCTGCCGGGTGCGGCACCAGAGGACGTCGAGACCGAGATCACCGAGAAGATCGAGGAGGCCTGCAACACCATCAGCGGCATCGACGAGATCACGTCGGTGACCACCGAGGGCGTCTCGCAGGTCATCATCCGCTTCGTCCTCGAGAAGAACACCGACGTCGCTTCGCAGGAGGTCCGCGACCGCCTGCAGTTGGTCATCCCCGACCTACCGAAGGACATCGATCTGCCGACGGTGCAGAAGCTCGACCCCGACGCCTCGCCGATCCTCTACCTCGCGCTCAAGTGGCCGGGGAAGCCCATCCAGGACGTCACCGAGCTCGCGGACAAGCGCGTGCGCCGCCAGATCGAGTCGGTGAACGGCGTCGGTCAGGTCGCGATCGCCGGCGGTCAGAAGCGTCAGGTCAACGTCTGGCTCGATCCCATCAAGATGCGCGGTGCGAACGTCACCGCGCCCGACGTGCAACGCGCCATCTCGACGCAGAACCTCACGATGCCCGGAGGTCGTGTCGACACCGGCCCCGAGCAGCTCACGCTCCGCATCCACGGGCGCGTCGAGCGTCCCGAGGAGATCGGTGACCTCGTCATTCGCCAGGAGGCCGGACACTCGATCCGCGTCCGCGACGTCGGTCGCGTGGAGGACGGACCCGAGGAGCGACAGACGGCCGCCATCCTCGACGCCCAGCCGACGCTCGTTCTCGCGATCCGCAAGCAGTCGGGAACGAACACCGTCGAGATCGTCGACCACGTGCGCGAGCGGCTCGACGACCTGAAGCGGACGCTCCCGCCGGGCGCCACGCTCGACATCGTGCGCGACGACTCCGGCGTCATCCGCACCAGCATCGCGGGAGTGAAGGAGCACCTCGTGGTCGGCGCGCTCCTCGCGGCGTTCATCGTGTTCCTCTTCCTCGGTAGCGTGCGGAGCACTCTCATCGCCGCCATCGCGATCCCGGTCAGCGTCATCGGCACCTTCGCGCTGATGTGGGCGATGGGGTTCACGCTCAACACGATCACGCTGCTCGCGCTCGCGCTCGCGGTCGGTATCGTCATCGACGACGCGATCGTCGTCCTCGAGAACATCTTCCGCTTCGTCGACGAGAAGGGGATCGAACCGCATCGCGCGGCCGTCGGCGCGACGAAGGAGATCGGCCTCGCCGTCCTCGCGACCACGCTCTCGCTCATCGCCGTCTTCCTCCCGGTCGCCTTCCTCGGCGGCATCCCGGGTCGGTTCCTCCGGAGCTTCGGCGTCACGATGGCCTTCTCGATCGCCATCTCGCTGATCGTCAGCTTCTCGCTGACGCCGATGATGTCCTCGCGCCTCCTCAAGCAGAAGGTGAAGGGCGCGAAGAAGCCGCTCGGCGAGCGCGTCGTCGACGTGTTCTATCGCCCTGTCGAGCGCGTCTACATGGCGGCGCTCCGGTTCGTCATGAGCCATCGCTGGGTCGTCGTCATCGCGACGGGGCTCACGCTCGGCTCGTGCGTGCCGCTCGCGGGTGCGACCAACAAGGGCTTCTTGCCCGTCAACGACGAGGCGCAGTTCGAGGTCGCGGTTCGCACGCCCGAGGGGACGAGCCTCGCGCAGACCGAGCTCGTCGCCGAGCGCATCGCGCGCGAGCTGCGCACGTGGCCGCAGGTGAAGAACACGCTGCTCACCATCGGCGACGACAACGCGCGCACGCAGAACATCGGCCGCATCTACGTGAAGCTCCTCCCGCCCGAGTCCCGCAAGGAGACCCAGAACGAGCTCATGAACCGCGTACGGACGACGATCACGTCGAAGTACAAGGGGAGCGGCCTTCGCATCTCGACGCAGGAGGTCGCGGCCTTCGGCGGCGGAGGCTTCTCGACCGCGAAGATCCAGTACACGGTGCGCGGCCCGGACCTGAAGAAGCTCGAGGCGGTCACGGGCAGCATCCTCGACAAGCTGCGCAAGGTGCCGGGCGCGGTCGACGTCGACTCGTCGCTCATCTCGGGAAAGCCCGAGCTCGGCGTCTACATCGATCGCCCTCGCGCGGCCGACCTCGGCGTGTCCGTCATGGATACCGCCGCGGCGCTGCGGCTGCTGGTCGAC
>Ga0113563_10002076_pt1 | contig 11868 bp, 8 predicted proteins | sample Mud3Dept3metaG_FD_80117 | JGI IMG/M metagenome (GOLD analysis project Ga0113563, IMG submission 80117) | Freshwater wetland microbial communities from Ohio, USA, analyzing the effect of biotic and abiotic controls - Mud 3 Core 4 Depth 3... | ecosystem: Environmental > Aquatic > Freshwater >...
AGCCCGAGCGACGCGGCGAGCGTGATGGCCGGCCGCACGCGCCAGCTCAGGGACGCCTCGAGGCCATAATTGCGGCCGCGGGCAGCGTTGTCCGTGAAATAGACGTAGGTCAGCGGGTCCCCGGGGACGAGCTGGAACGAGGTGGCGACCTGCTGCTCCTCGCGCCACATGTGGAAGAGCGCGAGCGCACCGTCGATGGAGTGGCTGTCGCTTGCGTAGCGCAGGCCAGCCTCGAGGTTCCAGAGGTACTCGGGCGCGAATTCGCGGCGGTCCTCGGGTACGAACTGGCCGGTGTTGAAGCCGCCGGCCTTATAGCCACGGCTCGCCGTGGTGTACCAGCCGGCCGACTCGCCAAGATGTCCCGAGACCGAGAAGTGACCGCCGGCCATCGTCTCGTCCGGCGAGAAGCGCGCGCCATCGCTGTCGCGGTAATCGGCCGAGCGCGCTTCGATCCTGAGGCCGCCAGAGACGACGATCCCTCCGGCCACGCTGCGCTCGAGTTCGCCGTAGGCGGCGAGGCTCGTCGCTGAATAGTCACTTGCGAGCGCGGGGCGCACCAGCTCCGCCGCCAAGTAGTCCTGCTGCAGGTTGTCCTCGTCGAGGCGCAGCGCATAGACACCGGCCACCCAGCCAGAGCCGCCATCGTCTGCAGACGAGTCGCTGGTAAATCGCAGGTCCTCGCTCAGCGTCCGGCGCTGGCGGTCGAATCGGGAGAAGTAATCGTACGGCTCTTGCGTGAATTGACTCCAGTACCCGTCGTTGCCCCAGTCGCCGTCGAAGCTGTACACGATATCCGAGTCCGCATAAGCGGTCGTGCTGCGGACCGAGAGTCCGCCGAGATCCCCCGTGACCCGAGCCGAAGCCCCGCTGGAGCGCTGTGCATCCTGACCCGGGCGATCGGACAGGGTCCTGAGCGAGTTATCAGTCGAAAAAGCGTCGTAGCCATTGTCGAGGTCGACGTAAAGGCCTGCGAGTTCGACACGCCAGTCCTCCGTCGCCTGCACCAGCAGCTTGCCGCGCAGTGTGGTTTCGTCGCGACCATTGGTGTCATCGCGGCCGAGGTAAACATTGCGCCTGAACCCATCGCTGCGTGCACGTTGCGCTGCGATGCGCCACGCGTTGCCCTGATCCGAATCGTCGTCACCAAGAGCGCCGCCCGCCACGAGACCGGCCGCGAGCGTGCCGTCGTCCCCCGCGGTGAGTTCCGTCCGCAGCTCGGGCTCCGCTCGTGGGTCGCGCGTCTTTACCTTGATGAGGCCGGCCAGGGCATTAGCGCCGTAGCGCGTGCCCTGGGGACCCCGCAACACCTCCACCTGCTCGACATCGAACGAAGTCGCCGGCATGCCGACGCCGCTGAAATCGATGTCGTCGATCAGGAAGCCGACCGACGGGTTCGGGGCACCCTGGTACTGCTCCAGCTCGCCGATGCCGCGCAACTGGAAGTAGCGCGGCCGCGACGTGCCACCCGACCAGTTGAGGTTGGGGATCAGGCCGAGCACGTCCGCGAAATGCTGCAGTCCGGCGGCCTGAAGCACTGACGCATCGATCACCGTGGTGCTCACCGGCAGGTCCCCGAGCGGCTCCGGTCGCAGCGAGGCCGTCACGATGATCTCCTCGAGCGGCCGGGAGTCCGCGTCGTTTGCGGCGGCCACCGGAGGCACGCCGGCCAGAATCAAGGCCACGCCGAGAAAAATGGCGTAATTACCTGATTTTAAAAATGAAACTATTGATCGACCGGGCATCACACCTGCTCCCTACGCCGGTACTAACCGGATCAGGTTCAACGGGTTCGCCGGTGAGCGGTTCGCACCGCGGTCGGCATCTCAGGCCCAGTCAGGCCACCCCAAGGTACGGCAAAGTATAGCCCCGGCACGCCGCTGCCGCGAACCGCGGCTGTTGACGCCGACTGCGCGGTTGGTGGCTAATGCGCATCCCCCGTAGCCTGGATCGTTCTCCGCATGGCAAAACGCAAGTGCCGCCTGTTCCACGTCGACGCGTTCACGCGAGAGCGCTTCTGCGGCAACCCTGCCGTCGTCATCCTCGATGCCGAGGTGCTCGCCGACGAGGAAATGCGCCGCATCGCAAACGAGGTCGGCGGCCGCGAGGTCGCCTTCGTGCTCGAATCGGAATCGCCGGACTACGACGTCGAGATCCGCTTCTTCACGCCGCGGCGTGAAGTCGGGTTCGTCGGGCATGCGACGGTCGCTGCCCATTACGTGCGTGCGATGGCCAACGGCGTGCCCAAGGGCAAGGTCCGGCAGAAGTCCGGCGCGGGCATCGTCGAGGTGGAGGTCACCGGCCGCGGGGCCGCCCTTCGCGTGTCGATCAACCAGAGCCCGGCCACGTTCGGACCGGTCGTGCCCGAGGAGCGACGCGGCCCGGTCCTCGATGCGCTCGGCATCAGTTCGGCCAGCCTGCATCCGGCCTGCCCGATGCAGGTGATGAGCAAGGCCAATTCCCGCCTGATCATCGGGCTGCAGTCGCCTGAGACGCTGGATTCCCTGCAGCCGAACATGGAAGCCCTCGTGCACCTGACACCGCACGTCGGTGCCGACGGATTCTTCGTGTTTGCGCTGACGCCAGGCAGCGGCCCGGCGACCACCGAATCCCGAATGTTCTGCCCCGTCATCGGTGTGCCCGAGGACCCAGTGAGCGGCAACGCCCACGGCATGCTCGGCGTCTACCTCTTGAGCAATGGCTTGCTGGCCGCCGACGGCGGCGTCGCCCGCTTCGTCGGCCACCAGGGGCGGTTCGTCAGCCGGCCCGGCACCGTGGAAGTGGAGGTGGCCGCATCGGGCAAACGTGCCAACAGCGTGCGGGTCACCGGCGATGCCGTGATCGTGTTCGAGGCGGAACTCCCGCTCTGAGGAAAGGGGAAAGGGGAAAGGGGATAGGGGATAGGGGTTAGGGGATAGGGGATAGTGGAAGAAGGCGCCTTCGGCACCGGACGTCACCTGCGCGTGAGGCTTCGCTCTTTCACTATCCCCTATCCCCTAACCCCTATCCCCTTTCCGACTCCCATGCCGGCCCTCCGCCCACCGTCGTTCCGGCTCGCGCTGGCGCTTGCGCTTTCGCTGTCGCTGGCGCCACCGGCGAACGCAGGTCTCTGCGGAACCGGACCACTCGACATCCTGCTCACCAACGACGACGGTTATGAGGCCCCGGGTGTACGTGCCCTGTACACGAGGCTGCGTGCAGCCGGTCACCGGGTATTGCTCGTCGCGCCGGACCATAGCGCCAGCGGCAGCAGCGCGAGTCTTACCTGGGGCAAGGTGCGAGTGACGCGGGATCCGTCCGACCCGAACGTCTACGCTGTCGGCGGCACACCGGCGACCGCCGTGACCCTCGGTGCGACGGCCCTGTTTCCGCCCACCGCTCGACCGGACCTGGTCGTGTCGGGCATCAATAACGGTGCAAACGTCGGTGCGCAGCTGGCCGTGTCAGGCACGGTCGGCGCGGCTCTGGCAGGCACCATGCTCGTCGATCCGCCGATTCCCGGCCTGGCCATCAGCGCTGAGCGCGCTGGGCCCGGGACTGCGCCAGCGCTGCCCGCAGATCATCTTGATCAGGTCGCGGCCCATGTCGCGGGTGTCATCGCCGCGACACGCACCTGGTTCTGCGAGCGTGACAAGGCGTCGCTGGCCAGGACGGTCCTCAACGTCAACTACCCGGCCCGGCCCGTTGCAGACCTTCGCGGGACCGTCGTGGCCGCGCAGGGCCGCTCGTCTGCCCTGCGTGTGGGATTCCAGGCAACCGGCGCGGACGAATTCATCGCGCGACCGACCCGGGACGCTGCCACGACGGACGATCGGGACGCGGACGTCAGCTGGCTCGGGAAGGGCTACGTCACGGTGACGCCGATCGAAGCACGTTTCCAGGACGGCGACTCGGCCACCCGTGAACTGCGGCAGCGCCTGCGCAAACAGAGCCCGTAGCACGGCGCAATGACGGCGCGGCGGGCGTCAGCCGGGCACCCGCCGAAACACATCGCCATCGCGGGTCGCGCGCCCCTCCTCCTCGAGCTTGATGGCGTGCGCGAGCAACGAAAACCGCGCGTAGGCGTGCATGAACGAAGGCACGTCGTCGTACACCTCGGCGAGCACGTCATCGAGCGTCGCGGCGCCGCGCCTGCCCAGCGCCGACACGAGCTTCTCTTCGCGCTTCAGGCGGTGCGCGACGACGCGATCGATCTCCGCAATCGCATCGGGAATCACTGCACCGTGGCCGGGCGCGATCGCGACGACCGGCAGCGTGCGCAGGTAGCGCAAGGACTCGAGGTACTGCCGCATCGAGCCGTCGGGCGGCAGTATCACCACGGTTGAGCCGCTCATCAGGTGGTCGCCGGTGAACAGCAGCCCGCTGGCCTCGGCCAGCAGGCAGACGTGGTTCGATGCATGACCTGGCGTGTGGATGGCGCGCAGCACCGTCGTCCCCGCCACCATGCGATCGCCGTTCACGACGCCGGCATCGGGGGAATAGGTGTCGTCCTGGTAGCCGTCATCCGGCGCGGGCTGGCCGAACACTTTCGCACCGGTGCGCTTGCGCAGGCGCACCGCTCCCGGCGAATGGTCGGGATGAGAATGCGTGCAGACGATTCGGTCGATCGTGCCGCCCGCGACCCGCATGATCCGCTCGAGGTGCACGTCGTCGTCGGGACCCGGATCGATGACGACCAGCCGCTGCGTTCCTACGACGTAGGTGTTGGTGCCTGGGCCCGTGAGCGGACTCGGGTTCGGCGCCACGATGCGCCAGATCTCAGCCGCGATGCGCCGGACGCTGCCGGTGACGGGTAGCGCAAGCAGGTCGATCTCCTCGACCGGTTGCAGCGGACCGGGGCTCACGTTTCGACGGCCGCGATGCATTCGACTTCGACTCGCGCCCCAAGCGCGAGACCATTCACTCCGAGGGCGCTTCGTGCCGGATACCGGCCGGAAAAAAACGTCCTGTACACCTCGTTAAACGCCGCCCAATCGGCGATGTCGGCGAGCATCACCGTGCATTTCACGATATCGGTCATCGCGTAACCGTTCACCTCGAGCGAGGTCCTGATGTTCTCCATCGCCTGGCGCGCCTCTGCCTCGATGCCCCCGGGCACGAGCTTCAGGGTGCCCGGCACGATACCGACCTGCCCGGAGAGATAGAGCGTATTGCCGACGCGAACCGCCTCGGAGAACGGCAGGTTCGTGGGAACGACCTTTCCCGAATTCAGAAACTCTACCTTCCCGGGTTGCTCAGCAGAGGCGGAACCCGTGCCGGCAAGGCTTGCACACGCCGCCAGAAGCAACAGGACTCTTCGCATCTTCCCTCCCCTCGTGAGCACCCTCGACGATTACGCGGCAGGCGACAGGTAATTCTGTCTCACGTACAGTTCCTCGAATCCGGCCCGGACAATATTCCTGTACGACGCGCTCGGCCGGTCCGGAACGCGCTCGCCTGTTTCGGTGACGGCCACTCGCGCCCCGCGCGCCGCGGCTTCGTTCAAGCGCCGGGCAAGCAAGGCAGTCTGTGCCCCGCGACGTCTGTGCGACGTCAGCGTCGCACCCAACCCGAGCCAGGCATGGTCGCGGTCCAGGTAGACGGCTCCCGCCGCGGCGGGTGTGTCGCCTTCGAACGCCATGACACAGACCCAGTTCGCCCTGCCCGCGAGGGATCCGACCCAGGGCGCGGTCGCTGACGGCAGCCCGAATCCTTCCGTCACCACTCGTCCGAACTCGCTCGCGTGTTCGCGGCCGACGACGCGAACCGCCAGACCGGACGTCGCGTGCGGCACACGATCGCACGGGCGAGCGAACTTCATCCAGCCGTAGCCCCGCGTGAACCCGCGGCTTTCCAGCCACGACGCCAGGGCGGAGGGCCGCGACTGCGGAGCGACCGGCACGGCATAACGCAGTCCACACCGGTTCATGATCGCGATGACGTCGTCGACCTCCGACTCGCTGGGCTCCCGGGCGACACCCAGTCGAACTGCCCGGCGAAACATCGTCGCCGGCTCAATTCCGCGAGAGGTCAGGCAGGTCGTGCCAGCGATGTCGCGCACCTCGATGTCGTGTGCGGCCCGGACGTCCCCAGGCGCCGCGCGGAAAAGGTCGATGGCCGCTGCAAATTCGACGTTTTCGACTGCCGCGAAGTCGTATGGGGTCATTGGCCTGCCCTCGCCGCCGTCACCTTGTCGCTCACTTCCAGGCGCAGCAGTTCCGCACGGATCTTCTCGACGCGACGCTCGCGCTCCCGCAGCAGGGCGTCATACGGCGGATGCCCCTCGAGGCGACGGAACCACGGCAGTTGCGGCTGGAATGCATATGGCAGTTCTCCGCAGCGCATCGCCACCTGCAAGGCGTGCACGGCCTCGTCCCGTCGGCCTTCGTTTGCCGCGAGGCTGGCGTACGGCAGCCAGCCATCCCACTGGCAATCCGTGAGGGCCGCTCGTCGCTCGCCACGCAGGGCCTCGAGCCGCTCGTTCGCAAGTCGCGTGGCCTCCTGCCCACGGCCAGTGGCACGATAGATGCGCACTTTCGCCGTGTCCTTGAGTCCGAAGCCCCAGTCCTTGTCGCCGCTCAGCAGGGGTGGGATCCCGGGCTCGTCTGGCGCCGGCTCGGCCAGCGCAAGCGACTTCGCCGCGTCGTCGTAACGATCCTGCACAGCGAGCCAGAAGGCCATTTGTGACCTGACGTGCGGGTTCTCGTCGCCCAGTCGCATCCGGAGTGCGTCGAACTTGCGGTCGAGCCGAGCCCAGTCGCCCATGAGACCCGCTGTCTCGGCGTCGAGGAACAGCCGAATCTTTTCATAGTCGACCCCGTGACGGACGTCACCCGGGTCCCCCAGGAACTGCTCCGCGCGCTCGACGTCGACCAGGGACCAGGCTCTGAAGAAATTGAGCCACGTCGGCAGGTTGTCTTCGGCCTGCGCGTCCCGCTTCGCGAGGCCGGCCTCCATGATCACGATCGGGTAGCCGTGGACGGCTGCCCAGGGCATCGTCATCCGGTCGAGCGCGAATGGCATGTCCCCGACCATGCGCACCGCACGCTCGAATTCCTCCCTGAAGCGCTTGCCACCGGGCTCCATGGTCGACATGAGATAGTTCGCCCAGGTCGCAGGTTGACGAGGATCGAGCTGCAGGGCACGTGCCGTGGCGCGCTGGGACTCGAGCGGTCTCTGTGCGTCGATGCCGAGAAAGACGGCGTAGTCATGCCAGGTGGCGGCGTTGTTCGGGTTGAGCGCCAGGGCGCGCTTGTACTCTTCCTCGGCACCCGGTCGCTTCGTGTCGCGGAGCAGGTTCGCGTACGCCCCGTGCGCCTCGGAGAGGTTTGGATCGAGCGCAAGTGCGCGATGAATCGCAGCCTCGGCTGCGCGCAGACTGGCCGCAGATTGTTCAGGCGTGGCCTGGTCATAGAGCAGCCGGAAAAAGAGCAACGAGGCTGCGAGGTGGGCCTGTGCCCGCGCGAAGTTCGGGTCCAGTCGCACGGCCTGCTCCATCAGGTCCACGGATTTGCGGATCGAGGTCGGGGTACGCATCGCAAGCTGTGTGCGCGCGAGCAGGTACAGGTCGTAGGCGTTAATGTCGCTCGTCGGCGCGGCCGCCTCCGCCATCGTATCGCCGCGGGCGGCCGGGATGATGGCGCCCACGATCGCGCCCGCCAGTTCGGCCTGCACCGCGAAGATGTCCGTCACCTCGCGATCGAAGCTGCCGGACCAGGCCTGTTGACCCGTAGCGCCGTCGATCAGCCGGGCCGTCAGCTTCAGGCGCCGCCCGTCGCGGCGGACGCTGCCTTCGAGCACCGTCGTTACGCCGAGTCGCTCCGCGACGATGCGCGCGTCCACGTCCTTGCCCTTGAACGAGAACGAGGAGGAGCGGGCAATGACCTTGAGACCGGGTACACGGCCGAGCCGGTCGAGCATTTCCTCGGCGAGACCGTCCGAGAAATAGTCCTGCGACGGGTCACCGCTCAGGTTCTCGAACGGCAGCACCGCGATCGCGGGATTCTCCGGTGGCTTCGGCTTGCCCAGGTCGGATTGCCGCACCAGCAGGACGGCGACTGCCACCAGCAATACGCCGATCACGATCGCATCGGCGTAGTGGCGCAGCCCGCGCGCCGTTGGGCGGGGCATGCCTGCGGCGGCGGTATCGACCTCGACGCCGTGCGCGCCGATTTCGAGGAACCAGGCGAGCGCGATGGCGATGGGCAAGCCGACGGCGGCAGCGACGATCAGCGCCGTCATCACCCAGCGGGGGATCCCGAGCGGGTCGAGGACCACATCGGCGATCTGCAGCAGCAGCCATGCGATCACCAGATAGCTGGCGACGACGCGCAGCACACCGCGTTCCCGAAGGCGTGCGAACAGGCCGCCCTGCCCCGCTGTCGGCCCGCGTGCGGTCATTCGGTTCGTGTGCAACAGCGGACCATGAATCTACCTGCGCGTCTCGAGCACGGCATCCTGCGGACCTGACCATGCCGGCATTCGCAATGGGCCCGGTCGAGGTCGAGCAGCCAATCAATCAATGGTGTGCTCGCTCCCGCGCGAGTCTAGCTGAATCACGGCACCCGGTGCCGAGCCCCTGGCGCTCGCCTCGAGCCGCAGCATTTCTGCGTGTGCCTTGTCGATCCGGCGCCTGCGTTCTGCCATGAGCTGGTCGTAGGCGGGAAGGCCCTCGAGACTCTTGAACCATGGCAGTTGTGGATAGAAAAAGAAGACAAGGGGAACTCGATCGAAAAGGGACTTCAGCGTCTGCACCGCTTCCCCGTTGCGACCCTCGTTGGCCGCGAGCGCTGCGAGGTCCAGGGTCGTGACCGGGTCGCCCTCCAATTGGCCCCGCAGTACCTTGAAGTAATGCTGCGCCATCTCATCCGCTTCCCTGCCGTGACCCGTGGCGCGATAGATGCGCAGCACGGCCGGCAGCAACTGTTTGCCGGAGAGCATGGCGCCGCCCAGGCCAGGGCCGCCCATCGGGGAGTCCGGGAGCGGCTCGCCCTTGGTCAACTCCAGCGCAGCCTCAGGGTAGCGGCCCTGAACGGCGAGCCAGAATGCCGTGCGGCGTCGCGAACGGAGATCGTCGGGCAAGGTCTCCAGCAGCCGGTCGTTGAGCCTCTTCCATGCGGCGAAGTCGCCCCTGAGTCCGGCGATTTCGACCTGCCAGGCCAGAGCGATGTCCGCGCCATCGCGGCTTTGCGCGAGTCTGTCCGCAGCGCGCTGCGCGCGGTCGAGGTCGTCCACGAGCAGCCAGGGAATGATGGTAGCCAGCGCTGCGTCCATTGCTCCGGTGGCCTCGAACTGCAGGCTGACCCAGTAGGCTTCGGGCGCGTAACCCAGTCCGCGGCATGTGCGCGCAATCTCGTTCAGGCCATCTGGGTTGTCCGCGAGCATCGCCAGCGCCTTGTCCAACTCCGTTCGGAAAGCCTTGTCACCGTCGCGTTGCTCTGCCGCATCGCCCAGCTTCTGGGCCCAGAGAATTGAGGAGCGCGGATCGAGGCGTTCCAAGCGTTCCATGAGCACCCGTTGCTCGTCCCCTCGCTTCGGATCACTGCTTAGGAGAACGCCGTAGTCCCAGAGGGCCGCGGCATTATTGGGATTCAACTCCAGCGCCCGCTTGTATTCCTCCTCCGCGCCGGCCGGGTTCTTTTCACGCGTCACCGTTGCGAGCGCCGCGTGAGCCTCCGAGGAACCCGGGTCGATGGCGAGTGCCTTGTGGGCCTCGGCCTCAGCGCGCACCATAGCGTCGGCGGGGGGTGGCACCGTCGAATAAAACGTCCATAGGTACAGGGACCGCGACAGGGCGGCATGAGCCTTGGCGTATTTCGGATCCATGGCAATTGCCTTCTGGAGATAGCCGACCGACTCGCGTAGCCGCGGACCGGTACGCGCCTCCTGGGCCGATCTTCCCAGCAGGTAGAGGTCGTAGGCGTCCATGTCGGTGGTCGGCGCGATCGCCTTCGCCATTGTCTCGCCGCGCGCAGCCGGGACGATCGCTTCGATCACGGCGGCGGCGAGTTCCTCCTGTACATCAAACGTGTCGGTGAATTCGCGGTCGAACGTGCCCGACCAGAGCTGGCGTCCCGTGGCGCCGTCGACCAGTTCGGCGCTGAGCTTGAGCCGATTGCCGACGCGCCGCACGCTGCCGTCCAGCAGGGTCGTGACTCCGAGGCGCCCTGCGATCGTCTGCCGGTCGAGGCCCCTGCCCTTGAAGGAGAACGACGAGGAGCGCGCGATGACGGTGAGTCCAGGCACCCTGCCGAGCCGGTCGAGCACTTCCTGCGCAAATCCATCGGCGAAATACTCCTGCGCGGGGTCCCCGCTCAGGTTCTCGAACGGCAGCACCGCGATGGCGGGATTCTCCGGCGGCTTCGGCTTGCCGAGGTCGGACTGCCGCACCAGCAGGACGGCGACGACCACCAGCAGCAGCCCGATAACGATTGCATCGGCGTAGTGACGCAGCCCGCGCCCCGTTGGGCGGGGCATGCCTTCGGCGGCGGTGTCGAACTCGACACCGTGTGCGCCGATTTCGAGGAACCAGGCGAGCGCGATGGCGATGGGAAAGCCGACCGCGGCGGCGATGATGAGCGCCGTCATTGCCCACTTCGGCACGCCGAGCGGGTCGAGGACCACGTCGGCGATCTGCAGCAGGAGCCAGGCGATCAATGCGTAGCTGGCAGCGACACGCGGCACGCCTCGCTCGCGCAGACGTGCGAACAGGCCGTGTCCCGACCCGGGTTCGCGTTCGGTCATGTGTCTTTCCTGCGCCATGTGGACCGTGGACCCGTGCGCGGCGAGCCCTCCTGGCTCTCCCAATCTCCGTCTCCCGGCGTCAGAGAACCTGTGACAGGATCATCAGGATGCCGACAACTCCCGCGGTCCAGATGAGGGTGCGCAGCCACGGGATTCCGACGATGTATACGATTGCGTAGGCCACGCGCGCGTAGAAGAACAACTGGGCTCCCAAGACGGTGGTGGCATTGCTGACACCAGCAGCATGAGCGACGAGGACCATCGCAGCGAACGGCATCAGGCTCTCGAGCAGGTTGCGATGAGCGCGCTGCGCGCGGCCGACCCATCCCGCGCCCTCGACCGGAATCTCCCGGTTGCCGACCAGTACCTCGAGGGAGAACTGGGTCATCGCCCCGAGGCTGGCCAGGAGCACCTGGACGATTGCCAGAGCCGCCGTCCACGCAAGGAGCGTCAGTTCTGCGTTCATTCGTTATCCCCTATGTTACGAAGTCACACAGACATGCGGCCCGATCAATGGCGCCGGACTCTACATCATTCCCGCGCTGTCGGAGCCTGCTCGAGGTTCCCATCGCCGGCCCGTGGTCGTAACGAACTCCGGCGCCGCCGGCGGGATTGCGGCCCCCTCTGCGGAAAGATGAGTCTGGGCACTCCGGCACTCAGTCCTCGACAAAGCGGACGTAGGTACGTGGCGCCTTCGCAGCCTGCGGGAACGACAGCAGTTCAACCGGTCGCCGTCGGCAATCATCTTCCGTCGATGCCTTCAGCACCTGCCAAAGCTCCTCCAGCAGCAATGGCAGCTGCTGTTCATTCAGGACCAGATCCCCGTTGGGATCGATGAAGCGTAAGCAGTTCCCAGTCTCGGGCGCGGGCGTAAGAATACGGGACTCGAGGCAGCTGCCATGGAATCGGGCTCCGGCTCCAAGCCGCCATTCGATCGCGCCGGCTCCAGGACGACTGCTCTCGACCTATTCCGTTGAAAGACTCGTTAGCAAGTTGCCCGGCGCCGGCCGTTCATCGCGATTCCAGGGCTTGATCGGACTGGCGAACGGGTGCGGATGCAGCCGCGATCCTCTTCAGGTCGCCCCGATCGGCTCGATCATCGTCATCTGCTGCCATCGTTTGGCCGCAGGAACTCATCGCGGGCACCTC
>Ga0113563_10002079_pt1 | contig 11862 bp, 10 predicted proteins | sample Mud3Dept3metaG_FD_80117 | JGI IMG/M metagenome (GOLD analysis project Ga0113563, IMG submission 80117) | Freshwater wetland microbial communities from Ohio, USA, analyzing the effect of biotic and abiotic controls - Mud 3 Core 4 Depth 3... | ecosystem: Environmental > Aquatic > Freshwater >...
ATCCGCATGACATCCTGCGTCTGCTCGGGGTCGAGGAGTTGGCGCGCTACATTGCAAACGAAGTGCAGGATGTCTACCGTCTGCAGGGCGTGAAAATCAACGACAAGCACATCGAGGTCATCGTCCGCCAGATGCTGCGGCGCGTGCTCATCGTCGATGCCGGCGATACGCGTTTCATTACCGGCGAACAGCTGGAGCGTGCCGAGGTGCTCGAAGAGAACGAGCGTGTTGCAGCCGAAGGGAAGGCTCCGGCGCAATACGAGCACGTATTGCTGGGCATCACCAAGGCTTCGCTGTCAACGGATTCGTTCATCTCGGCGGCGTCCTTCCAGGAGACCACCCGGGTGCTCACCGAAGCGGCCATCATGGGCAAGCGCGACGAATTGCGCGGGCTGAAGGAGAACGTCATCGTCGGCCGCCTGATTCCTGCCGGCACCGGACTGGCCTACCACCGCATGCGTCGCAAGCAGGCAGCCCAGGCCGAGCTGGATCAGGCCGCAGCTGCGGCCGAAGCGGTGGCGGCCAGTGCCGAAGGGGAAGAGCAGGTGGCTTGACAGTGGGCAGCCGACCCCATAAAATTGATAGTCTTTGTTGGGCCTCGTGCGTCCTGAAACCCCGCACAGTGCCCCGGCGGTAAACGGAACCGGGACGGTGGAAACGCCGTCCCCGCGTTTTTTGGGGCCGTGTCCGGTGATTGTTTCGGCTGGTGGAATGTCAGCCAGACAGAACTTGAGTGATTGTCGTAACTTATTGAGAAACAAGGAAAAATGCCGACCGTAAATCAATTGGTGCGTAAGCCCCGGCGAGCACCGCGCATGAAGAGCAAGGTGCCGGCGCTGGCGGGCAGTCCGCAAAAGCGAGGTGTGTGTACCCGCGTCTATACGACCACCCCCAAAAAGCCGAACTCGGCGCTGCGCAAGGTCGCCAAGGTTCGCCTGACCAACGGGTTCGAGGTCATCGGTTACATCGGCGGCGAGGGTCATAACCTGCAGGAACACTCGGTGGTACTGATTCGTGGCGGCCGGGTGAAGGATCTGCCGGGCGTGCGCTATCACATCGTGCGCGGCAGTCTGGACACTGCGGGCGTCAAGGACCGCAAACAAAGCCGCTCCAAGTATGGTGCCAAGCGCGCCAAAGCTGCTTGATAGGGGACTAGGGATATGCCACGTCGCAGGGAAGTTCCGAAACGCGAAGTACTGCCGGATCCTAAATACGGCAGTCAGGACGTCGCCAAGTTCATCAATGTACTGATGACGCGCGGTAAGAAATCTGTTGCTGAGCGCATCATGTACGGTGCGCTCGAGCAGATCAAGAAGAAAGCCGGCAAAGACGCGCTCGAAGTGTTCAACCAGGCGGTGAGCAATGTGAAGCCGATGGTTGAAGTCAAGAGCCGTCGAGTTGGCGGCGCAAACTATCAGGTGCCGGTGGAAGTGCGCTCAGTGCGCAGGATGGCGCTGGCGATGCGCTGGTTGCGTGATGCGGCGCGCGGACGTGGTGAAAAGTCAATGGGTGCGCGTCTGGCCGGGGAACTGGCGGAAGCGGCTGAAGGCCGGGGCGGCGCAATGAAGAAACGTGAAGAAGTGCATCGTATGGCGGAAGCCAACAAGGCCTTCTCGCATTACCGGTTCTGAAGCCGGCGGCTGAAGGGTAAAAGAACGTGCCACGCAAGACTCCAATCGAACGCTATCGCAATATCGGGATCTCCGCCCATATCGACGCGGGCAAGACCACGACGACCGAGCGCGTCCTGTTCTATACCGGTGTCAACCACAAGATCGGCGAAGTCCATGACGGTGCCGCGACGATGGACTGGATGGAGCAGGAGCAGGAACGCGGTATCACCATTACCTCTGCCGCCACGACATGTTACTGGCGCGGCATGGGGGCGAACTATCCCGAGCATCGTGTCAATATCATTGATACCCCGGGCCACGTCGATTTCACGATCGAAGTCGAACGTTCGATGCGCGTGCTGGATGGCGCCTGCATGGTGTATTGCGCAGTGGGTGGTGTGCAGCCCCAGTCAGAAACGGTATGGCGGCAGGCCAACAAGTATGGCGTGCCCCGGCTGGCGTTCGTCAACAAGATGGACCGGACGGGAGCGAATTTCTTCCGTGTTTACGAGCAGATGAAATCGCGCCTCAAGGCAAATCCGGTGCCGATACAGGTGCCCATTGGCAGCGAGGAAAAATTCGTTGGCGTAGTTGACCTGGTCAAGATGAAAGCGATCATCTGGGATGAGGCGTCCCAAGGCATCAAGTTTGAGTACAAGGACATTCCGGCCGAGCTGAAAGACGTTGCCGACGAGTGGCACGAAAAGCTGGTCGAAGTCGCGGCCGAGGCCAACGAGGAGCTGATGAACAAGTACCTCGATTCGGGCGATCTGACGGAAGAAGAGCTGAAGGATGGTCTGCGCCGGCGAACAATCGCAAGCGAGATCGTGCCGATGCTGTGCGGCTCCGCGTTCAAGAACAAGGGCGTGCAGGCGATGCTGGATGCGGTGATCGATTACCTGCCGTCCCCGGCGGATATCCCGCCGGTCAAGGGCATCCTCGACAACGAGCAGGAAGGCTCGCGCAAGGCAGAGGACAGTGAGCCGTTCTCCGCGCTTGCTTTCAAGATCATGACGGACCCGTTCGTCGGACAGTTGACGTTCATCCGCGTCTACTCCGGCGTGTTGAATTCGGGCGACACGATTTATAACGCGGTCAAGCAGCGCAAAGAGCGGATCGGTCGCATTCTGCTGATGCATGCCAACCAGCGCGAAGAGATCAAGGAAGTATTTGCGGGAGATATTGCCGCCGCCGTCGGCCTCAAGGATGTGGTGACTGGCGATACGCTGTGCGATCCGGCCAAGATTATTACCTTGGAGCGCATGGTATTCCCGGAACCCGTGATCCATGTCGCGGTGGAACCGAAGACCAAGGCTGATCAGGAAAAAATGGGCATCGCGCTCAGCCGGCTGGCGCAGGAAGATCCGTCGTTCCGCGTGCGTACCGATGAAGAGTCAGGTCAGACCATCATTTCCGGTATGGGTGAGCTGCATCTCGAAATCATCGTCGACCGCATGAAGCGCGAGTTCAGCGTCGAAGCCAACGTCGGTGCGCCACAGGTGGCTTATCGCGAAACGATCCGTAAATCCTGCGACAAGGTCGAAGGCAAGTTCGTCAAACAGTCGGGCGGACGCGGCCAATACGGACATGTGTGGCTTAAAGTCGAACCGAACGAGATGGGCAAGGGTTACGAGTTCGTCGATGCCATCAAGGGCGGTTCTGTCCCGCGGGAATACATTCCGGCGGTGCAAAAAGGCATTCTGGAAGCGCTCCCGGCGGGCGTGCTCGCGGGATTTCCGGTGGTCGACGTCAAGGTGACTTTGTTCGACGGCTCGTACCATGAGGTGGACTCGAACGAAAACGCTTTCAAGATGGCCGGCCTGATGGCCTTCAAAGAGGGGCTGCGCCGCGCCAATCCGTCGCTGCTGGAACCGATCATGGCGGTCGAAGTGGAGACCCCGGAAGACTTCATGGGCAACGTTGTCGGCGATCTCAGCTCACGGCGTGGTGTGATCCAGGGCATGGACGACATTCCTGGCGGCGGCAAGACGCTTAAAGCCGAAGTACCGCTGAAGGAAATGTTCGGCTATTCCACGACGCTGCGTTCGCTGTCGCAGGGCCGCGCGACCTACACGATGGAATTCAAGCATTATTCCGAAGCGCCCCGCAATATCGCTGACGAAATCATCAACAAGCAGTCCGGCAAAGACGAAAAGAAATAAAGGAACATCATCATGGCCAAAGGCAAATTTGAGCGTACCAAGCCGCACGTGAACGTGGGGACGATAGGTCACGTGGATCACGGGAAGACGACGCTGACGGCGGCGATGACGTCGGTGCTGTCGAAGAAGTATGGCGGTGAGGCGAAGGCGTATGACCAGATTGACGCGGCGCCGGAAGAGAAGGCGCGCGGGATCACGATCAACACGGCGCACGTGGAGTATGAGACGGCGAACCGTCACTACGCGCACGTGGACTGCCCGGGCCATGCGGACTACGTGAAGAACATGATCACGGGTGCGGCGCAGATGGACGGTGCGATTCTGGTGGTGTCGGCTGCTGACGGCCCGATGCCGCAGACGCGTGAACATATTCTGCTGGCGCGCCAGGTGGGCGTGCCCTACATCATCGTGTTCATGAACAAGGCGGACATGGTGGATGACAAGGAGCTCCTGGAGCTGGTGGAGATGGAGGTGCGCGAGCTGCTCTCCAAGTATGAATTTCCCGGGGACGACACCCCGATCATCATCGGCTCGGCACTGAAGGCGCTGGAAGGCGACAAGGGCGAGATGGGTGAAGGTGCGATCATGAAACTCGCCGAGGCGCTGGACAGCTACATTCCGCAGCCGAAGCGGGCGCTCGACGGCACGTTCCTGATGCCGGTGGAAGACGTGTTCTCGATCTCGGGCCGCGGCACGGTGGTGACGGGCCGGGTGGAGCGCGGGATCATCAAGGTGGGCGAAGAGATCGAGATTGTGGGTCTGAAGCCGACGATCAAGACGGTGTGCACGGGTGTGGAGATGTTCCGCAAGCTGCTGGATCAGGGGCAGGCGGGCGACAACGTGGGCATTCTGCTGCGGGGCACGAAGCGCGAAGAGGTGGAGCGCGGGCAGGTGCTGGCGAAGCCGGGATCGATCACGCCGCACACGAAGTTCACGGCGGAGATTTATGTGCTGTCGAAGGACGAGGGTGGTCGTCACACGCCGTTCTTCAACGGCTACCGTCCGCAGTTCTACTTCCGCACGACTGACGTGACGGGCAGCATTGAGCTGCCCAAGGGCACGGAGATGGTGATGCCGGGGGACAACATTTCGATCACGGTGGCGCTGATTCAGCCCATCGCGATGGAAGAGGGGCTGCGTTTTGCCATCCGCGAGGGTGGCCGGACCGTCGGCGCCGGCGTCGTGGCAAAGGTGATCGAGTAAGGCTGCAGGCCAGTAGCTCAACTGGCAGAGCGTCGGTCTCCAAAACCGAAGGTTGGGGGTTCGATTCCCTCCTGGCCTGCCAACAACAAGCAGTATCGAGTACCGGAACCGGGCTGCAGAGCCCGGGGTTCCGGCAAGCACAAGGCGGTTGCGACAGTGGACAAGATCAAGATTGCGGCGGCGGTGTTGCTCGTAGTCGCGGGTATCGGCGGGTTTTATTACCTGCAGGAGAGCGCGACGGTGATCCGGCTCGCGGCGTTTCTGGCCGGGCTCGCGGCAGGCACTGCCGTGCTGTGGACGACTGCGGCGGGACGGACCTTTTTCGCTTTCGCGCAGGAATCGGCAGCCGAAACGCGCAAGGTGGTCTGGCCCTCACGCAACGAAACGCTGCAGGCGACCGGGATCGTGTTCGTGTTTGTGGTCATCATGGCGCTGTTCATGTGGTTGGTGGACGGAATCCTGTTGTGGATCGTCAAAAAGCTGATCGGCGGAGAATGATGAGCAAGAAATGGTATGTCGTGCACGCGTATTCCGGCTTTGAGAAAAGCGTGCAGCGCGCATTGCTCGACCGTATCCGCCGTGCCGGCATGGAAGACAAGTTCGGGCAGATCTTGGTGCCGGTCGAAGAAGTGGTCGAAATGAAAAGCGGCCAGAAGAACATCAGCGAGCGGAAGTTCTTCCCGGGCTATGTGCTGGTCGAAATGGAAATGACCGACGAGTCGTGGCACCTCGTCAAGAATACGGCCAAGGTCACCGGGTTTGTCGGCGGTACGGCGACCAAGCCGACGCCGATCTCGGACAAGGAAGTGCAGAACATCCTGAACCAGATTCAGGAAGGCGTGGAGAAACCGCGGCCCAAGGTGCTGTTCGAGGTGGGCGAGGCAGTGCGCGTCAAGGATGGTCCGTTTGCCGATTTTCACGGCAACGTGGAAGACGTCAATTACGACAAGAGCAAGCTGCGCGTGTCGGTGACGATCTTCGGCCGCTCGACTCCGGTCGAGCTGGATTTCGGTCAGGTCGAGAAGGCCTGATCTTTAACCCGGGGAGGGCGCCGCATCTTTTGACCGGTGCCCGTTTGAACCCACAAGGAGAGTGTAAATGGCAAAGAAAGTCGTCGGTTTCATCAAGCTGCAAGTGCCGGCGGGCAAGGCGAATCCCTCGCCGCCCATCGGTCCCGCGCTGGGTCAGCGCGGTCTGAACATCATGGAATTCTGCAAGGCGTTCAATGCCGCGACGCAGAAAATGGAACCCGGCCTGCCGGTTCCCGTGGTGATCACTGCATACCAGGACAAGAGCTTTACCTTCATCATGAAGACGCCGCCGGCGTCGATCCTGATCAAGAAGGCGGCGAAGATCGAAAGCGGCAGCAAGCGTCCGAATACCGACAAGGTGGGCCGCATCACGCGCGCCCAGGTCGAGGAAATCGCCAAGGCGAAAATGCCCGATCTGACCGCTGCGGATCTGAACGCTGCAGTACGTACCATTGCCGGCAGCGCCCGCAGCATGGGCGTCGACGTGGAGGGGGTGTAAATGGCTAATGTTTCCAAACGCTACAAGGCGGTTCGTGCCAAGGTCAACCGTGACAAGCTGTATGCGCTGAAGGATGCGCTGCAGCTGGTGAAGGAGAACGCCACGGCCAAGTTCAACGAAGCCGTGGACGTCGCGATCAACCTCGGCATCGACGCCAAGAAATCCGACCAGAACGTGCGTGGTTCCGTCGTGCTGCCGCAGGGCACCGGCAAGACCGTGCGCGTTGCGGTGTTTGCACAGGGCGAAAAAGCCCAGCAGGCGAAAGACGCCGGTGCCGACCTGGTTGGTTTCGATGACTTGGCCGCCGAGATCAAGGGCGGCAAGATGGATTTCGACGTGGTGATCGCCACCCCGGATGCGATGCGCGTGGTCGGTCAGCTGGGGCAGGTGCTCGGCCCGCGCGGCCTGATGCCCAACCCCAAGGTGGGTACGGTGACGCAGGACGTGACGCTGGCGGTGAAGAACGCCAAGGCCGGCCAGGTCCAGTATCGCGCCGACAAGGCCGGTATCGTGCAATGCACGATTGGCCGCGCGTCATTTACCGTGGATGCGCTGGAAGAGAATCTCCGCGCACTGGTCGATGCCGTGAACAAATCGCGGCCGGCGGGGACCAAGGGGATCTACCTGAGGAAGGTGGCGGTGTCGAGCACGATGGGGCCCGGCGTACGCGTCGACCAGTCAGGCTTTGCGCAGCAGCAACAGTAAATGAAGCCCCCGCGCGAGGCGCGCGGGGCAGAACTTTGGGCCGTTGGCAGTTGATCGCCGACGGGGTGTCAAAGACCGTAGGTACCGAGAGGTTTAATTTTTGGAAGAAGGCCAAGGGCGATCAGCCAGTGGCCAGACGCTGAAGTCCTACGCAGACGGTGTGCCCGAAAAACAGGTCAAACATGTTCATGTCTGACTCCTGGATTAATGGTCGCCGTGCAACAAGCGGTGGGCATGGAACGTGAATCATGAATGGAGATCCGTATCACGGTGATTTGTTCATGTTTCCGGACCAGTGTCCATTGGTCAGCGGTTAACGTTTAACGGAGAACGACCTTGAGTCTCAATCTGGAGCAGAAGCAAGCGGTGGTGGCCGAAGTGAGCGCGCAGGTTGCGCAAGCCCAGGCCATCGTACTCGCAGAGTACCGCAGCCTGCCCGTGGAGAGCATGACCGAATTGCGCAAGAAAGCGCGCGAGTCGGGCGTGTATTTCCGCGTTCTGAAAAACACCCTGGCGCGCCGTGCGGTCGCCGATACGCCGTTCAAGGCACTGGCCGATCAGATGATCGGACCGCTGGCTTACGGCATTTCGAGCGATCCGGTGGCGGCGGCCAAGGTGCTGCACGAGTTTTCGAAAGGAAACGAGCGTCTCGTGATCAAGGGCGGCGCGATGCCGAACGTCATGATGAGTGCCAAGGAAGTTGCGGCGCTCGCCAAGATGCCCAGTCGTCAGGAGCTGCTGGCCACCCTGTTGGGAACCATGCAGGCACCGGTCGCCACATTTGTTCGCACCCTCAACGAGGTTCCGACCAAGTTTGTGCGGGCGCTGGCTGCCGTGCGGGATCAGAAAGAAAAGCAGGCCGCGTGAGGTCATTGCCGTCAGGCAGCGACTCCCGCAATACCATAACCTATTGTTTTTATTAACTTTTTAGGATTCAGGAGAACGACATGGCAGTTGCCAAAGCAGAAATCCTCGACGCTATCGCGAACATGACGGTGCTCGAGTTGTCGCAAATGATCAAGGACATGGAAGAGAAGTTCGGTGTTTCAGCCGCCGCTGCCGCCGTCGCCGTTGCGGCCCCCGCCGCCGGTGGCGCTGCTGCTGCGGAAGAGCAGACCGAGTTCACGGTCAACCTGACCAGTTCCGGCGCCAACAAGGTCAACGTCATCAAGGTGGTGCGTGCGGTGACCGGTCTCGGCCTGAAGGAAGCCAAAGACCTGGTCGATGGCGCGCCGAAAGCCGTCAAGGAAGGCGTATCGAAAGCCGATGCGGAAGCCATCCTCAAGCAGATCACCGAGGCTGGCGGCACGGCGGAAATCAAGTAACTGCTGGATCTTGCGCCGGCCGGCGGGTACTCCGCCAGCCAGCGCCTTTTGACTGTTTTGCTGAAGGTTGAAAGTGGCAGGTCATACCGCGCAATCCGCGATTGTGACCTGCAACATTTGACTTTCTGACCCTGCTCCGGAGTGGACATGGCTTATTCATTCACCGAAAAGAAACGCATCCGCAAGAGTTTCGCCAAGCGCGAGAGCGTGCTGCAGGTGCCTTACCTGCTGACGACCCAGCTCGAATCGTTCGCGGCATTCCTGCAGGAATTTACGCCACCCAATGCACGCAAGAATGAAGGCCTGCAGGCGGCGTTTACCAGCATATTTCCGATCGAGAGCCATTCCAAGAATGCGCGCCTTGAGTTCGTCAGCTACGCCCTCGGCGTGCCGCCGTTCGACGTCAAGGAATGCCAGCAGCGCGGGCTGACGCTGGCGGCGCCGCTGCGCGCCAAGGTGCGGCTGACGATCATGGACAAGGAGGCATCCAAGCCGACGATCAAGGAGGTCAAGGAGCAGGAAGTGTACATGGGCGAAATCCCGCTGATGACCACTACCGGCTCTTTTGTGATCAACGGCACGGAACGCGTCATCGTGTCGCAGTTGCACCGCTCGCCGGGCGTGTTCTTCGAGCACGATCGCGGCAAGACCCATTCTTCCGGCAAGCTGCTGTTTTCGGCACGGATCATTCCCTACCGCGGCTCCTGGCTCGATTTCGAATACGATGCCAAGGACTATCTGTATTTCCGCGTCGACCGCCGCCGCAAGATGCCGGTGACGATCCTGCTGAAAGCACTCGGCTTTTCGTCGGAACAGATACTCCAGGAGTTTTTCGAGTTCGACACCTTCCACATTTCGAAGAACGGTGTCGAGTTCGAGGTGAAACCGGAGCGCATGCGCGGCGAGACCGCGCGTTTCGACATCACCGCCAAGGGCGGCAAGCTGATTGTCGCGAAGGACAAGCGAATCACCGTCAAGCATGTGCGTGACATGGAGGCGGCAGGCCTGAAGCGTCTCGAGGTGCCGGAAGATTTCGTGATTGGACGCGCACTCGCGCGCACCGTCATCGACAAGTCCACCGGCGAACTGGTGGCCAATGCCAACGACGAGATCACTGAGGAAGTGCTGATCAAGCTGCGCGAAGCGGGTGTGGCCAGCGTCGAGACCATTTACACCAACGACCTTGACCAGGGGCCCTACATCTCGCAGACGCTGCGCATCGACGAGACCGCGGACCAGCTGGCGGCGCAGGTAGCGATTTACCGGATGATGCGTCCCGGCGAGCCGCCGACCGAGGATTCGGTGAAGACGCTGTTCAACGGTCTGTTCTTCTCGCCCGACCGCTATGACCTGTCGGCGGTGGGCCGCATGAAATTCAACCGTCGGGTCGGCCGCGCCGAGCTGACGGGCGCCAATACGCTGTCGCCCGAAGACATCGTTGCGGTGATCAAGATCCTGGTGGAGCTGCGCAACGGCCGCGGCGAGATCGACGATATCGACCATCTCGGCAACCGCCGCGTACGCTCGGTCGGTGAACTGGCGGAGAACCAGTTCCGTGCCGGGCTGGTCCGTGTCGAGCGTGCGGTGCGCGAACGCCTGTCACAGGCAGAATCCGACAATCTGATGCCGCACGACCTGATCAACGCGAAACCGGTATCGGCGGCGATCCGCGAATTCTTCGGCTCATCCCAGTTGTCGCAGTTCATGGACCAGACCAACCCGCTGTCGGAGATCACCCACAAGCGCCGTGTCTCGGCACTCGGCCCCGGTGGCCTGACGCGGGAACGCGCCGGGTTCGAGGTGCGCGACGTGCACCCAACACACTACGGGCGGGTCTGTCCGATCGAGACGCCCGAGGGCCCGAACATCGGCCTGATCAATTCGCTGGCGATCTATGCGCGGACCAACGAATACGGCTTTCTCGAGACCCCGTACCGCAAGGTCAAGGACGGCAAGGTCAGCGACCAGATCGATTACCTGTCGGCAATCGAGGAAGGCAAGTTCGTCATTGCCCAGGCCAATGCCGCTCTCGACAAGCATGGCAGGTTCTCGGACGAGCTGGTGTCGTGCCGTCACCACAACGAGTTCGCGCTGTCGGCACCGGACCGCATCGAGTATATGGACGTCGCGCCGGCGCAGGCGGTATCGGTGGCGGCCTCGCTGATCCCGTTCCTTGAGCATGACGATGCCAATCGCGCGCTGATGGGCTCGAACATGCAGCGCCAGGCAGTGCCCTGCCTGCGTGCCGAGAAACCCCTCGTTGGCACCGGCCTGGAGCGCACCGTTGCGGTGGACTCGGGTACGGCAGTCCAGGCCCGCCGCGGCGGTGTCGTTGATTACATCGATGCCGGTCGTATCGTGGTGCGCGTGAACGACGACGAGACGTCTGCCGGCGAAGTCGGTGTCGACATCTACAACCTGGTGAAGTACCAGCGGTCGAACCAGAATACGAACATCAACCAGCGGCCGCTGGTTAAGGTGGGCGACCATATCGCCCGCGGCGACGTCGTGGCTGACGGCGCGTCCACCGACATGGGCGAGCTCGCGCTGGGGCAGAACATGCTGGTGGCATTCATGCCCTGGAACGGCTACAACTTCGAAGATTCGATCCTGATTTCGGAGCGCGTGGTTGCTGAGGATCGCTTCACTTCGATTCACATCGAGGAACTGTCAGTGGTTGCCCGCGACACCAAGCTCGGCCCCGAGGAAATTACTCGCGACATTTCGAACCTGTCGGAATCGCAACTGGGCCATCTCGACGAGTCGGGCATCATCCATATCGGCGCGGAAGTCGAAGCGGGCGATGTGCTGGTCGGCAAGGTGACACCGAAGGGCGAAACCCAGCTGACGCCGGAAGAGAAGCTGCTGCGCGCGATCTTCGGCGAAAAAGCCTCGGACGTGAAAGACACCAGCCTGCGCGTGCCTTCCGGCATGTCGGGCACGGTCATCGACGTGCAGGTTTTCACCCGCGAAGGCATCGAACGCGACAAGCGTGCCCAGCAGATCATTGACGATGAACTGAAACGCTACAAGAAGGACCTTGGTGACCAGCTGCGCATCGTCGAGAACGATGCGTTCGAACGGCTCGAGCGCCTGCTGACCGGCAAGACCGCGAATGGCGGTCCGAAGAAACTCGTCAAGGGCGCGAAGATCACCAAGGCATACCTCGGTGAAGTAGAGCGTCACAGCTGGTTTGACATCCGTCTGGCAAACGAAGAATCGGCCGCACAGATGGAGCAGATCAAGGAAAGCATGGCGCAGACCAAGCTGCAGTTCGACAAGGCTTATGACGAGAAGAAGAAAAAGCTTACCAGAGGCGAGGAG
>Ga0113563_10002080_pt1 | contig 11857 bp, 10 predicted proteins | sample Mud3Dept3metaG_FD_80117 | JGI IMG/M metagenome (GOLD analysis project Ga0113563, IMG submission 80117) | Freshwater wetland microbial communities from Ohio, USA, analyzing the effect of biotic and abiotic controls - Mud 3 Core 4 Depth 3... | ecosystem: Environmental > Aquatic > Freshwater >...
CATCGTGTCCACCTAAGAAATACGTGGACACGATCCTTCCCGCCGACGACGCCTGCCTCAAGACGGGTTCACCGGACGCTTACCCCCGATGGGACCGACCCGCGGACTATCGGGAAGTGGGTCGGTGGGGCGAGTCCCGGGCCCGGCGGGGCGGAAACCTGGCGATCTGGAAATCTGGGAAGCTGGCGGCCCTGAGCTGGCGGGGCCCGGGGGCGTCCCCGGACGCATCGCCGTTCCACCGGAGTGGGCGCGGGTGCGTCGCGCGGGGGCGGGGCGGCGCGCACCCGTGACAGATAGAGTGTCAGTTACAAACCGCCGCAGCTGCGGTGCGCAGTTCAATCGATAGGTTTCAAATCAGATGGTCGAGATCCTTGTGATCCCTCTAGCCCTTGTCCTGGGCTACCTCGCCGGGCGATACCGCAGTTACCGCCTTCAGAACCAGAGCGAAGCGGCGGTCAGCCGTACTCTCGCAAAGACATTCGCCGGCCCGACCCACCATCTTCTGAACAATCTCACGGTCCCTACCGAGAACGGGACAACTCAAATCGATCATGTGCTGGTCTCGCGGGTTGGCGTGTTTGTCATCGAGACCAAGCATTACAAGGGCTGGATATTTGGTGACTCGAAGTCGCCGAATTGGACGCAAGTTCTCTTCAAGCAGAAGTTCAGGTTTCAGAATCCGCTTCGTCAGAACTACAAGCATGTAAAGGCGGTGCAGGCGATTCTCGATTTTCTGCCGCCAGGGTGCGTGCACTCAGTCGTTGTCTTCACGGGCAGCGCGGAATTCAAGACCGTACGTCCCGAGGGCGTCTGCAGGCTCCAGGACCTTGTTCCGTATCTCCAAAGCTTCGCGGAGGAGGTCATGTCTGAGAACCGCCTTCAGTTCTGCGTTGGCCGAATGGAATGCATGCGGTTGGCCCTGACTCACCAAACCGACATCCAGCATCGGGAGCAGCTAGCGCGACGGTTTGGAAACAGGACCAATTGAGCGGACCCCCGTGTCGAGGCCGTCTGTTAGGTAGAGCCCGGCGTCACTCAGTGCTTGAGCAGCCGAACGCTCGAGGGTCTAGGCCCACAGCGCGCGGAAATCCCGGCGACTGTCGGGCCTGGACTGGGCGATGATGAACTCGGTGGCCGCGGCGACTGGGGTGGTGGAACAACTGGAAGCGGCAGCCGAGCGTGACGAAGCGCACGAGCCAGCGTTCGTGCTGGTGATCGAGGCGGTAGGTACCCTGCTGCAGGCACTGGAGAACGCGAGAGCGGCGACTGGTGCGCTGCAGCAATCCGCGGCTGCCTCAGGTATTTAACGTAATCCTGTACAGGCTCTCGGCAGCCGCGGACCGGGCCTGTGGACAGGGCAGGCGTCGAGGCTTTTGTGCGCGAAGAACACGGCGTATAAGAAGCGCATGGCTGCATCGTGAAGCGATCGGCCAGCAACCAAATCTATCAGGGGAATAGGCCATGCGATCCACACGACTGGCGAGCATCGTCCCGTTGCTTCTCATTACCGGAACCGCGTTCGCGGCGGCACCGCCCGGGCAAGTGAAGGCCGAGGACATCAGGTTGGCCGAGCTGCACGGGCCGGCGCGGATCTTGCGCGACGTCGATGGCATGCCCCACGTCGATGCCTTCGACGAGCACGATGCGCTGTTCCTGCAGGGGTGGCTGCAGGCCCAGGACCGTCTGTTCCAGATCGACGTGCTGCGGCGCACGGCCAGGGGCACGCTCGCGGAGCTGCTTGGTCCGGCGGCATTGCCGAGCGACGTCGAGCTTCAGGTGATCGGGCTCGGGCGCGCGGCGCAGCGGTCGCTCGACGCGTACTCGCCCGAGGTCAGGGCGGGCATGCAGGCGTATGCGGATGGCGTCAACGCGTGGGTGGCGCGCAATCCCTTGCCGGCGGAGTACGCGGCCCTCGAGATCACCAAGTTCGAGAAATGGACCGTGCTCGATGGCGTGGCGATCGGCAAGGCGCTCGCCTTCCAGTTGTCGTTCGACTTGGACGACGCCGCGACGACGGCGTTCGAGACCTATCGCGCGGTGTTCGGCGACGGCACCGCGTTGGAACTGTTCTTCGAGGACCTGTACCGGTCGCAGCCGTTTGACCTGGCGAGCAGCGTACCCGATTCGGCCGGCAGCAGCGGCGCGATGAGCAAGGCGACGGCGTCGGGCAGCGCCAAGGCGGCGGTGCGCATGGCACCGGCCGTGGATCCGGACGCGGCGCGACTCCTGAGGCAGTACAGGTCGCGTGCAGAGAAGGTGCCGTTCCTCAAGTCGGCGCTGAATCGCCGGGACCAGCAGATCGGCAGCAACGAGTGGGCAGTGGCCGGCTGGCGCACCAAGGACGGGCGGGCGATCGTCGCCAACGATCCTCACCTGTCGCTCGACCTGCCGGCGACGTTCTATCCGATCCACCTCACGACGAAGAAAGAGGGCCTCGACACGATCGGCGAGAGCGTGACCGGAACTCCGTGGGTGGTGCTCGGGCAGAACCAGTACGTCGCCTGGGGCGAGACCACGACCGGGTTCGACGTCACGGACACCTACCTCGAGCAGCTGACGCCGGACCCGAGTTCCCCGACCGGGATATCGACCGTGTACATGGGGCAGCTGGAGCCGGTGGTCGCGCTGCCGCTGTCGTTCAAGGTCAATGCACGAAACGGCCTCGCCGACGGCTCGGACACGATCGTGCCGGTGGCAAACGGCGTGCCGACCTCCGTCTTCATCGTGCCGCGGCGTAACAACGGGCCGATCGTGGCACAGCTCGCGGGTGGCAAGGCGATCAGCATCCAGTACGCGGGGTTCAGCGGCACTCGCGAGTTCGAGACGTTCCGGCGGCTCAACTACGCGCGCAACCTCACGGAGTTCAAGGTGGCACTGCAGTACTTCGACGTCGGCTCGCAGAATTTCATCTACGGGGATATCGAAGGCAACATCGGCTATTTCACGACGGGTGAGGTCCCGCTGCGCGAGGACCTCCAGCAGGGCTTCGTGAATGGCGCGCCGCCGTGGTTCATCCGCGACGGCCAGGGTGGCAACGAGTGGCTGCGTTACTCGGGCAACGACCAGACGAACGGCACCGGTTACGCCGCGATTCCGTTCGAGGAACTGCCGCAGGTGGTGAACCCGACGAACGGGTTCGTGGTGAACGCAAACAACGATCCGGCGGGCGTGACGCTCGACAACGAACCCCTGAATCAGCTCCGACCGGGCGGTGGGCTCTACTTCCTAGGCTACACCTTCGACCTCGGCACCCGCGCCGGGCGCATCACGGAAGCGCTCAAGGAGCGGCTCGACCACGGCAAGGTCGATCGCAAGGACATGCAGGCGATCCAGGCCGACGTGACGCTGCTCGACGCCGAGGTGCTCGCGCCGTATCTCGTGCAGGCGTTCGACAATGCGGCCCTGCCTGCGGCACCCGCGGCACTCAAGGCGCTGGCGGCTGACCCGAGGGTGGCGGAGGCGGTGGGCCGGATCCGCAACTGGGACCACACGACGCCGACCGGTGTGCAGAGCGGGTACGACGCGAGCGATGTCGACGGCAAGCTCTCGCCGCCGAGCGCGGGGGAGATCCAGAGCAGCATTGCGGCGACGATCTACTCGGTGTGGCGCGGGCAGATGATCCGCAACACGATCGACGCGGTGCTCGACGGGGTCGGCGCGCAGGCGGGGTTCGGTCCGGGTGAATTCCCACGTCCCGGCAGTGGCGAGTCGATGAAAGCGCTGAAGCACCTCATCGAGCGCAACGGCATCGGCGTGTCGGGCATCAATTTCTTCCCGGTGCCTGGAATCTCTGATGCAGCGCAGCGTCGCGACATCACGCTGCTCGCGAACCTGCAACTGTCGCTCGACCGTCTCGCCGGCAACGCATTTGCAGCGGCCTTCGGCAATTCCGCGAACCAGGCGGACTACCAGTGGGGCAAGCTGCACCGCATCGTGTTCGACGACGTGCTCCGCAGTCCGTACGGCAGCATCCCGGGCTTGACGCCGGGCTTCCCGCCGTCGTTCGGCGGTCTCAAGGGGCTCGCGACCGACGGCGGGTTCGGCGTGGTGGACGCCTCCTCGCACGATCCTCGCGCGCAGAACCTCAATGACTTCATGTTCGGCGGCGGGCCCAACCGGCGCTATGTCGGCACGCCTGGGAGCGTGAAGGGCTCGATCGAGGCCGAGAGCGCGTTGCCGGGAGGCGTGAGCGGCGTGGTGGGGAGTGAGTTCTACGCGAGCCTGCTGGGTCGCTGGCTCACCAACGACACCTATCCGTTCCGGCTCAAGACCGGCGAGATCATGCAGGACCTGCACAGCCAGCAGATGTTCAAGCCGGCTGCGCCCGGGAAAGGCAACGGTAACTGAACCGCGTTCGATCCAGACCGTGACGCGAGAGCCCGCCGCAAGGCGGGCTCTTTTTTTTTCGGCCGGGCACCGGATCCGCGGGCCGCGCCCGCGAAGAGCGCAACGACGGCGCCTTTCGTAAGCTCCCCCGCCCGGCGAACAGTGTAATGTTGGACTCTCCTGCGGACCTTGATCTCCATGAACGCCTCGTTGCCTAACATCGCTGCCCGCAGAAGGCGGCAGACTCCAACGCGGCGTATCAATCTTCAATGTCCGCGGGCCGAGGGTCAGTATTACGTCGGCGGCAACATTTCAGGCGTCGTGCTACTTGACCAAGCGATTGAGTCCACATCGCGTCATCGGCGTGACTTGGCGATTTCTCCTGATTGTTCAAGCTGCAGATTGCGGGCATACGACACACACGCCCGGCGGTCTGCCGGTAGCCCTCCGCGAAATGACCACGAAGGAGACCGTTGGTCGCCGGACGAGAACGTCCGATTACATACATAAGCGAGGGGGATGTCATGAAGACATTGACGACAGCGCTCGTTGCATTGGCGATGTTGGTGGCCGGGTCGGTGGTCAGTGCCGCGCCGGCGAAGGCCGACGGCGCCGCGCTGGCACAAGGTGGCTTCCAGTTCATCGGGAGGAACGGCGCACTTCGCACCGTGGAGTTCACGGCGACGCGAGACGCAAGCAACAATCAGCGGGGCAACGGTCACCTGTTCAATCACGTTTCCGGGGCCAATATCCGGTTCGTGATCGACTGCGTGCACGTGAGCGGAAACGTCGCGACCATGACTGGCCGCATCGTGGACGCGGATCCATCGTTCCCCTACATGTGGATGCAGGTCATCGACAACGGCGAGGGATCGAAGTCACTTGCCGACCTGACGAGCGGCTTCTATGCCATGGAGGACTACTATCCCTGCACGGAAGACCCGGACCCGAGTTACTCGGATCTCGCCGTAACTGGCGGCAACATCCAGTTTCGGTAGTTTCTGTCCACGGCTGATGGCGCGGAGAAGCCCCGGCCCGCCAGTCTGTGTCAACGCTCTGAACGAAAGAAGCCGGTGGAATTGATCCACCGGCCTTCTTGTATTCCCGACGTCCCCCCGCTTTTGTGTAGCGGCGACGTCCTCCCATTCCGGAGTAGCCGAACGGTCTAGAGCCCGACGCTCCGCCTGCCGCCTTCAGGTCGCCCTATTCGATGCGGACATTCGCTGGACTCGCGGTGGGCGTTTGCGCGCTTGCCAGAGGTCGTGGCTCGTCTGCATGTTTAGCCACATCTCGGCGCTGGTTCCAAGCGCCCCCTCGAGGCGCAGCGCCATCGATGCGCTGACGCCGGCACGACCGTTCAGCAGCGCGGAAAGAGCCTGCCGGGTAACGCCGAGGCGCTTCGCGACCTCGCCGATCGATACGCCCTCGGGAAGATACTCGCGGAGGACCTCGCCGGGGTGCGCAGGGTTGTGCATGTTGCTCATGGAAGTTGCTTGTCAATGGTAGTCCAGATAATCGACGAGTTCGACGTCCTGCCCAACGAATCTGAAAATCACGCGCCAGTTGCCGTTGACCGTGATCGAGTGGAACCCCCTGAGTTCGCCGGTCAAGGGATGCAAACGCCACCCGGGCGCTGCGAGATCACTCGGCTTCGTCGCGGCATCCAGTGCCGTCAGTTGCAGCCTCAGCCTGGACGCGTGCTGCGGCTGGATTCCGGCCTTGGTGCCTCGTCTAAAAAACGCCTCGAGCCCTTTGTGACGGAAGCTTCTGATCACGCCCTATCGTAATCCGACAAGTGACGCTTTACAATTGCGGCGCGCGGTTCGGAACGAGTTCGGTCGCAATGCGCGCAGGCCGTTGACCGCCATGGCCCGCCGGTCAGGTGTGGTCGGGATGCCTGGGTTCGGTTCGGTATGGGCTCGGTCGAGCAGGTCCGTTCGGTCGGCGCCGCGAAATCTCGTCCTTGGTCTTCCGCTTGCTCACACCGATCCGGCCTCTCCGAGCTACTGACCGGTCACGGCCCGCGGTCGGTCGGTTCGGGCTGACCACAGGGTCTACTCTGCGAACCAGCTCGGGCGGGGGGGGTTGAAAGCACTATCCGCTGGACGGTTATGGTAGGGTCCGCGCTCATCTGTTCCCGGAGCGCGCCATGCGAACTGCACTTACGGTCGCGGTCGTCATGCTGTCTTTGGCGATCGGTGCCTGCGGCAAACGCCCGGCCACGGACGCCGCGCCCGCCGCGGCGGCGCCGCCGCCGACACAGGCCAGCACCGACTGGCCGGCCTTCGTCGACGGCTTCGTGGCGGCCTGGTTTGAAGCACACCCGATGGCGGCATTTGCGGCGGGCCGCCGCGAATATGCGGGCAGGTTCCCGGACTGGAGTCGGCAGGGGCTCGAATCGGAAGTCGCGCGTCTCGAGGCAATCGCGGAGCAGGCCCGCGCGTTCGATGACACGGCCCTCACCGATGACCAGCGCTTCGAGCGCGACTACCTTCTCGCGGTCATCGACCGAAATCTCTTCTGGCTGCAGAGCGCCGAGTGGCCGTATCGAAACCCGACCTTCTACTTCGATTGGGGTCTCGACTTCCTGTCACCCGACCCCTACCTGACGAAGCCCTACGCACCGCTCGACCAGCGCATCCGTGATTTCACGGCATGGCTCACCAACATCCCGGCTGCAACGAAGCAGATCCGGGCCAACCTGCGCACCCCGATGCCGCGCAGCTGGGTGGAGGAGGGCCTGGCCTCCTACGGCGGAATGGCGACGTTCCTCCGCGACGATGCGCCGGCTGTCTTCGCGGATGTGAAGGACGCCCAGCTGCAGTCGGCTTTCAGCAACGCGAACGCAGCGGCGGTTGCCGCACTCGGGGACCTCGCCAGTTGGTTCGAGTCGCTGCGCGCGAACGCCACGGATGACTACGCGATCGGGCCCGAGCTCTTTGCAGAAATGCTGCGTCGGACCGAAGGGGTGGACGTTCCGGCAGAGAAGATCGCGATGATCGGTCGCGCCGACCTGGACCGAAACCTCCTGGCGCTGGACGAGGCCTGCCGCGAGTTCGCGCCCGGGCAGGACCGCTTGGGGTGCATGGCGAAGATGAACGCGAATCGTCCCGAGGGCGGTGCCGTGGCGACCGCACGCCGGCAGCTCGAAGTGCTGAAGCCGTTCCTCGTCGAGCACGGGCTCGTCAGCATTCCGTCCGACGATCCCGTGCAAGTGGAACAGGCGCCTCCCTACAAGGCGACGAACTTCGCCTACATCATGACCGCGGGTCCCTACGATGTCGGCATGCCGTCGACTTACTACATCTCGCCGCCGGATCCGTCCTGGCCCGAGGCGGAGCAGCGGGCCTACACGCCCGGCGTCGCGGATCTCATGTCCACGTCGGTGCACGAAGTGTGGCCGGGTCACTTCCTGCAGTTCCTCCATTCGAACCGTGCGCCGAGCCAGATCGGGCGCCTGTTCGTCGGTTACGCCTACGCGGAGGGCTGGGCGCATTACGCTGAGGAAATGATGTGGGAGGCGGGACTCAGCGGTGGCCTGCCCGGCGGCCAGGCGGAGTACCGCATCGGTCAGATCAACAAGGCGCTCTACCGCAATGTGCGCCTCCTGTGCGCCATCGGGCTGCACACCCAGGGCATGAGCGTCGCCGAATGCGAGCAGTTGTTCAAAGAGCAGGCCTTCCAGGATCCGGGCAACGCCCGCCAGCAGGCGGCGCGCGGTACTTACGATCCCGCGTACCTCAATTACACGCTGGGGAAGCTGATGATCCGCAAGCTGCGCGATGACTGGACCGCCGAGCGCGGCGGTCGTGAAGCCTGGGGCAAATTCCACGACACGTTCCTGTCGTACGGAGGGCCGCCGATCCCGCTGCTGCGGCGGCGAATGCTGGGCGACGCTGCCGGCCCGGCCCTATAGCCAGGCCGGCGAAATCCCTGTGTCGGCCGGCGCTCAATCGAGCTGCTGCGAGGCCGGATCGTACTCGCAGCCGAGCCAGAAGACGTCGCGGCGTTCGTAGGAGGGGAGGGTCCTGTACGTGCCTGCGGGGAGCGGCGCATGGGGGGCGAGCCGGAGGAAGAATGGCGGAAGTCTGTCCGGGCGCGGCCTCGCGCCGCCGGACAATTGGCCCGCCCGCGGACCGATGCTCCAGTGCAGCAGGCCCTCGCCGGAGGATTCCAATGCGATACGTGGTCTCGGCGATGCTGATCGTGGTCGGGGTGATCCACCTCGCACCATTGTCCGGCGTGTTTGGCGGCGAGCGCCTCGCCGCACTGTACGGCCAGTCATTCGACCAGCCGGATCTCGCGATCCTCATGCGCCATCGTGCTGTCCTGTTCGGCCTGCTCAACGCTTTCCTGCTGCTCGCAGCTTTCAGGCCGGCGCTTCAATCACTGGCGCTCGTTGCGGGCTTTGCCAGTGTCGCGTCGTTTCTCTATCTCGCTTGGTCCGTCGGGAACTACAACACGCAGGTCGGGCGAGTTGTCACCGCAGATGTGGTCGCGCTGGTCTGTCTCGTCATCGGCGCGGCCGCGCATGTGTACACGCTACGCGAAGCTTGATGCGGCCACGCGGCAGGTGCACAGCTGGTCGCGCAGCTGTAAACCGGCGTCGCGGATTGAGCAGCGCACAGCGTCCAATGTTGATCAAGCCAACAGAGAGACAAACTCACGATTCTCATCGAGAAATGTCTCTTGAACCATGGTCAGTCTTCCACGCCGCTTCGGGCCGCAATCTGGTCAACCTTCCACGCCTGTACACACCAACATTTTCAATTCGATGATTTGACATGGGTTCCGGGTATCGCCCGCGGACTATCCGTGCCCCGATGGGACCGACCCCCGGACTATCGGTCCGCGGGTGTGGCTGTATCGGACCGTTGCATTTCAGGCGGCCGCTCCTAGAATGACCAACTAAATGGTCATTTTTGTGAATGCAGTCATGTCGCAAATCAATCTTGCTGAAGCCAAGGCGCGCCTGAGCGAATTGGTCGATCGCGCTGCGGCGGGGGAGCGCATTGTCATCACCAAGCGTGGTAAGCCCGTGCTCGAGATGGTGAAGCCGCGGTCTCCGCCACAGCGTATCGACTTGAAGGCCCTGCGCAGATTGACCGCCGGGCTGCCGCGGCAGAAGCAGGGTGCGGCCGAGGCACTGCGCGAGTTGCGCGACCAGGCGCGCTACTGATGCGGTACGTCGATACCAGTCTGCTGGTCGCCGCACTGCTCAACGAGAAGAGCACGGCGGTGGCGCAGCGCTGGCTCGGCGGCCAGCCCGCCGGCGAACTGTCTATCAGCGACTGGGTGATCACCGAGTTTTCCGCAGCGCTGTCGATGAAGTTGCGCACTGGAGAATTGGAGCCGGCGCAACGCAATGAGGTTCTGGCTTTCTTCACCCGACTGGCGGAGGCCTCGTTTCATGTCCTGCCCGTTTCGCGCCCGGACTTCCAGACCGCGGCACGCTTCGCCGACCAGTACGCTACCGGCCTTCGTGTCGGCGATGCACTGCACCTCGCCATTGCCTCGCATCATGGCGCCAGTCTGCACACGCTGGACAAGCGACTGGTCGAGATAGGCCAGGCGCTTGGAGTCGATGCGGCGTTGGTTGGGGGCTGACCGTTCGGTCCCAGTTCGGTCCGACCCGGCGCAACTCGTTGACGAGGATCGGGAGTAGCCCGCCGGGATCCGCCCAACGACCCAGGGGGATTCGGAACAGGCTCGGTCGGGCGAGGCGGTTCGATCGGCGCGTTGAAAACTCGTGCTGCTTCTTCGCCCTTCTCACACCGAACCGGCCTCTCCGTCGTGCTGAAAATCCGCGTGTCGATGGTTCGATTCCGTCCCTGGCCACCACCGCCAACTCGATGAATTGCAACGGGCTCCGGGTATCACCCGCGGACTATTTCGGGGCCATCCGGGGCCGACGTCGACGAGATCCCAGTGGCTCACGGTGCCTGCGGTGCCGCCGCGTCGGTCAGCGATAGATGACCGTCTCCTGGGGCAACGAGAAGTGCCAGGCCTTCTTGTCCTTGCGCTTGCGGGTAGCCAGCCACCGCGAGTTGGCCGAGCTCGACTCGGAAGCCCGCGCAGCGGTCCTCGGGGGCGTATCGATCGGTGGCAGTCCCTGGGACTGCAGCGCCTGGTTGAGCGATGGCAGTTCGCCTGCAAGCAGGCCCCCGAACTGCGCATCGATGTCTGCGAGCTCCGCCTCGAGCACGCCGATGCGTTCCACCTGGTAGGCCGCCGGGGCGCCTTCGTAGCTCATGATCGCGCCGTACAGCTGGTCGGTGTGCTCGCGCAGGCGTTCCTCGCCCGTGATCGCACCGCCTTCCTTGGTGGCGACGATGCGCTTGCGCACGGCGTCGACCTGCGCGTCGAGGGCGGCAATCCGCGCGCGCGTGCCGGCGTCCTTCGCCGCTTCGCCACGCTGGGCCAGGCCGGCGCGCACCGCGAGGATGCGGTCCATGAGCGCGCTCTCCTCCCCGAACAGGCGATGCACGCGCATCGCGGCGTCGTGCTGGGCCTTGCGATCGGTCAGCGTGTAGTCGGCACGCCGGTCGAGGCCGATCTCGAACTTGGCTTCGCGGACGTCGTCCCCCTTGGTCATGCGCACCGCGTACGTCCCGGGCAGCACCCGCGGGCCCTGCGTGCCGGCGTAGGCGAGCTGCACCGCGGGCGGCACGCGGGGCGGCTTGACGCGCATGGACCACGTCACCCGGTTCAGGCCGCGCCGCTTGCTGGCCGGCAGCTCGTCGATCACGTTGCCTTCGGGATCGACGATCTCGAGCTTCAGCTTGCCGAACAGGTGCCGCGTCCGCTGGTAGTAGGTGATCACGGCGCCGTCCGGCGGGTTGTCGCCCACGAACACCGCGGCGCCGTTCGCCCAGCCGCCGGGCCCGCTGATGCGCTGCTGCACGGGACGGGCCTGCACGAAGGCCGCCTCGCGGGAGAGCAGGTCCGCGCTCAGCGCCCGCAGCGGGGTGATGTCGTCGACGATCCAGATGCCGCGGCCGTGGGTGCCGAGCACCAGGTCGTTGTCACGCGGCTGGATGGCGATGTCGCGGACCGCGACCGCCGGGAAGTGGCCGCCACGGAAAGCGGCCCAGTTGCGCCCGCCATCGATCGAGACCCACAGCCCGAACTCGGTGCCCAGGAAGAGAACGCCGGGGGATTCGAGGTCCTCCTTGATTACGTGTGCAAAGCCCCGCACGCCCTTGGCGTCGCCGGGAGTCACGAGCGCCTCCCAGCTCTTCCCGTGGTCGCGCGTCACGAACAGGTACGGACCGTGGTCGCCGAAGGTGTGGCGGTCGAACGTGGCGTAGGCGGTGGCCGCGTCGTGGCGGCTCGCTTCGACCCAACTCACCCACGAGGCTTTCGGCAGCACGCGACCGGAGCGGTCGACGCTGGCGATGGTGTTGGCCCAGTTGCGGCCACCGTCCCGGGTCAGCTGCAGGTTGCCGTCGTCGGTTCCCACCCAGATCGTGCCGGGCGCGCGCGGCGACTCGCTGATCGAGTAGATCGTCGTGTGCATCTCGGCCGCGGA
>Ga0113563_10002081_pt1 | contig 11856 bp, 12 predicted proteins | sample Mud3Dept3metaG_FD_80117 | JGI IMG/M metagenome (GOLD analysis project Ga0113563, IMG submission 80117) | Freshwater wetland microbial communities from Ohio, USA, analyzing the effect of biotic and abiotic controls - Mud 3 Core 4 Depth 3... | ecosystem: Environmental > Aquatic > Freshwater >...
CGCGGTCACCGGGCGATCGGTGAGCGACGCCACGACCGGCCGGATGTCGCGCACGCCGGGTCCCGTGTCGAAGAGTACGGCGCGCGTGTCGCCGGCGATCAGGTAGTTGACGTTGTGCTGATCGTAGCGGGGCTCGGCAATCGCGAAGCTGCGCTCGTCCAGTTTCGTGACGGCGTACCAATCGTCGAACCAGGCGGCGCCGGGCGCGAGCGGCGGCAGCGCGGCCGGCGGCTCCTCGCCACCGCAAGCCAGTACCAGAATCGTGAGCATCACCGAAGCAATCGCCTTCATACGTTCGCGCAGGATGCCATACTGCGCCGATGAGCCACGTCGCGCACACGTGGGGCACCGATGCCGAAGAGCGCGCCCTCGCCTTCCCCGGTGATCGCAGCGAAGACACGGAGTGGACTTCGCTCTTTCGTGGTGTCTCTATCGCGGCACCGGCGGCGCTCGCGTTCCGCTGGCTCTGCCAACTGCGCGCCGCTCCCTACAGCTACGACTGGCTCGACAACCGCGGTCGCGCGAGTCCACGCACGCTCACGCCGGGACTCGAGCAGCTCGCGATCGGCCAGAAGGTGATGGAGATCTTCCGGCTCGAATCCTTCGAAGAGCCGGTGCACCTGACACTCGTGACGACCGCGGGCGGCCGCGGCGAGCGACTCTTCGGGCGACTTCGCTGCACCTATTGGGTACGACCGGCGAGCGAAGATCACGTGCGACTGCTCGTAAAGCTCCGACTCGCACCCACGCAAGGATCCGTGTCGCGCTTCGCCAAGGCCGCCCTCGCATGGGGCGATCTCGTGATGATGCGAAAACAGCTGCTGAACCTGAAGTCGCTCGCGGAAGCGTGAGGAGAAGGGGGACGGTCCTCGAAGGGGACGGGCCAAGGACTGGAGGGACAGGCCTCGTGGAGGTGTGTCCCCTTCCTCCACAGCCAGTCCTCGATGAGGACCGTCCCCTTTCTCCTCGGCGAGGTTCATGTTCTTGACCTGCTAATGCAGGGCGTCCGGCTGGCGCAGCTCGAAGGTCATGATCTCGGCCTGGAAGCGCGTGCCGCCGGCGGCGCGCATCTCGTAGCGACCGCGCATGCTGCCCCACGGCGTCGCGAGCGGGCAGCCCGATGTGTACTGGAATGCCTCGCCCGGCTGGAGCACGGGTTGCTCGCCGACGACGCCCGGCCCCCGCACTTCCTCGACCTTGCCGGTGGCGTCCGTGATGATCCAGTGCCGCGACAGGAGCTGCACGGTTTCGTCGCCCACGTTGCTGATGCGGATCGTATAGAGAAAGAACCACTGGCCGAGCTGCGGCGCCGAGTGCTCGGCCGCGTAGCTCGCATCGACCTCGATGCACACGCCGTTGGTGGTGGTTTCGGACGTCGACACGGAGCCCCCACGCTCGTTGCGCGCGAATCTACTCGCCGCCCCGACGCGCGTCGAGCGGCGAGACTCCATCAGTTTTGTATGCTGCGATCCTTCTCGAAGCCCGCATCTCGGAGGATTCCATGGCACGCGAAGCCGTCATCGTCGAAAGCATCCGAACAGGACTCACCAAGGCCAACCGCGGTTCGTTCAACATCACCGAACCCGTCGAGTACCTGGCGCATTGCCTGCGCTCCGTCGTCGAGCGCGTGCCCAACCTGGATCCCGCCGAGATCGAAGACGTGATCACCGGCGTCGGCATGCCCGAGGGCTGCCAAGGCATGAACATGTCGCGCATCGCGGCGATGGCGGCGGGCTTTCCGAAAGAGGTCGCGGCGACCAGCGTGAACCGCTTCTGCTCATCGGGCTCCCAGGCCATCATGATGGCCGCCCACGAGATCCTGCACGAAGGCGCCGAAGTCGCGATCGGCGCGGGCGTCGAAACCATCACGATGATGCAGGACGGCACGCAGAACACCACGCGCATGGTCAACAAGACCGCGCAGGCGCGCTTCCCGGGGCTCTACTTCCCGATGGGCGTGACCGCCGAAGTGGTGGCCGAGCGCTACAAGGTCTCGCGCGAGGATCAGGATCGCTACGCGCTCCAGAGTCAGCAGCGCTACGCCGCCGCGTTCCAGAAGCGTTGGATCTCGGAGGAAATCGCGCCGATGAAGACGCGCCGCAAGGTGCAGCCGAAGGACGCCGCGGCGTACGAAGAGGATTGCGTCGTCGACCGCGACGAGTGCAACCGCGCCGACACCACGCTCGAAGGCCTCGCGAAGCTGAAGCCGGTGTTCAAGCCCGCCGACCAGGGCGGCACAGTCACGGCCGGCAACGCGTCGCAGCTCTCCGACGGCGCGTCGGCCACGCTGCTGATGAGTTCGGAGCGCGCCAAGCAGCTCGGGGTACGCCCGCTCGGGATCTATCGCGGCGCCGCGGTCGCGGGCTGCGGCCCCGAGGAAATGGGCGTCGGGCCGGTCTACGCGGTGCCGAAGCTGCTGAAGCGCCACGGCCTCACGATGAAGGACATCGACATCATCGAGCTGAACGAGGCCTTCGCGTCGCAGCTGCTGCAGTGCCAGCGCGTGCTCGAGATCCCGAACGAGAAGCTCAACCCGTGCGGCGGCGCGATCTCGATCGGGCATCCGTTCGGCATGACGGGCTCGCGCCTCACGGGCCTGCTGCTCCGCCAGCTGCGCCGCAGCGGCGGGCGCTACGGCATCGTCACGATGTGCATCGGTGGCGGTCAGGGCTTCGCTGGGCTCTTCGAAGCCTGCTGAGCGGAGACCGGAAGCGATGAGCGATGCGGTCGTCTACGAATTGCAGGACAGCGTCGCCGTCGTCCGCGTCGACGACGGCAAGGCCAACGCCTTCTCCTTCGCGCTGATCGACGCGCTGCACGCAGCGCTCGATCGCGCCGAGAAGGAAGCGAAAGCGGTGGCGTGGATCGGTCGGGCCGAGCGCTTCTCGGGTGGCTTCGATCTAGGCGTGATGCGCAGTGGCGATATCGCGGCGGTCGGCAAGCTGGTCGCCGCCGGCGGGCGCCTCGCGCTGCGCCTCTACGAAGCGCCGCTCCCGATCGTACTCGGCTGCACCGGTCACGCGCTCGCGATGGGAGCGGTCGCCCTGCTCGCCGCCGATCTGCGCGTCGGCGCGCTCGGCGACTTCAAGATCGGGCTCAACGAGGTCGCGATCGGCCTCACGCTGCCGACCTTCGCGATCGAGCTGGCGCACGAGCGACTCTCGCCGCGCCACCTGCAGCGCGCCGCGGTGCTGGCCGAGATCTACGACGGGCCGGGCGCGGTGGAGGCCGGATTCCTCGATCTCCTGGCTCCCGCGGACAAGGTGGAAGGCGTCGCAATCGAAGCCGCTTCGCGCCTCGCCGGGCTGCACCTCGGCGCCCACCACGCCACCAAGCGTCGCGTGCGCAAGTCGGCGATCGCGGTGCTGCGCAAGAGCCTCGACGAAGATCTCTCCGACATCGGCCGGGTCGGCAGCTGAACGGAGCGACGACGGCGGCAGCGCATGACGCGGTCGCAGACCGGGCTCCAGCGGGGCTCCCGCTCTATGCTGGCGCGATGACGATTCCGCAGGGTGCACCCACGAGCTACGCGATCCGGGGCCGCCAGGTCGCAATGCCCGTAGTCGTACGCGATGCCTCGGCCTCCGTGGCCACCTTCCTGGTTTCGTCGCGGGTCGCGCAGCATCTGGTGCCGGATGCCTTCGAGGTGGTGGAGTTGTTGCCGGGACGTGCACCCCTCGCGATCGCGGTGATCGACTACCGCGACAACGACCTCGGTGACTACGACGAGGTGTCGCTCACCTTCTTCGTGCGGCCGAAGGGCGCGCCGCCCATGCTGCCCTGGATCGGCGCGTGGCTCGATCTGCTGCGCGGCAAGCTCGGCACCTACATCTGGAAGCTGCCCGTGAATCAGGAATTCACCTGCGAAGCCGGTCGCAGCATCTGGGGCTTCCCCAAGACCGTCGAATCGATCGAAATCACGCGCGAGAGCGGCAGTGTTCGCTGTCGCCTCGCGATGGACGGCGCGCACGTCCTCACGCTCTCGGTTCCGCACGGCGGTTCGCGCGCGCTTCCCGATCAGGACACCGTGACCTACACGCTGATCGAAGGGATCCCGCACCGCACGCACTTCGTGCAGGGCGGCAGCGGCGTCGGCTTCGCGCTCGGCGGTGCGCGGCTGGAACTCGGCACGCATCCGATCGCCGACGCGCTCGGCCGGCTCGGACTCCCCAGGCGCGCACTCTTCTCGATGCACACCGAACACATGCACGGCCGCTTCGAGGCGCCCGAAAAGCTCTGATCGCCGGCTCCACGAAGGGACGGCCGAGTGACGGGGCGTGTGCTGTGCTATTCCGCGCTGCAACTCCGAACTGGAGGTGCGTCCGTGCTCGAGCGCCTGCTGCCGAGGAAGAACGAATTCTTCGCGCTCTTCTCCCGCCATGCGACGCTGTGCGTGGACGGCGCCGGGAAGCTGCGCGAGATGCTGGACGACCTCGGCGGCGCAGAACAGTGCGCGGCCGGCATCCACGTCACCGAGCACGAGGCCGACGGAGTCTGCCAGCAGACAATGGAACTGCTGCACACCTCGTTCATCACCCCGATCGAGCGGGGCGACATCTACAGCATCTCGAGTCGGCTCGACGACATCCTCGACCACATCGAGGCGGCCGCCCAGAATCTCTGGCTCTACGAGGTGAGCGCTCCGCGCCCCGAAGCGCTCGAGATGGCCGGCCATCTCGTCGAGGCGACCCTGGCGATGAAGGCCACCGTCGACGCGCTGGCGAAGCGCCCCACTTCCGAGCACGTGCGCGAGCTATGCCGCGCGGTGAAGCAAGTGGAGAAGCAGAACGATCGCCTGTTGCGGCGCGCGACCGCCCGCCTCTTCAAGGAAGAGCAGGACTCGAAGAACCTGATCAAGTGGAAGGAAATCTTCGAGAACATCGAGAGCGCCATCGACCGCTGTGAGGACGTCGCCAACGTGATCGAGGGCGTGGCGCTCGAGAACGCCTGATGGACACCCTGCTCGTCGCGGTGATCGTGACCGCCCTGCTCTTCGACTTCACCAACGGCTTCCACGACGCAGCGAACGCCGTCGCCACTTCGATCTCCACGCGCGCCGTGCCGCCCAACGTCGCGCTCGGCGCCGCGGCGATCCTGAACGTGGTGGGCGCCGTCATCTCGACCCATGTCGCGGCGACCTTGGCGAAGGGCATCGTCGATCCCGGCGTGGTCACGAACCCGGTGATCTTCGGCGGGCTGGTCGGTGCGATCTCATGGAACCTGCTCACCTGGTGGTGGGCGCTTCCGTCGAGTTCGTCGCACTGCCTGATCGGCGGCATCGCCGGCGCCGTACTCGCCACCTCGGGACCGGACGGCGTGCTCTGGTCCGGCATCCTGCACAAGGTGCTGATCCCGACCCTGCTCGCGCCGCTGGTCGGCTTCACCATCGGGATCGGGTTGATGGTCGGAATCCTGTGGCTCTTCCGACGTGCGAACCCGGGCCGCTTGATGCGCCGTTTCCGGCTCGCGCAGCTGGTGTCCGCTTCGATCATGGCGTTCAGCCACGGCTCGAACGACGCGCAGAAGACGATGGGCGTGATCACGCTGGCGCTCTTTGCAGCCGGCGAACTGCCGGCCCTCGAAGTGCCGCTCTGGGTGAAGCTCGCATCCGCGCTCACGATCGGGCTCGGCACCTACACGGGCGGCCGGCGCATCATCCGTACGCTCGGCATGCGGCTCGTGAAACTCACACCGGCGAACGGTTTCGCGGCGGAGACCGCCGCATCGGGCGTCCTGCTCGGGACGGCCTATCTGGGCTTCCCGGTCTCGACGACGCACGTCATCACCACGTCGGTGATGGGCGTCGGCGCGACGCAGCGCCTCGCGGCGGTGAAGTGGGGACTCTCGCTCGACATCTTCGCCGCATGGCTGCTCACGCTTCCGGCAGCGGGGCTGGTCGGCGCGCTCTTCGCAAAGGCCGCGGTCTGGATCTTCGCGTGACGCGAAGCTAGACGCGCTGGCCCGCCCAGAAGCTCTCGATCGCGACCGGATCGAGCGGCGCCGTCCACATCTCCGAGAAGCGACCGTCTTGCACGCGGCCGAGCAGCAGGTAGTCGAGTTCCGCCACGCGGCCGCCGCGGCGCAGCGAGGTGTGGAACACGAAGAGCACGCGCTCGTCGCTCACCAGGACGTCGACGAGCCTGGCGTCGAAGACTTCCGAGGCCTCGCCGACGCGGGCGAGGAAGTCGACCACCGCATCGGGTCCCTCGTGGGTGCCGGCCCAAGGCGTCCCGCGCGCGGTCGCACGCCACACGACGTCTTCGTTCATCGTCGCGCGCAGTGCCGGGGCGTCGCCTTGCGAGATGGCGTCCCAGGCTCGCCGCGCGAGCTGGGCGTTCGGGTGCTCGGTCACCATTGCTTCCAGCATACACTGACCGAGAGTCCGCTTCACTTCCGTCCAGATTCGGCAACGAACGCCCCCACGACGCCGCGACGTCGTGGGCTAATCTCCGCGGCCGTCGTCTCGACGCGAGGAGAACGTGATGGATCTCTCGTACACCCCGGAACAGATCGCGTTTCGCAGCGAAGTGCGCGCGTGGATCGAAGCGGCGATGCCGCCGCACCTGAAGCGCAAGGCGGAAGGACCCGGCCACTACGAGCAAGCCGAAGTCATGGAGTGGCACAAGATCCTGTACGCGAAGGGCTGGATCGCGCCGCATTGGCCGCAGGACGTCGGCGGCACCGGCTGGAACATCGCGCAGCGTCACATCTTCGGCGAAGAGCTCGTGCGCGCCAACGCACCGCAGCTGTCGCCCTTCGGGCTCGGCATGGTGGGACCCCTGCTGATCCAGTACGGCAACGACGCGCAGAAGAAGCGCTTCCTTCCCAAGATCCTCTCCGGCGAAGAAGTCTGGTGTCAGGGCTATTCCGAGCCGAACGCCGGCTCCGATCTCGCGTCGCTGCAGCTGCACGCCGACAAGGACGGCGACGACTACATCCTCAACGGCCAGAAGACGTGGACCACCAACGCACAGTACGCGCACTGGATCTTCGTACTCGCCCGCACCAACGCAGGCGGCAAGAAGCAGGAAGGCATCACCTTCATCCTCGCCGACGTGCGCAACACGCCGGGCATCACCGTCAAGCCGTTCCTGACCACCGGCGGCACCGACGCCTTCTCCGAGACCTGGTTCCAGAACGCGCGCGTCCCGCAATCCAACCGGGTCGGCCCTGAGAACGGCGGCTGGACGATGGCGAAGGCGCTGCTCGGCCACGAACGCACGCTGATCGGCGGGATCGCCGAGAGCCGCCGCTGGTTGCGCCTGTGCAAGCGCATCGCCGCGGCGACGGCGGTGGGCTCGTCGTCGCTGCTCGAAGACGTCGAGTTCCGGCGCCGCATCGCGCGCCTCGAGATGCGATTGCGCTCGCTCGAGATGGTGCAGTTGCGCACTCTCGCGGCCGCGCAGCTCGGACGCGCACCCGGCCCGGAGTCGTCGATCCTGAAGCTCGTCGGCACCGACGTCGAGCAGGAGATCACCGAATTGTGTATGGACGGAATGGGCCACGACGCGCTCGGCTGGCTCGACTCCCCGCCCGAGGCGCTGCCCGAGGTGGAGCGCGGCGTGGCGTCGCTCTTCAACTACCTGCGCGCGGCGTCCATCTACGGCGGATCGAACGAGATCCAGCGCAACATCATCGCCAAGCAAATCCTGCGGCTGCCGACGGCGTAGCCGAGCTGAGGAGCCCATCATGAACTTCGACCTTTCCGAAGAGCAGCAGATCCTGGTCGACTCCGTCGCCAAGTACGTCAAGAACGACTCGCCCGTCGAACGCTTCCGCAAGCAGCGCGACAGCGAGCGCGGCTACGAACTCGAGGCCTGGAGCCGCATGGGCGAAATGGGCTGGCTCGGCGTCGCGTTCCCCGAAGAGCACGGCGGCTTCGGCGGGAGCTTCGCGGATCTCGCGCTGATCCTGGAGCAGCTCGGCCGCGGCCTGGTTCCGGAACCGATGATCGCGTCGGTGGTGCTCGCCGGCGGCCTGCTCTCGCGACTCGGCAGCGCCGATCAGCGCAAGGCCTTTCTCGACCCGATGATCGAGGGTCGCACCACGCTCGCCTTCGCGTACGGCGAGCGGCAGGGCCGTTATCACCTGCACGAATGTGCGACGCGCGCCGAGCGCCGCGGCGCCGGCTTCGCGATCTCCGGCGAGAAGGTCTGGGTGCTGAACGGCCATGCGGCCGACCACATCGTCGTCGTCGCGCGCACGTCCGGCGCCCAGAGCGACGCGGCCGGTCTCTCGCTCTTCGTCGTGGACGCCAATGCACAGGGCCTGACCCGCACGCGCGTACCGACGATGGACGGCCAGCGCTGCGGCCTGCTGCGCTTCGAGAACGTCACCGTCGGCGCCGATCGGCTGCTCGGCGCCGAAGGCTCCGCGCTCGCGCACATCGAGTGGGCGATCGACCGCGGCGCCGCCGCGGCGTGCGCCGAAGGACAGGGCGCCGTGCAGGAACTCTTCGAACGCACCGTCGCCTACTTGAAGGAGCGCAAGCAGTTCGAGGTGCCGATCGGCTCCTTCCAGGCGCTCCAGCACCGCGCCGCCGACATGTACGCCGAGACGGAACTCTGCCGTTCCTCGATGATCCTGGCGGCGATCGAAGCCGACGACGACGACGAAGAGATGCGCAAGCGCGAGATCTCGACGGCGAAGCTCCAGCTCGGTCGCGGCGGCTGGTATGTGATGGAGAACGCGATCCAGCTCTTCGGCGGCATCGGCGTCACCGACGAGCAGGACGAGGGGCTCTTCTTCAAGCGCCTGCGCGTGCTCCAAGCCCTGTTCGGCGACGCCGATTGGCACGCCGACCGCTTCCAACGCCTGCCGCACTTCGCCACGCAGGACTGAGCCGTCGCACGATCGTGGAGCCACGAGCAAGGCTCGGGTGGATGGAGTTCCTCAGGGCAAGAGAGCGGAAACTCCAGCCGCGAGATCAGGGATGCTGTTCAAGCGAATTCGGCAGGTCTACCTCGACGTCAATGCCACGACGCCAGTTGCCCCGGACGTGCGGCGGCGCGTGGCCGAGGTGCTCGACGAGCACCCGGGCAACCCCTCGTCGGCCTACCGCCTCGGTCGTGAGGCGGCGGCGCTGATCGAGCGAGCACGCGCGGAGGTCGCCGCCGCCATCCATGCCAACCCGCACGAAGTGGTCTTCAACTCGGGCGCCAGTGAGGGCAACAACCACGTGCTGCGGGTGATCACAGCGCGGGCGCCAGCCCCGCGCCGGCGGCTGCTGACGACGGCGGTGGAGCATTCCTCCGTTCGCGCGGTGGCCGAGGAGCTTGCCGGCGAGGGCGTCGTGGTGACGTGGCTGCCCGTGGACCGCTACGGGCGGGTTCGCCCGGATGACCTCGCCGCCCTCCTCGACGACTCCGTCTGCCTGGTCAGCTGCATGTTGGCGAACAACGAGCTCGGCACAATCAACCCCGTGCGCGCGCTGGCCGCGCTGGCGCATCAGCGCGGGATTCCCTTTCACGCCGATTGCGCGCAGGCACTGGGCAAGATTCCGGTCGACGTCCACGAGCTGGGTGTGGACTATGCGACATTTTCCGCCCACAAAGTGTTCGGCCCGAAAGGAGTCGGCGTCCTGTACGCGCGTGACGGCGCCCCGCTTCACCCGTTCATCAGTGGCGGACAGCAAGAGCAGGGTCGTCGAGCCGGGACCGAGAGCACGCACAACATCGCCGGCTGCGGAGCGGCATTTGCGCTTGTTCCGGAGCTGCTCGCCAAGGTGCCGATCGTGACGGCACGGCGCACCGCCCTATTGGCCAGGTTGCGGGCGGCGATGCCGGAGGCGATCGAGAACTCCCCTGCCGAGGGTGTCGTGCCGAACACTTTGAATCTCCGATTCCCGGGCGTGCAGAATGCGGAGCTGCTGGCCTTCCTCGATCTGCACGGCGTGTCCGTTTCTGCCGGCTCGGCCTGCAGCGCGCAGGGCGGCAAGCCCTCGCACGTGCTCACGGCCATCGGTCTGACGGAAGCGGAAGCGCAGGAGAGCCTGCGCTTGAGCTTGTCGGCCGAGACCTCTGACCGTGACATCGAATATGTGGCGGACCTCGTGGGACGCTTCGTCCGCGGGGAGGCCCCGGCGGTTTCGCTGGTCTCGCCGGGGCAGATCGACGCCGCGTTCCTGGACGACGACCGAAACTTCCTACTCGACGTGCGCCTCGGTGTGGAGCGCCGGCTGATGAAGGGCCTGCCCAACTCGCACGAGATTCCGTTTCTCGACTTCAGCCGCTGGTTGGAGCGCTTGCCGCGCGACCGAAACATCGTCGTCGTGTGCAGCACCGGCGTCGATGCCGCCATCGTGGCGTACGCACTCAAGTCGCGCAGTTTTCCGCACGTGGGCCTGCTGGTCGGCGGCCTGCTCGCCTGGCGCGCAGCACATCGTGCGCTGTACCGGGCGCGCGCCGGGGCCAACGTAACGGTGGTTTCCTGAGAGTCACACGAAGGCGCTCAGCACCTCGCGCAAGATCGTCACCATCTCGTCCACCTGCGCGCGTTCGAACACGAACGCCGGCGCGAGCAGCAGCGAGTCGCCGGTCGCCTTCACGTGCAGGCCCCTGTCGAACAGGCGCTTCTGCACTTCGTAGCCGGCGAGGCCGGGCTGTCCGCTCTTCGTGCGCACGTCCACGCCCGCGAGGAGGCCATAGCAGCGCACGTCGGCGACTGTGGCGAGATCGCACAGCGAGAACACGCGCTCCTCGAAATAGGGCGCGAGCGCGCGCACCTTTTCGAAGCTGCGCTCGGCGTCGAAGAGCGCGAGTGTCGCGAGGCCCGCGGCGCACGCGGCCGGGTGCGCGCTGTACGTGTAGCCGTGGAAGAACTCCGGCGCGTGACGCGGGCCCTGCTCGACGATCGCATCGTGGACCGCGCGCTTCACCGCCACCGCGCCCATCGGCTGCGTGCCGTTGGTGAGCGCCTTCGCCATCGTGATGAGATCGGGCGTCACTCCGAACGCCTGCGCCGCGAAGTTGTGCCCCGTGCGTCCCCAGCCCGTGATCACCTCGTCGAACACGAGCAGGATGCCGTGCTCGTCGCACAGCTCGCGCACGCGCTCGAGGTAGCCGCGCGGCGGCGGGAGACAGCCGGTGGATCCGGCGATCGGCTCGAGGAAGACCGCTGCGATGTTCGCGAAGCCGTGCAGTGCGCCGAGCCGCGCGAGGTCGTCGGCGAGTTCGCCGCCCTTCTCGGGCATGCCGCGCGTGAAGCGGTTCTCGGGCAGATGCGTGTGGCGCATGTGCACGACGCCCGGCACACCCGCGCCGAAACTCTCGCGGTTCTTCACGAGCCCCGAGAGCGCGACGCCGCCCATGTTCACGCCGTGATAGGCGCGCTCGCGCGAGACGAACATCGTGCGCTGGCCCTCACCGCGCACACGGTGGTACGCGAGCGCGATCTTCATCGCCGACTCCACGGCTTCGGAGCCGGAGTTCGCGAAGAACACGCGGTCGAGGCCGGGCGGCGTGAACCCGGTGACGCGCGTCGCGAGCTCGAAGGCTTTCGGATGCGCGCGCATGAAGGTGGGTGTGTAGTCGAGTGTCAGGAGTTGCTGGTGAACGGCGTCGGCGATCTCGCGGCGGCCGTGACCGAGCGGCACGCAGAAGAGGCCGGACGAGCCGTCGAGCAGCTTGCGGCCCTCGGGCGTGAAGTAGTGCACGCCTTCGGCGCGCGCGAAGAGGCGCGGCTCGGCCTTGAAGTCGCGGTTCGGCGTGAACGGGAGCCAGAAATGATCGAGCAAGGGCGCAGTCCCCATGATGGATTCCCCGACGCTTCGCGGCGAGCGCCGCCTACGTCGGAAACAATTGCTTCGGCGGCTTCAGGGCGGAGCATAGGCGGTCTTCGCGGGATCGCGGTCCGTGC
>Ga0113563_10002082_pt1 | contig 11856 bp, 12 predicted proteins | sample Mud3Dept3metaG_FD_80117 | JGI IMG/M metagenome (GOLD analysis project Ga0113563, IMG submission 80117) | Freshwater wetland microbial communities from Ohio, USA, analyzing the effect of biotic and abiotic controls - Mud 3 Core 4 Depth 3... | ecosystem: Environmental > Aquatic > Freshwater >...
AACACCGTAGGGGCATCCCGCGTTTCGCGGGACTTCGTGCCCCTGCATCCGCTAGATAGATAAAGGTCGTCCCATGGTTCCTGGGGAAGCCTAGGCCGTCAATAGATAAGGGCAGAGTGGGAAGGGATTTTGAGGCCGGCAATCAGCATTTACCTCTGTATTTACGTATGGTTAGAACTCCCGGGAAAGGGGGTTGAAAAAAAATTATATATTTTTTAAAAAAAGATCTTGAAAATCTTCCGGGGAAATATTATATTGTTTCTATTAGCACTCATTACTTTCGAGTGCTAATCATTTTTTTTCCGTTTCCTCCCCCCCCTGTGGATTCCGCTGGATCACCCCAAGCGTGGAGGGAATTAGTTAAAAAAACAAAATAAAAACAGAAACTTTACCAAATAGTTTCGTTTTGCATCGGCTAGAGCCGGCTATTTTACAGAAGAAAGGAGAAGGAAAGAATGAAGATCAGACCCCTTCAGGACCGCGTGATTGTGAAGAGGATTGAAGAGGAAGAGAAAACCAAAGGCGGGATCATCATCCCCGACACCGCCAAAGAGAAGCCCATGGAAGGCAAGGTCATCGCCGTGGGAAAGGGTAAGGTATTGGAGGATGGCAAGGTTCATGCCCTGGATGTGAAGGCGGGTGACCGGGTCCTATTCGGAAAATATTCCGGGACCGAAGTGAAGATCGACGGGGAAGAGCATCTCATCATGAGAGAAGACGACATTTTAGGCGTTATCGAAAAATAATCAAATGAATCCATAAAGGAACCAATAAAGGAGGAATGAAAAGATGGCAGCAAAAGAAATCCGTTATGACCAGAAAGCCCGGGAAGCGCTCCTAAAGGGGGTCAATATCCTGGCTGACGCCGTAAAAGTAACCCTGGGCCCCAAGGGCCGGAATGTGATCCTGGAGAAGAGCTTCGGGTCTCCCACCGTAACCAAGGACGGGGTCACCGTAGCTAAAGAGATCGAGCTGGAGGACAAGTTCGAGAACATGGGCGCCCAGATGGTCCGCGAAGTAGCCTCCAAGACGTCTGATATCGCCGGCGACGGGACCACCACGGCCACGGTCCTGGCCCAGGCGATCTACCGTGAAGGGTCCAAGCTGGTGGCGGCGGGCCACAACCCCATGGAACTGAAGAGGGGGATCGAGAGGGGCGTGGAAACCGTAGTCGAAGAGCTCAAGAAGCAGTCCAAGCCCACCAAGGAGCAGAGAGAGATTTCCCAGGTAGGAAAGATCTCCGCAAATAATGATGAGACCGTCGGCAACATCATTGCCGAGGCCATGGCCAAGGTGGGAAAAGAAGGGGTCATTACTGTAGAAGAAGCCAAGTCCATGGAGACCACCCTGGACATCGTCGAAGGAATGCAGTTCGACCGCGGCTATATCTCCCCTTACTTCGTGACCAACCCCGAGAAAATGGAAGCCGTACTCGAGGATGCCCTGATTCTCATCAATGAGAAAAAGATCAGCAACATGAAGGACCTGCTCCCCGTGCTGGAGCAGATCGCCAAAATGGGCAAACCTCTCCTGATCATCGCCGAGGAAGTGGAAGGCGAAGCCCTGGCCACCCTGGTGGTGAACAAACTGCGGGGCACCCTGAAGTGCGCAGCGGTGAAAGCCCCCGGCTTCGGCGACCGGCGCAAGGCCATGTTGGAAGACATCGCCACCCTGACCGGCGGGCAGATGATCTCCGAAGAGATGGGCGTGAAGCTGGAATCCATCACTCTGAAGGACCTGGGCAAAGCCAAACGGATCACCATCGACAAGGACAACACCACCATCGTCGAGGGTGCCGGAGACTCCAAGGGCATCGAAGGCCGGGTGAAGCAGATCCGGGCCCAGATCGAAGAGACCACCTCCGATTACGACCGCGAGAAACTGCAAGAACGGCTGGCCAAGCTGGTCGGCGGCGTGGCGGTGATCAACGTGGGAGCGGCCACGGAATCCGAGATGAAAGAGAAGAAGGCCCGGGTGGAGGACGCCCTGAACGCGACCCGCGCAGCGGTAGAGGAAGGAATCGTTGCGGGCGGCGGCGTGGCCTACCTGCGCACCCTGCCGACTTTGGAAAAAATGAAGCTCCCCGAACAGCAGCAGTTCGGCGTCAACATCCTCAAGAGAGCATTGGAAGAACCCATCCGCTGGATCGCCATGAATGCCGGTTTCGACGGCTCCATCGTGGTCGAAAAAGTGAAGAATGAGAAGGGGAATTTCGGGTTCGATGCGCAGAATGAAGAATACACCGACATGGTGAAGGCCGGGATCATCGACCCCACCAAAGTGGTGCGTACGGCCCTGCAAAACGCAGCTTCAGTTGCCTCTCTGCTCCTCACCACCGAAGCCATGGTGGCCGAAAGACCCAAGGAAAAAGATAAAATGCCCCCCATGCCTCCGGGAGGAGGAATGGAGGGGATGTATTAAAAGCATAGGGCATAGAGCATAGAGTTAAAAACTCAATGCCCTATAATAAACCAATGAAAAAGCCCTCTGCCAAAAGCGGAGGGCTTTTTTTGCTTGGGAAATTATAAAAATCCTTTTTGTCAAAAGAGACACGGATTTGCGTAGATAAACGCCGAAAAACATTTTTATCTTGGTAGAATCCTGATGATCTCGTAAAAGGTCGAAATTCAATAAAATTTGTCATTCCGGCGAAAGCCGGAATCCAGTTATTTCAATAAGTTCTGGACCCCGGCTTTCGCCGGGGTGATGGCCCAAAAGACTTTTTCCGAGTTCATCAATCCTGAAAATCTGCGTTTATCTGCGTCCCCATTTTTTTATTCCCGTCTCAAAATTCCTTGATCGAGAACCGCCTTCTCAGTATACTCTCACTGGCGCCCTGGAGTTTGGAGAGTGCAGGCCGGAAATTTTGAGCAAACCCTTACACACGGATTCGATCCCCCCCAAAAAGCATGGTGCGGAGCCGAGTGAAAAAGACTTGGTTTCGCATTTCCATATGGCATAGGTCATATGGGTTGTTGCCAAAACCGATTACATTGACTCTAGTATTGTATTCCGGGGCCCCAAGAGGGAACCCGGGGGGAGAAAGAGCAGGTAAACGAGGCATGATGGAAGGGCACGGAGAGACAAAAGAAGTCCTGGAATCCGGTATCGGCTCGCTCAGCCTGGATCCTTCTTGTTCGCGGCGGCAGACCCTGAAATGGGGCGGCCTGTCGATCATCGGGCTGTCGGTCCTCGGGTCGGGTCTCGCCCAGGGGGCCGTAAAGCCCCTGATCATCATGGAACAGGCCCAGGGTCTGGTGGTGGCGGACCCCATGAAGTGCGTAGGATGCGGGCGTTGCGAACTGGCCTGCACCGAGTTCAATGACGGCAAGGCCTCGCCCTCGCTTTCCAGGATCAAGATCGACCGGAACCTGAACTTCGGGTCCGATGGCGTGTTGGCCTGGCGGGAGGGAAATGGAAATTGGGGAGACGGCCTGGTTGTGCAGGACCTCTGCAAACAGTGCCCGCACCCGGTGCCTTGCGCCAACATCTGCCCGGAGAATGCCATCGTGGCGGTGCCTCCGAGCCAGGCTCGAATGGTCGACCCGGAAAAGTGTACGGGCTGCGGGGTTTGCTTGAGGGCCTGTCCGTGGGAGATGATCTCCTTTGACCCGGATTCCCGCAAAGCAACCAAATGCCACCTCTGCAAGGGAAAGCCCAAATGCGTGGAAGCCTGCCCCGCCGGGTCCCTCAGCTATGTTCCCTGGCGTGATCTCACCGATCGGATACCGCCCCGGGTCACGAACACGGTTCAGCTTCTGCCGGACCGGTCCGCAGCCTGCCAGCAGTGCCATCTGCCCGGCCAGGCCAAAAACCTCAGTCAGGGGATAGGGATGTTCCGGGGTGCGTTGAAGGGAGGCAGACCCCTCTCCGCCCGGGAGTTCGGGTTCAAGTGGATCGACCTGGCCGGCACCATATTGGTCCCCCTGGCGGTGGTTGGAGTCGTAGCCCACGCCGTCCTGCGGAAGGTGGTGAAAAGATGAAAAGGGTCTATCTCCATCCCCTGCCCCTGAGGATATGGCACTCGGTGAACGCCCTCCTGGTCCTCATCCTCCTCTTCACCGGGTTCCAGCTCCGTATCGCCGGGGTTCCATCCGTGGGACCACGCCATCCCGCCCTCTGGGTGCACAAGTATGCCGGCTGGGCGATGGCGGCTTCCTGTGTCTTCTGGCTCGTGTACAGCCTGGCAACCCGGAATCTGATCCGGCATTATGGGGTCAGGACGGGGGACTTCAAAGGAATGTTCCGCCAAGCCAAGTATTATCTGATCTCGATTTTCAGGGGAGAGGAGAACCCCTTCCACCCGTCACCGGATGAGAAGTTCAATCCTCTGCAGAAGCTGGCTTATGGCGCCATTATGTGCATCTTCGCCCCGATCCTGATAGTCACCGGCCTCCTATGGAGCGATATCCTTTTCATCCGGAAATATGTCCTTCTCTGGGACATCGTAGGGGCCCTGAACGCCATTCACGTGCTGGGGGCTTATGTCTTCGCCCTTTACCTGATCATCCATCTCTACATGGCGACCCTCGGCCGGACGACGTTTGCACACATAAAGGCCATGATCATGGGCTATGAGGAAGAGCCCGGCGAACCCGTGAAGGATGTGGGGGAAACTGGGTCATAGCGATCTCCGCAGTCGATGGCGAATACATTTTCACTTTTTAGTTGATGGAAGGTAAGACCATGGTCAAATACGGAGGATGGGCCGGAAAAGTGCTGCGCGTCGATCTTTCGACCGGGCGCACCTGGACCGAGGATACCGTAGAAAAGTATAAGGATTATTTGGGCGGCACCGGCATCGGCTACAAGGTGATGTGGGATGAAGTCCCGCCGGGGACCAAGCCCCACGATGCCGACAACCCTTTGGTCTTCGCGGTGGGACCTCTTGCGGGAACCGGCGCCCCCTGTAACGGCCGGATGGCCGTCACCACCCTCTGGCCGACCTGCTGGCCGAAACCTCTGGTGGCGAGCGGACACATGGGCGGTCAGTTTGCGGCCAAGCTGAAATATGCGGGCTACGATGCCTTGGTCATCCAGGGGAGGGCGGACCGCCCGGTCTGGTTGTCGATCGTTGACCGAAAGGTGGAGGTCCAGGATGCCCGCCGGCTCTGGGGGCAGGGGATTCGGAAGGCCACGGAGGCGATCACTCAAATAACCGGCCCCGAGGTGGTCGTGGCGGCCATCGGACAGGCGGGAGAAAACCTGGTCCCCATGTCCGTGGCGATCAGCTCCGTTTCCCACTCTGCCGGGGGAATCGGGTCGGTGATGGGCTCCAAGAACCTCAAAGCCATCGCGGTGTGCGGCACCGGCAGCGTCCGAATCGCAGGCGATAAGGAAGAATGGGAGAAACTGATCAAGTACCACCTCTCCCTTCTGGGGGCCAACAACCAGCACGTGGTGCCCAATTCACCCCAACCCTGGGCGGAGTTCTACGAGCCCAGGTCCCGTTGGGTCGGCTCCGGTGGGAATGTCTGGGGCGCCGCTACCCGCCGCCTGGACACGGGGTCGTGCGACCCCCATGACCTGAACCGGATCGCCTACCGGACAAATAATGCCGCCTACTTTATGGGCGAGATTGCCTGGCAATACACGGTCCGGGGAAACGGCTGCACCAGTTGTCCCATCCGGTGCCACACGCTCATGAAGGTCCCCGCCCTGTCCACGAAATACGGCATCCCGGAGGTGGGGCAGAACACCTGCAGCGGCCTCAATTTCGGCCGCGCTTTCTTCAAAAAATTTTCCGACGGCCCCAGGGGCATGACCAACGTGGAAGCCTGCATGGTCGGCATACACCTGGCGGATGACCTGGGGGTCTGGTGTAACTACAGCCAGATGCAACGGGATTTTCAGAAGCTTTACTACGAGGGCTTTATCAAGAAGAAGCTGGGAGAGAAGGAATTCAAGAGCTACTCCTGGGATAAATACGAAAAAGGAGACCCTTCCTTTCTCTTCGAGCTCATTCCGCGGATCGCCTCCAAAGAGGGAGAACTAGGAACTGCCTTGGGTTTGGGGACGGGATATCTTCTGGAGCGGTGGTCCATTCCGGAAGAGGCATGGGGAAAGGATAAAGAGCTTGCCTACTGGAAAATGGGCCATCCCAAGCACCATTCGACCGAGGATGCGGGCCAATGCGGACTCCTCGTGAATCTGCCTTACAACCGCGACGCCCAGTGCCATTCCCACTCCAATTTCGTACGGAACGGCCTGCCCCTGGCGGTGCAGAAGCGCCTGGCAACCGAGGTCTGGGGGTCCCCCGATGCGGTCGACGCGGTGGGGGCCTATACCCCGATGAATCCTTTTAAGGCCAGGATGGCCAAGTGGTCCTTGCTTCGGAAAGAGCTTCATGATTCGCTCTCCCTCTGCAACTGGATGGGGCCCTGGGTGGCTTCTCCCCTCAAGGAACGGGGTTACCGGGGTGATGATTCCGTCGAGTCCATGCTCTACAGCCTCGCCACCGGCGATAAGAAAAACCGGCAGGAACTGGACCATGCGGCGGAACGGATCTTCACTCTCCATCGGGCTCTTACCATCCGGGATACGGGAACCAGAGAGATGCGGGCTCGGCATGACACCATTCCGGAATGGGTCTTCACCGATAAATCGGGTAAGGCCCCCTTCACGAAGGGAACCACGCACATGGACCGGAACGACATCAAAGCGGCCATCGATATGTTTTACGAGGAGATGGGTTGGGACCGGGCCTCGGGAGCGCCCACATCTCAAACCTACAGCAAACTCGGCCTGGAAAGGGTGGCTGAAGACCTGAAGAAACGAAACCTTATCCCGTGACCAAAACCAGTGCATCCATGGTGAAAACGGAAAAAGCGGCTGAGCCAAACCGGGTGAAGGAAACAGAACCCATCGCAGCGATTGCCGCCATGATCCGGCAGGAGAGCAAGGCGGGAAAACTCATCTCCGCATCCGAGATTCTTCGCCGGGGGGCTGCTCAAAAAATTTCCCCCACACCCGCCGCGGGCCCGGCGGAAGAGGCCGGGAACATTCTTCGGAAGGTGGTGGATGAAAATGAGGACCTCCATGAACTTGCCGCCGAGGATAGTTCCCGGAGCTATTACTCTTCCCAATTTATGACCGGGGCATATGCAGGAATCCTGCTCCAGAAACAAGGCGATCCCCTGCGGCTTATCGCCGAGATCGTTCGGCAAAACTCCGCAGCCTACCCTCGACCCGTACCCCTGGACCTCTTTACCCAGCCGCCCTTCGGCCTTGCCCTTCAGGATGTCCTGAACGACTTGGAACGGATGTCCGTCCGAGATGAGTACCGGGATATCGAGCCCACCACCACGTCGACCTCCAGGGTATTCCTTTATTCCACCCTTCACCTTGACTCCGAGCATGCTTCCATGCTTGCCGAGTGGTTCGATGTGGGCCAGTCAAACAATCCTTGAGTCCGTTTGCGCCTCCCGTCCTTTTTTGCATTTTCTATAGAGAATTCCCATTGAACAGGGCGCCTTTAAAGGATGCGCATATGAATGGCGAATATGCCGGCTAAGGTCCATCGGTAGGAGCGGGTTTGAAACCCGCCCCTACCCGCATGCGCATTTCACTGTGTCGTTCTGTATAGAGAGAAGACGAGGTGGGGCGGGATCGGGGCCATTCCGCTGATTGGAGCCGGTTTTCCGGTTGGGAAATGAAGATTTACTCGAAATGGTAAAGTCAGTCTGTCTTGGAAATGTGCTCAGCCAGGGCGGTTTCGAGTTTATCGTCCAGGGCGCGCAGGCGCAGGGCCATCTTCTTCAGCATCTTCATGGCGATTTCGGGACTATTCTTCAGGAGGCTTTCGAAGGTATCGGGGCCCACCACGAGGACCTTAGAATCTTCGATGACTTCCACCGTGGCGGAACGGTCCATTCCCAGGAGCAGGGCCATTTCGCCGATGAATTCTCCGTCGGAGAGCTCGGCCAGGACTTTTTCCCCTTTTCCGACTTTCTTTCTCACCCGGACCTTTCCCTTCTGGATGATGAACATTTCGTGGCCGGCGTCTCCCTCACGGCAGAGAATCGTCCCCTTGGCTAAATTCTTACCGAACTTCCAGAAGAGCTGCTCTTCCCGACTCATGGCGACAGGAACTCCTTTTCCGAGGGCTGGCCTTGTTCTTCCACCAGCCGGCCGATGATTTCATAGGCTTTTCGCAAGCGGGACGCCAGATTGCCCAAAACCTTGATTCCCAGGCCGTTCTTTTCCCGGAACAGCTCATCCAGGACGTCGGATTCCACCACCAGAATCTGGCTCTCTTCCTCCACCACGGCGTTGATCGAGCGGGGCTGGCCGAGCAGGCAGGCCATTTCCCCGAAGAAATCCCCGTCCTCCAGGACGTCGATGGTAACTTTTTTCCGCCCGGCCTTCTTGTACAGCCGGACCCGGCCTTTCTGGATGATATACATTCCGGTGCAGGGTTGGCCCTCTTCAAACAGAATGGTTCCGGCGGGAAAGATCATGCCGAACTTCTTGAAGAGAAGCTTCTCCTCTCTCATCGGCCCTCCTTGACTTCCGTCTGGATCGAATAGATCAGGCTGACGTCTCCCTCGATTTTGACCAGAAAGTAAAAGATGGCGGGTTTGTTTCCCGATCGGACCTGGGGGTGATAAACTTTTGCCATAAACTGGGATGTCTCGGACGAAGGACTTTGGCCGTCCTTCATTCGTTTAAAAGACTGGTTCAGGAAATTCCAATGAACCTTTCCCCTTTTATCGGTACCTTTCCAATGCACGGGGGTGGCCTTCAGAGTTAGGGAGTGATTGGGTCGCACGGAGAACCTGTAAATGTCGTAAATGTCACCGGTCCCGCTGGCGAAGCACTCGATAAAATTGTTGACCCCCGGTTGATACACGGGTAGTTCCAGGGCTTTTTCATACGTTTCCGGGGCATCGGTTCCCGAATCCCCGTCGTTCTGATCCCATAGGGAGATTTGGACGACGTACTGACCCAAAACTTCTCCGGCGGATTGACCTCCCTTGCCCTGGATTTGAATCCGGTAGGCGTCCGGAAGGGGTTCGGAGTTGGAAGTCCACTCCAGGAGAATGGCTTGATCTTCCGGCTGGCGGTGGCTGGCTGCCCTTAGCTTGGCTCCGCCCCCATCGGTGAGCCCCCATTCGACGCGGCCGCCTTTTCCCGCATTCCACTGGGGGAATACCCGGGCCTGGAGGGTCTGGCCCGGCTTGATGGACTCGACTCTCAGGACCTGCTCCCCATCGTGCAGAATGGAACCCCGATGCTCGCCCTCCCCCACGGTTCTCTCTTCTGCCAGAACGGGAAGGCCTGCCAGGGTGAGGCCGGATAAGAGACCTCCCAGGAGAAGATATTTCCGCATGGACATCGCTGCAGGAACTCCTCAATCCGATGAAGAGGCCGAATATGGGCCCTTCAGAAGCAGGGAAAGATGATCTTTCCTCTAGGCGATTCCCGCCTTCTCCAGAGCCTTCTCGATTTGGGCCTTTTCAAACCCCACGATCACTTCCTCGCCGATGATCAAGGTCGGAGTGGCTTTTCTTCCGGTCTTCTGGGCCAGTTCTTCCAGGTTTTTCGGGTCTTTGATCACGTCCTTTTCAATGAAGGAAATCCCTTTTTGCGAGAGAAACTCTCTCGTCGCCTTGCAGGCGTGTCAAGCAGGATTGAAGTAAACGACGACCGGCTGCGCCATGACGCCCTCCTTAAAAAAGTTTCGGGTTTCGGGTTTAAAGTTGGACATTCCAAGATCCGTTTTACACTTGGAACTTGAAACCCGAAACTATTTAAAACCTCCTCATCAGCCGTTCCCATTCGCGGTCTGCGTTTTCCTGGATCCGTTCCATGTCCCCTTCCCGCAGGAAGTTGAACCGCCCCTGGGGTTTGAGATATTCGCTCACCGGGATCCCCTCGGGTTCCACGCTGAGGGTGTACCGTTCGCCGTCCTCCACCTCGTAGAGGGGGAAAATTTTGCTTTGCACTGCCAGGCGAGCCAGGCGGATGGTGATCTCTGAAGGGAAGCGCCAACCCACGGGACAGGGCGAGAAAGCGTAAATGAATTTGAATCCCCTGATTTTCTGGGCCTTTTTGATTTTGCGGACGAAGTCGTCGGGATAGGCAATGGAAGCCGTGGCCACGTAAGGAATGTGGTGAGCGGCCATGATCTGGACGATGTCCTTTTTGGGCTGAACCTTCAGCTCCGAAGGCGGGGTGGTCGTGGTCCAGGCGCCCCAGGGGGTCGCCGAGGAGCGCTGGATTCCGGTGTTCATGTAAGCTTCGTTATCGTAGCAGACGAAGATGTAGTCGTCATTGCGTTCGGCGGCGCCGGAGATGGCCTGGATTCCGATGTCGAAGGTTCCTCCATCTCCGGCTACGGCGACGACCGTGGTTTCAGTGTCCCCTTTCACGTCCAAGGCCGCCCGAATTCCTGAACCTGCCGCACCCGCGGATGGAAAAGGGGTGTTGTAGGCGGGGATCCTGATGGGGGAAGCCGGGAAGGTCCCCGATATGGTTCCAAAACAGCCCGCGGTGATGGCGGCAACGGTTTTTTCTCCAAGGGCATGAAAGAGGGTGCGCAAAATAATCGGCATGGCGCAACCCGGGCAGGCGCCATGGCCCGAGTGCAGGGCCTCATCCAGCAATTCCTTGGCTCTGGTTTCCTTCCCATTCATCTCTTGACTCCCATCCAAACCGGGCCCCCGTTGGGGCCGGGATGGCTCATGGCATAATCGAAAATTTCCCCGATGTCTTCCGGAGTGATGTCTTTCCCGCCCAGGCCGGCGATGAATTCGAAGACCCTGGGTTTCTTCGCGGCTCCGTAAAGGGCCGCTTTCAGCTCCTGAGCGACAATGCCCCCGGCACCCAGCGAATTGTCGCGGTCCAGGACGGCGACTTTTTTGGCCTTGCTCAGAATTTTGCCGATTTCCTCCGCGGGGAAGGGGCGGAACATGCGCAGGCGGCAGAGGCCCACTTTTTTCCCCCGTTTCCGGAAGGCATCCACTACCTCCAGGGCCGTGCTGGCCACCGTTCCCATGGTGAGAAGCACGACGTCGGCGTCGGCCATCCGCACGTTCCCCATGATCCCATAGCCCCGGCCGAAGTGACCCTTGAACTCTCGGTCCACCCGGGCGATGACCTTCTTGGCCTGTTCCATGGACTGCTGAGCGTCATGTTTGAAGTTAATGAACCTGGAGGGATCGGCCATGATGTTGTAGGTGTGGGGGTCCTGGGGGCTGAGCTTGAAGCGGGGTTTAAAGGGTGGGAGAAAGGAATCCACTTCCTTCTGGTCGGGCACATCGACTACCTCCGAAGTATGGGAGAGAAAAAAACCGTCTTCCATAACCATCACCGGAAGCAGAACCTGCTCGGCAATCCGGTAGGCCAGGATGACGGTGTCGAGGGCCTCCTGGGCGCTCTGGCAGTAGATCTGGACCCAGCCCGTGTCCCGCTGGGACAGGCTGTCGCTGTGGTCGCACCAGATGTTCCAGGGCGATCCGATGGCCCGATTGGCATTGACCATCACCACGGGCAGGCGGGAGCCGGAGGTCCAGTGGAGCATCTCATGCATGTAGGCCAGTCCATGAGAAGAAGTGGCGGTGAAGACCCGGGCGCCGCTGGCGGAGGCTGCGGCCACGCAGGCCAGGGCGGAGTGCTCCGATTCCACGCGTATGAACCTGGCTTTCAGCCTTCCGTCGGCTACGATCTCCGAAAGCTCTTCGACGATGGTGGTCTGGGGGGTGATCGGGTAAGCCGAAATGACCTCGGCCCGGCAGAGCATGACTCCCAGGGAAACCGCCGAATTTCCGGTGAGCAGCTTTTTCATTTCTTCACCTCGATGGAGATGGCTCCGCGGGGGCATTCTTCCACGCAAATGCAGCATCCCTTGCAGTA
>Ga0113563_10002083_pt1 | contig 11851 bp, 14 predicted proteins | sample Mud3Dept3metaG_FD_80117 | JGI IMG/M metagenome (GOLD analysis project Ga0113563, IMG submission 80117) | Freshwater wetland microbial communities from Ohio, USA, analyzing the effect of biotic and abiotic controls - Mud 3 Core 4 Depth 3... | ecosystem: Environmental > Aquatic > Freshwater >...
AACCCAACCTCGGCAAGCAGACGACGCCAGGCCGTCTCAGAGAATAGGCCCCCAGATGATGGTCGACTTCAAGGGTAAGCCGGCGCTCACCGCCGATACTGCGAATGTGGTAGCACACCTGCGGGTTTTGCTCGCGGGCCAGAGAGAGCATGGAGGGACTCCGGTCTACAGAGACGACCTGGAAATATTTTCAGGAAATGGTCAAGGTGGCCGCCGCAGCAGCCCAGGTGCAGTAGAGTCGGGCGCGGGCGAGGGGGATCATGGAGGGCAGCTCGAGTGAGCTTATAGCGCCGGATAAGATCGGTAAACTGCAAGGCTTCGGCGATGTATTCTTCGGGAGGACTGATAACCGGCCAGAGCCAGGCCAGATCAGAATACATGCGTGGATGCGAGGGATCAAATTGGATTTCCATGAGAACTATTTTTTGCTTGAATAAGCAGAAAAATGCGATCGGTACCGCAGATTTCACAGATTTTCCAGATTTTATTATTCAAAAATCCAAGATTTTGATTCCAAAATCCTATGCAAGCGGTCCTTTGCTATAATTACAGTCAATATGTTCAAATATTTACGGGTGAAGAGCAAACCAGAGACCGTCGAACCAACGCCAGGATCCTTGAGCGAGGCATGGCTGGCCGGGGACAGCGAGGCGCCGATCCGGCTGGGGCAGTTGAACAACTTACCCGAGAAGACCAAACGACGCATCTATCGCGGTCTGCTCCCGGCCTGGTTGCTTGTCCGCTATGGGATCGATCCGGTCACATGGAAGGGACAGGATGGGAATGAATATGTTTGGTTGAAGGCGCTGCCAGAAAGCGAGGTGGTGCAAGTCTCAGTGCGCAAATCGGCAGCATTGGCGGACGAATTTTTCCACCTGGAACTGGCAGACAATGCCTTCGGCGGCATCGATCTTAATTTCATCATCCTGAACGACCCGGACAGCCCGCGCTTCGACACCGATATTGACGAGCAGGGCAACCCGACTTTATTCGGCACTATAAATAGAAACCGGGCGGCAGAGGAATGCGCAATGGCAGCCGGCCTGGCGCCCGGACAAGTGCGCAGCAGCCTGGGAGCATCGCAGGCGACTTTGCAGCAGCTGGAAATCTTTTTAGGAACATTAGGTCAACGGGCTTATTTCCTGGAGCCGCTCACCTATGTCTCGGCATGGGTATTCGAGCGGCGCGGGCTGGCTTATATGCGCGGACATAAGCTGATGGACGATATCCACAGTGAATTCCAGCCGGGCGGACGGTTGTACCGGGCGTTGGACGGCAGCACGCCTTTCCGAAAACCGGAGCAGTGGCGGACGGTACGTGGGCGGGCGTGGGCTATTCACGATGGCATCCTGGAGGCCATCGACGCACGCTGGGACAAACTGCGCATGGTCAAGCAAATCGGGAAGCTGGCTGAGGTGGAGACTTTCCCGGGGGCAGTCTACTGAGGCTTCAAGCGAGGACTTATGCATAAAACCTACCAGATTACACGGTCTGCAGAGCTTACCTCTCTGAGCGCCTTTCGGGAGCTGATTAAAGGGGCAGCCCAGGATTGGCCCCAGATTGACGCGCAGAAGTTATATGACCTGCAACTGGCAGTCGATGAAGCGGCGACGAATATTATCCAGCACGGCTATGCGGGGATGAACCCGGGCTCGATTATTCTAAGGATACAAATAGACGAAAACCGGGCGCGTTTGACCTTGACTGATTTCGGCCACGTCTTCGAGCCGGCTCCTCCGCCGACCCCGAATGTGGAAGCGGCGCTGGAAGACGGATCGACAGGCGGATTCGGGTTATTTTTCATCTATCAGGCGATGGATGAGGTGGATTACCAGACGAGCCTGGAGAGCAACACGCTGATCCTGGTGAAGAATCTTTAATTTGCGATTTTCGGCCAGCAAAGTACGCTGGCTGAAAATCGCATGGAGGAATTGAATGATCATTCGGACGAGTGAAATGGGGCAGGTCCGTGTTATTACGATATCTGGCAGCATCGATGCGCTGACAGCGGGCGAAGTCGAAACAGTGTTAGTGGAACAGGCAGGGAGTGGACATGCCCGCCTTGTTCTCGACATGAGCCAGGTGGATTTTATGAGCAGCGCAGGTCTACGAATGATTCTGGTGGGGCTGAAGGAGTGTCGGCAAGCAGGCGGCGACCTGCGCATCGCAGCGGCGCAGCCGGGAGTCATGAACGTACTAGACATAGCCGGATTTATGAGCGTTTTGAAAACTTACGACCAGATAGAAATGGCAGTTAACAGCTTCGAAACACAATAAACTTTTCAATACTCATATAATGAAGCCAGTCCCCCGAGGGCAGAGCCAGTAGGCTCGATTTGTTACTCCTTCTCATTAATGACCGGGATCTGATTCGAACTAATAATATTGGAGAGGTCGGAAGCCTGGGTGAGGAGGAGTTCTCGTTTGTTATACAGCTTAATCCGGTTGTCCTCCGAACTAACCATGATTACCCACAGATTGGGAAAACCTGTGAGCAATTTCATCAATACGGAATTTTCTTTAAGCAGACGATCGCTATCACAAAGGACGACCGCGTCAGGCTGATAGCGTTCGACCGCGTTAAGCAAATCAGCCTCTTCTTTCGACTCGATGCCGATGACCTCCAGGCTAGTTTCGGAAGCCAATATAAACTCGACCCCCTTGGCCATTAATAACTCGGTATCCCAGACAAGAACGCGCTTCACCTGATTTAATTTTCCCGTTGGAAGGATAGGAAGGTCGAGACAGCCAGCTTAGAAGCGCTCGACTTATTGTTCCATTTCTTATCTTACACAACTACGACAGGGAGTGGAATTCACCTGAGTAGTAAAGTTTAATAACTTCTATACCTTTTTTATTGGACTTTATTGGTATAAATTTATATACTTTAGTATTAAATCAGGTTCTCCTCTTCGGGGGGTGCCTGTACCTGGCCGTCTTGTAGCCACAGGCGACGCCAACTGGCGTCCGACCATAGCCCCTTACGGACGGCCAGCTCGGCGACGGACAGCTCGCGATAGCGCGAATCGGGCTTTGTGAGCAGCTCTTCGGGCTTTCCATCTTCGACTACCCGACCGTTTTCGATCAAGATGACGCGTGGGAAAGCACGCGTTTCACCGACATCATGGGTAATGGTCAGGAGGGTAGCATTCTCCCAATGGCGGCGGGCTTCGGCAAGGAGCTGGCGCCGTTTGGCGCGATCCAGGCCGCGGAAAGGCTCATCCAAAATGGCCAGGCGCACATCCGAGCGTAAAAAGGCGCGCCCAAGCCGGACGCGTTGGCCTTCGCCGCCAGAAACCAACCCACCACCCTCGCCAAGGGAGGTTTTCAGGCCATTAGGCAGCTTATCCAGGACATCAAACAGGTCTGCCTGCTGGATTACCCGGCCGATTGGAGCGGCGCCTGCGGCAGCCATGCCATAGCGCAGGTTGTCATACAGCGAACGGTTCCAAACCTGGACTGCCGGGTCCACCCAGGCCACCTGGCGGCGCAGCTCGGATAACAAATCACCTTCCAAAGCCGCCCCATCGACCAGCACCCGACCCTCGACCGGGCGGTGCCAACCCAACAGCAAACCGACCAGGCTTGACTTTCCTGCGCCAGAGGGGCCAACAATTGCAATATGTTCTCCGGCCTCAAATGTGAGCTGGATATCCTGCAGATTTGTTTGTCAGCCGGCGATTACCGAGACATTATCGAACTGGATGGCGAGACCGGGAAGGGGAATTTGTGATTGTTGATCGTCCATTTCTGATTGGAGAGGGGGAATTGGGGATTGAGGATTGTTGAATGCTGAATGCTGATTGCTGATGGGGGACGCATCGGATTCCTGAGACATCGGCGAGGTGAGGTCATCGGGTGTGCCGAGGGGTTCGAGCAGGCGTAAAATGCGATTGCGCTGTAATGGGAACTGTTGGACCTGCTCGGCAAAACCCTGGCCCAGCGCAGGCAAATTCAACGTCCAATAGAAGAGCAACAGGATTTCACCTGCTGAGCCGCCCCTGGAAATATAGTTAATCACCAACCAGATTGCGAACGACGAATACAGGACCGCGCCGACCGCCTGGACGATGGAAACGATGCGAAAGTAGTCGCGGCTTGAGTATATCCAGTCTACTAACTGACCTTCATGCTGGCGACGCATGGCGCGCTCGGCGCTGTGCGTGCGGGCGGGTATCAGACCGAGCAAGCTGTCTAGATAAAACCGGCTCAGGCCGCCGATCTGGGTACGCAGACGTAAATCACGTTCCTCCAGCAGAGGGCGGGTCAGGAAAGAGATGCCGACGAAAAATACAGTGGCAAAGATGGCAATCGGCGCGCTGAGTGGGTCGAGCCAGATCACACCGGCAGTGGTCAGGAGCAATTGAAAGCCGATGCGCAACACGCTGACGGCCAGGTTTGGCAAGTTGCGCAGCGATCGCAAGTCGTGGGCGCGCTGGGTCATGTCGGAGGTCAGGCGGCTGTGGAAATAACGATCGTTCAGGTGGGGAATTTTTTCTAGGAAAGCGATACGCAGACGCGTCTCCAGCCGGCGGCCCATGCGTAAAACGATAGCCGAGATCGGAAACTCCAGCAGCAAGGCGGCCACGACAAAAACGATCAAAATGATTGCGGCGGCGATTCGCTGTGATACGAGGGTAAGACTCAAGCCAATCTGAACGATTCCCTGCAGCAGCAGGGCTTCGATCAGCACGGTGAGGGATGCCAGTAAAAGCGCTAACACCAAGACCGAAGGCGTCAGGAGTCCATCCTGACGCAAGGATTTCCAAACCTCGCGAAAGGGCTGGTAGGTTGGTTCTTCGAGGGCAGCCACGAGCTCTGGTGGGAGGGGCGCAGGCCCTTTTTGGCCAGGTTGGGTGGGTTCATGTTCTTCAAGAGGCTGCTCGGCTTCTCCTGGTACAGCTCCACTCAGACGACCCAGAATACGGATCAGCACCGCGCCGTGCAAGAGCAATTGCCCGGAGGCTAACGGATCCTGGCCAGGCTCCACCAACGGTTCGACGGACCAATAGTTCCCTGGGATGCGAATGAAAGGAGCAGCAGCGGCCAACTCCTGTGAAAAAACGGCCTCTCCAGCCTGCACATTTTGTAGAAAGAAGCGCTCTAACACACGCGCAGCTTCAGCACCAGCCTCAAGACCGTGCGAATGGACGATGGCGCTGACCATCCGCACCGCGGCATCCAACACAGCGATTGAGAACCAGCCCGGATCCTGGATAGCCTGGTCGATATAATGTTCAATATCCGCTGGGGGGACTTTTAAGCTGTGCATACGCTGGCGCAGTGGGGCTAACATGCCAGAAGTGCCGGCCCAGGCGCGCCAGGCGTCGGCTGGAACCGGAAAAGTATGGATATAAAGTTCATTCTGGAAGCGCTCCCAGGTCACCCAGCGGCGGCCTGTAGCCGGGTCCATTAATTGAATAAAACTGCCCACACGCCCCCAGATCACCAAGAAATGGGTCAAGCCGGAGGGCAAGCGCGTTACGACGATCGCCGGGAGGGATTGTGATTCCGGCAGCATCAGGTGGTCGGCGGGGATCATGATCTGTTCGGCTTCCAGGCCAAGCTGGATGGCAATATCTTCAATTGTATTGATCGAGGTGCCATCAACGCTGGTCTGGCAAGCCTCACGCAAGCGACCATAACTGACCGGGATGCCAAAACCATCCAGCAAGCATTTAAGAGCCGCGGGTCCACAGTCCATAGCGGAGGTTTGGACGACCTCCGGGGCAAAGAATCTTTGACCTTGAACCGGGGCTTCGAGAATCATGGCAACGAGCTGGGGGGAGCCGGCGAGGGTGTAGTTGTGCGGCCGCTGGCGAGGAATTTTCCGGAGGCGCGCAGGAGCAATTCGGCCGGGGAGATCTTTTCGGTTTCAACATCCACGCGGCCCTTCGATCCCTCCGCCAATCCATCCGGCAGCGCGCTGGCGTCCGTAATGACCAGGATCACCTGTTCACTGCCGCCCTGGGTATCGAAGACCACGGCGGGGAGCGAGACCGGGCGTTGGTCGCCGGTCTGGCCCAGGCGCAGCAGCGCAGCCTGTCCATTTTGGAGCCGAGCAAAAGTCTCTTCCGGAAAACTGGCAACGACCTGACCATCAGGCTGTAAAACTGCACTCGTACTGGACTGGTAGATGGAAATCCGGGCCAGGAGGAACCAGACAATCAGGGCGACCAGCGTTACGATAGCCAGCGCCAGACCGATCAGGGCCGGTCGAAAACTATCTGACGTCAATGAGCGCGTGGAACGAGAGAATGGGATAGACACCGCTACCTCCGCGAGATGATCCTACAGTCCTATTATAAAATAAAGCACGGCGATCCATTCAAGCAGTCCAGGTAAGGCAGCAAAACTCCGTCAAATGACTTAGCTAGAATGAGCGCCTGCTCCGGACAAATTGCCCTTGATGAATGGCCCTACGCATGGTAACATGATTGAAACCTAGCTGACTGTTGATATTTATGGACGGTGTTATTTCCGTCAGACAGCCTGTGTGAATTAAAGAAAAATATAGACTGAGAGGAAGGAAAGCAGATGAAAGTAAAAACTGGGCTTAATGCAGGCAACCTGCTTAGCGACACCACCAATGAGGCCAAACAGGCTGTATCCTCGGCCGTGGGTTATCTCAGGGACACCCGTGACGATGTTATCGACTTTGCGTCGTCCGAACTAGGTAAAGTTCGCAGCGCGTGGCAATCACTGGCAAGCCTATGAAAGTGCGCACAGATCTCAAAGCGGGCAGGGGCCTGGGCGATGCGGTGGCAGATTTTACGCAGCAAACCGGCCTCGACCAGCTTGCTACGACTTATACCAGGCTGACAGGCAAAGATTGTGGGTGTAAAGCCCGCCAGGCAAAGCTCAATGAGCTCGTCCCGAACTTCACGACATGATAAGCAATTTGTATAAATAAAAAAATCGGTCGCCCTTGTACGGCGACCGATTTTTTTAATGGCCGATTTATAGATACATAATGAGCGGATTGTAATTCTGCTGAAAGTCTTCGCGCCTGGCGAGCCGGTCGATGGATTGGAGCAGTTCGCCGGCAGTCGTATCGATAGGCAGGATTAAATCAACCCCCGACAGGTGAGCGCCAGGGACAAAGTGGGCTGGGTCGACCAGGAACACGATCTTTAAACCAGGACAGGCGGTCCGCGCTCCACGAATGAGGTCGGCGGTGGCGAAGCGGGCATTATCCGAACTTGACAGACTGCCGGCGACCACGAGCATATCTGGAGACTCCAAGTTTAGCTTCTCGAAAATATTTTGGGGTAGTGCATTCTCAAACAGGATGTCAACGCCCGGTAAAGTTGCCAGCAGACCTGCCAGACTGTCGCGATATCGCTGCGAACGGGCCAATAAACATATACGGTAAGGCACTACCGTTTTTAAACTCTTCTCCATTCAGTCACCTTCTCGATTATTTTTCTGCTTTCGAATCATCGGTCGTGTAAGGCAAGTGGGCAATACCTTCACGCAGAGCATACAGTGCAGCCTGGGTGCGATTTTCGAGGCGCAGCTTGGCAAGTATATTTGTGATGTGTGTACGCACCGTGCGCTCGCTGAGGAATAATTCATCGGCAATTTGCTGGTTGGTGCGACCCTGGGCGACCATTTGCAGGATTTCGATTTCACGCTCCGTCAGTGCGCCCTCTGTTTGAGACTGCCCGGCCTCTCCCTGAATATCACGCATGAGCTTGCGAGCAATGGCCGGCTGAAGGGCTGGTTTATTCTGATAAACGTCCCGAATGGCCTGGATCAAATCATCCGATGAACTATCCTTCATCAAGTAACCCATCGCCCCAGCTTTTACAGCGGAAAACACTTGATGATCCTCAGCAAAACTGGTTAGAATCAAGATACGGGCAGCAGGGTTATTCTTTTTAATCTCGGCAGTCGCCTGCACACCGTCTTTGCGGGGCATAAATAGATCCAGCAAGATGACATCGGGGTTCAAGGCGAGGGCCATTTCAACGGCCTCGATCCCATCAGAGCCTACTCCGATTACCTGCATACCCGGCTCGGCGCTAATCAAAGCTTGCAAACCATCACGAACGATTGTATGGTCGTCGATGATTAAAATACGGATCAACTCAGTTGTACCTAGTCCGGTCATTCGGGAACCTCCAAACGGACGTGAATCAATGTACCCTGGTCAGGCGATGCGATGATCTCAAGCTGGCCACCCAGATGGTTGACCCGCTCGCGAATACCGACCAAACCGAGGCCGCCGGCAGCCAAAGCCTCTTGCAAAACAAAACCTTTTCCATTATCGCGTATCTCCAGATCGGTCCAGTTGGCATGGGCGGCAAGGCGGATAATGACCTGGGTTGCTTCACCATGTTTCAATGTGTTATTCAGCGCTTCTTCAGTAATCCGGTATAGCGCCAACTCGAGTGCCTCATCGAGATCGATCACGCCATCCACGATTAATTGCGCATTCATCCCAGTGCGTTTTTCGACGGCCTGCAAACGACGGTTTAGGGCTCCTACCAGACCTTCTTCGCGAAAGACGGACGGGCGCAACTCATAAACCATCAGACGCATCTCTTTGAGGGCTTGCTGTGAGGTCTGGTCGATACGTTGCAAGTATTCGGCAGTATTTTGCAGGTCGCCATGGCGGAGCACCTTTCTGCCTGCGCCTGCATACAGTACCAGACTATAAAGCAGCTGAGAAATCGAGTCGTGCAGCTCACGGGCGAGACGCTGGCGTTCTTCAGCGACGGCCGCGCGCTCAGCCTGCCTTTGTAACCGGGCGCGTTCGACGGTGCTGCCAATTTGCTCGGCGATGGTGGTAAATAAGGTGATATCTTCAATCGTAAAACCGAGGATCGACTCATTCAAAATGCTAATCAAGCCCAGGCTCTGGCCTTTAGCGCGGATCGGGGCGGCCAAATAAGCCGGATACAGTGAACCAATCAGCTCAGCTGGCGTGCGTGGATCGACTTTTAAATCCGGCAAGACAGCCGGCTCACTGGAGCGGAGAAGATTACGCCAAAATGGCGCCGAGGCGGGTAAAGCAGTGAAACCAGGAAGAATCTGTTCGGGAAGGGCAACCTGCGCTGCCAGGTTGAGGGTCTTCAGGGAATCATCCAGAAGATGAATAGCACCGGCCGGGCTTTCCATTACCTCCAACGTAATCGCCAGCATCCGTTCCAACAATCTCTCCAGGATAAACGGCTCGCTGGCAACAGCGCTGATCTCATAGAGGGTGGAAAGATAGCGCGTCCGAGTATTGACCTGTTTTTCCAGGGTTTCCAGAACTGCAGCCCGGCGCAAAGCAGTGCCGGCAATCTCACTGATCGCATGGAATAAGCGCCGGTCTTCCAGGTTGAAATCCTGGCGATTTTGAAAGGTAAAGCAAAGCACTCCAAAGGTGGAGTCAGGTGAATTCAGAGGCAGGAGCACTGCGGACTGCATACCTTCAAAAAGCAAATGGTAAATCCGGTAGGGGAACAACCGGCGTTCTGCGGATACATCTGGGATGAAATGACTCTTACCGGTACGTACGACCTGCCAGAGTGGATCATCGCCATGGGCATGCCAGTGGCCAAGCAGCTCAGCGTCGGGGCTGAAACTGATCACCAAGGTCGAGGCATCCTTCTCGAGCATTAAGAACGTACCACGGCTGGCTCCGAAGACATTGGCAGTCTGATCCATCAGAGCGGATAGGACATTATCCTGGCTCTCCGCCTGGCGAAGAGCGAAGGAGAAAGCCGTGAGCATTTCCAATTCCTCTGCCCGGCGAGCGGAGGTTTCCTGCAGACGAGCGCGATACAGTATTTCGGCCACCTGGTCGGTAAATACCTGTACCAACCGCGCATCGGTCGAATTATAAGCGCCCGGTTCCAAGTCTCCGAGGGAAACGACGCCGATCATCTGCGGCAGAGTACTGCCGAGCGGCAGGGTACTACCGAGCGGCAGGGTACTGCCGAGCGGCAGAGTCCCCTCGAGAACGCCAGCGAATAAAGGAATACCCATCCAGCCGCGGACTAATTCACGTTCTGGCCAGTTGATAAAGCGCTCATCCTGCTGGATGTCAGCGATCACCAACGGCGCCCGCCCTCGACGCAATTCGGCAATAATCGGATCATCGAGCGGGAAAATTCTCGGAAACTGCGCGGTAGCGGTCCCGGAAAAATCCGGAAGCTGATACTGGGAGTTTTCGTTCTGCATATAAAGGGCAGCCCGATCATAGCGGACGACTTTACCCAGATTGCGCAGGATTACCTCGAGCACCTGGTTGAGGTTGACCGAGCTGGCCAGAGCAGCCATAACATCGCGCATAACTTCGGCTTCGCGGCGGCGCTGTTGCTCATCCTCGAGTAGACGAGACTGCTGAACGGCAACAGCCAGGGCGCCAGCGACTGCGCCGGCCATGGCAATGATTTCGGGGGTAAAACACTCAGGAACGTCCGAAGCAAGGTTCAGCAGGCCAACTAATTCGGTCCGGGCACGCAGAGGTACGGTAAGGTAAGAACGGATGCCATTGGCAAGCATTAGCGCTTGAATGGGCAACAGATTTTCCAACTCCCGCAGATCGGGCACCAGGTAATAAAACCCCTGCTGCAGGTTTTGCAAGTCGACCGCCAGGTCCTTCAGCTCTAACGGCGAATCAGCCGGCCAGTCAGTTTCAATGCCGGCAAAGTCGAACGCCAGAACCTCAACGGGCTGGCTGAGGAGCAAGATACTGCTGGCACGGTAATTCGGCACAAGGGAACGGATATGCTTGAGCGCTGAATGAGCTGTCGCTTTTAGGTCCTGGGTGGACAGGATAGCCTGGTGAATATCAAGCAGAATCTCCAGGCGACTGCTCTCCTGGAGTTCTGTACCTCCCGCCGGCTCACGCTGGCTGGTTGGGTGAGTCAAGTATTCATCTGGCGCTTGCATCGTCTACATTAAGAATTATCGGGTAAACGATTTCAACCTTGATATGCTGAAATCATTCAAACTGATTGTTAACTAACCGGTCCACCTGGGCGCGTAGTTCTTCGGCCGTAGCGCTGCCCAGTTTGACGAAGCGGATAATCCCGCTGGAATCGACAAAATAGGAGGTAGGGAAGAATAACTGCTTATAAGAGGAGTGAAACTGATCCTGGTGATCCAGTAAAACGGGCAAGTTCAGACCTAACTGGTTCACGAGACCGTTCACTTTATCCACAGTATCCTGCTCAATTGCATCGACCGTGATAACCTGGATGCCCGCGCCAGCATACTCCTGGCTGAGGCTATTCAAAACCGGCAACTCTTCCTTACATGGCTCACACCAGGAAGCCCAATAGCTTATAACGACCGGGTGGCCACGTAGATCGGAGAGACGAATGGTCTGTCCATCCAAGGTTTGCAGGGTGAAATCAGGCGCCTGGAAACCTACCTCAGGTTTGACTTCGAGGTTCGTTTGAGGAGGCTGGTTCGAGGCAGCAGAGGCGGCCGCGGAAGCCGGAGCAGTTGCAGCAGCCGGTTCGGGACTCGCTGAAGACGACTGTGCCGGAGGAGGAGCCTGGACGGAATAGGCAGGCGCAGGGTCTTTGGAAGGGCTTTTCTTCGCAGTCCGGGCAGGAGCAGAAGGGTTCCCGGACTGCGCGGCTGCAATGGTTGGCTGAGAATTTTGTAGATCGGGGGCGAGAGGTTGGACTACGGAATCTGAGGCATCGCTAGCAGCCTTTGCTGAGACAGCCCGGGCATCAGCTGAACTGCCACATGCGGTCAATAATCCGATCACCAATAAGCCAAGCGCCAAAAAGACGCCGGAAGCGAGAAAGCGTTTAACATTAGGGGGAATTAGCATTCTGTTCAGGATTTCCTTTTTTTGATAAGCCAGTCAACTGGCAATCTGTACACATCGATTTCT
>Ga0113563_10002084_pt1 | contig 11850 bp, 10 predicted proteins | sample Mud3Dept3metaG_FD_80117 | JGI IMG/M metagenome (GOLD analysis project Ga0113563, IMG submission 80117) | Freshwater wetland microbial communities from Ohio, USA, analyzing the effect of biotic and abiotic controls - Mud 3 Core 4 Depth 3... | ecosystem: Environmental > Aquatic > Freshwater >...
ATGGTTACTGTGGCATCATCAGACCAGACCAGGTTGCTGATCAGGAAAGCACGGGCCTTCAAGGCCGCTTCAACCGAGGTGCGGTTCATTGGTTGGTTAAAAAACAGCGTAATCAGGCTGTTTAGCGGAATTTCCGTTCCGGGCGGTGGGGTACTTTCCACCAGGGCAGGCGGAATAGCGCGCCGGGTTGGAGTAGGCTGGGGCGGAGGCGAGGTGGGCGACCGCGTCGCAGAGATGGGAGCGACAGTTGGAGTCCGGATTACAGGCATCGTACACGCCAGGCTGATCAGGATCAGTAAAATCGGGAGGACGGTCGCCAGCCGGTGGATCATCTTTCGTCTGTTATCATTAAAATCGGACATATGGGGCTCCTATTGACTAATAAAACGCCAATAAACCACGTTTAGTTCCATGCGGCACATTATACATGCACTTGAGTACTGAAAAACCGGTTTCTATCAGAATAAGGGCTCTTAAAACTGTCAAGGCACCCAAAAACCACGATGGACGCGCTCAGCTTCTTCTTCAAGGAGTGGACCTACAACTTCAATCGGCCGCCGGCAGCGCGCAAAGACTTCGCGGCAGGGCAAGCTCATCGTCTCATTTGCTGGGTCACCCCCGGCGAGCTGGAAAAGCTGATCTTCGGCCAGGGCGAAAACCACCCGGCCAATGCCGCTCCAATGGATAGCACCGGCGCACATCGCGCAGGGTTCGGTGCTGGTGTACAACGTGCTACCCGCTAACGTTAGTCTATCGAAGCGCTGGGAGGCCAGGCGGACCAAGTTGGTCTCGGCGTGAGCGGTGCAGTCATGGTCGGTGGTGACTGTGTTTTCTGCTTCGGCCAACAGGCGTCCATCCGCGCTGACCAGCAGGGCACCGAAAGGGTGGTTGCCATGTTCCCGGGCGTTGGCGGCCAGATCAATGGCTCGGCGCAGATGGGCTAATTCGGTTTGGTTGAGCATCTGTCCTCCAATATTGATTTTAAAAGGTGAAGCAAGTATAACATTCTGATCACCGACAAATGGTTACATCCATCACTTGACAATCAATCTTTTGAAGGGTTAAATTAACCCATCATTAAATAATTCTTGGTATAGGCGAAGTTCGACTTTTTGGATGTTCTGGCGAGTCCCTTTCCAACAGGTGCATGAATGCTTACAATTTCCCAGCGGAAAGCCTTGATTGAGGCAGCCAGCGGCCAGCGATCGCTCGACCTGGCCATTGAAAACGTTAAAGTGGTCGATGTCTATACCGGGCGGATCGAACCCGGTGTGATAGGGGTCAAAAGTGGGCGGATTGTCAGCGTCAACGCGGCCGGTCTGGCTGCCAGGAAACACCACGATGGCCGCGGGAGTTATGCTCTGCCTGGCTTTATCGATGCGCATGTCCATTTGGATTCTACATTACTCACGCCCGAGAACCTGGCTTCCTTGATAGTCCCCCGCGGCACGACCGTGATGCTCGCCGATCCGATGGAAAGCGCAAATGTCGGTGGTTACCGGGGCTTGCAGGCGCTGTTGACCGCGCGAGAACAACTGGCTTACCATTTATTCCTGGAGGTCTCGTCGCGCGTGCCCACCGCGCCTGGCCTGGAGACCACCGGCGGGGAGCTTGGCCTGGCAGAGGTGCGAAAAATCTTGGACTGGGAGGCTACCGTCAGCCTGGGCGAACTCGATCCGTCCAAGGTTCTCGGTCTGCGGACGGAGTATCTGGCTAAAGTCCAGGCAGCGCACCGGCGCGCCAAGATTGCCAATGGCCACGCGGCCGGGCTGTCTGGTCGGGAGCTGGAAGCGTATGCCTGCGGCGGATTGGCTGATGACCACGAGGGGGTGGATTTCGAAGAGGCATTAGAGCGCCTGAAATTAGGGCTATCTATCCTGGTGCGTGAGGGCAGCACTGAGCGGAACCTGGAGGCGATCATTTCTGGAGCGTTGCGGACCGGCCTGGACACGCGCCATTTCCTGACCTGCACCGATGACAAGCACCCGGATGATATCCTCGAAGAGGGTCATATTGATTACATGGTTGACCGGGCCATTGCCCTCGGTTTGGAGCCAGTAAAGGCGATCCAAATGGCGACGCTTAACGTGGCCGAGCATTTCCGCATCGACCATATAGTGGGCAGCCTGACGCCTGGGCGCTGGGCGGATATTTTGTTGGTGGACAGGCTGGAAAATGTCACCCCGCGCCAGGTCTTTTTCAAAGGCCGCCTGGCGGCGGAGCAAGGCGAGTTGGTTGCCTCGATCCCGCAGATTACCTATTCGGCCTGGTTTACACAGACCTTCCACCTCCGACGCGGCCAACGCGCTGAGGATTTTGAGCTGCCAGCGCCATCTACGCCCGCGCAGGTGCATGTAATCGAGCTATACCCGGATCAAATCATCAACCGGCGCGGCCGCGCTGAGCTACCCGTGATCGACGGGTTGGTTCAGAGCGATCCGTCTCAAGATGTGCTGAAACTTTCGGTGGTGGAGCGGTATGGCAAAAATGGCAACATTGGCACTACCTTCGTGCGCGGTTTTGGGCTGCAGCGCGGCGCCCTGGCTTCTTCGGTGGCGCATGACCACCATAATATCATCGTAGTCGGGACTAACGACGCGGATATGGCGGCCTGTGTGCGTGCTATCGAAGCAAATCAAGGTGGCCTGGCCATCGCTGCAAACGGGCAAGCGCTCGATGTGCTGCCGCTGCCGCTGGGCGGCCTGATGAATCCTTCCCCGGCTATGGAAGTTATCCAGCGTTTGAAGCGCCTGACCGAGATATCTCAGCAGCTGGGTGGAAGTCTGCCGGCGCCGTTTATGACCATCTCGTTTATCTCGCTGCCCACTGTGCCCGAATTTGGCCTGACCGATAAGGGTTTAGTGGATGTTCGCGAGCACAAAATTATCAGTTCTTTTATCGATTGAGCAAAGGAGGTGTTTTCAAAATATTTCACCTGACTCATTTGCTAGCTCGTTAAAAACTTTCAACAAGAGGAGAATTGATCATGAACAAACACTTTTTTCGCATCTTTTCCATTGTAATGTTGGTTGTCTTGCTGATCTCAGCCTGCGCCCAGGCGCAGCCGACCCAACCGGCCGAGCAAGCAGCTACCCAGCCCCCGGAACAGGCGGCTGCCAAAAAACTAAAGGTCGCCTTAATCCTGCCGGGCCGCAAGGATGATGTTTCGTGGAACCAGGCAGCATTTGACGGCATGAATAAGGCTGTTGCAGCGGCCAAGGTTCCGGTTGACTTAACCATCGTCGAGCAAGTCTACGACCCGGTCGATATTGAGCCAGCGCTGCGTGATTACGCCAAGCAGGGCTATGATCTGGTTGTCGGACACGGTTTTCAGTTCCAGGAACCGATCATCAAGGTGGCAACAGAATTCCCGAATGTCAACTTTGCCATCGGCACTGGATATAAGCTGGCGCCTAACGTGGGCGTCTATGATACCAAGCTGGAGCAGGGTGGTTATTTGATGGGCCTGATCGCCGGCGCGCTGACTAAGAAAAATCTTGTTGGCGCAGTGGGCGGTGTAGACGTATCGGAGATCCACCGCGGGCATGTCGCCTACCTGCAGGGCGCGCAGAAGATCAATCCTGCTGTAAAGGTACTGAATACCTTTGTCGGCGACTTTAATGATCTTGCTGGTGCCAAAGAAGCCGCGCTGAGCCAGATGAACGCTGGCGCTGACCTGCTCTGGCAGAGCGGCGATGGCGTGGGCATTGCTGTCCTGGGCGCTTGCAAGGAGAAGAACACCAACTGCATGGGCAACGTGGTCGACCAGACCCAGTTGGCTCCAGATAATGTCATTGCCAGTTTCGTTTACAACTGGGCGCCTGTCTACACCCAGATGATCAACGAGAGCGCCGATAAGGCCTTCGGCAACAAGAAATACTGGATTGAGTTGGCCAATGATGGCGTTTCCGTTGTATATAACGAAAAATTGAAGAATCTGATTACCCCCGACTTACAAAAGGCGTTGGATGCTGCCATCGCGGGCTTCAAAGCCAATACGCTCGACCTTGGCGACCTGGATAACGTCAAGCTAGAGACCACCCAATAATTCGATTTATTTGTCCGAATACCTGCTCACAAGGTGGGCAGGTATTCGGACTGAGCTGTTTTTCTGATGGGGAGCTCGAAGAGAGGCCCGTATGATCCTCGTTGAAATGAAAAACATCACCAAGCGCTTTCCAGGCGTGCTTGCCAACGATCAGGTAAATTTGACTTTGCAACCTGGCGAAATCCACGGGCTGCTTGGTGAAAATGGCGCCGGTAAGACCACCTTGATGAACGTCCTGTTTGGCCTGTACCGGCCGGATGGGGGCGAAATTTGCCTGAACGGCCAGCCGGTAGTGTTCCATTCGCCGGCGGATGCGATCGGTCATGGGATTGGGATGGTCCACCAGCATTTCAAGCTGGTGCCGCCCTTCAGCGTGACTGAAAATGTTGTTTTGGGTCTACCTGGTCGCCCTCTTATCGATATGAAAGCAGCCGAGGCCCAGGTCGCTGCTGTAGCGGAACAATATGGATTGAAGATAGATCCCGGCGCACGGGTCCAGCAGCTAACGGTGGGCGAGCAGCAGCGCGTAGAGATCCTAAGCAGTCTGTATCGTGGCGCCGAAGTGTTGATCCTGGATGAACCGACCGCTGTCCTGACACCACAGGAGGCGGAAATCCTCTCCACCGGGTTGCGCAGGATGGCCGAGCAGGGAAAATCGATTGTATTTATCAGTCATAAATTAGAAGAGGTCATCAAAATTACCCGGCGGGTCACCGTGCTGCGGGCAGGTCGGGTGGTTTTTTCTGCGATGACTGCCGATACCTCCAAAGCCCAAATGGCGCGTGAAATGATCGGCCACGACCTTGCCACGTTACATGGTGAGCAAAGAGCCTCCGTTCTGGCTCTCGCCGGCGCTGAACAGGCTGCTCACCTGGAGGAGGAGGCTCCCGCCGAAGCGCAAGAGGCGGTTATTTTGCAGGTGGAAAATCTGCATGTACTGGATGATCGCGGTCTACCGGCTGTGAAAGGTGTGAGCTTAACCGTCCATGCAGGTGAAATTTTGGGGATTGCTGGCGTGGACGGCAATGGACAGCACGAGCTGGTCGAGGCGATCGCCCGCTTACGCCCGATCCAATCTGGTTCGCTGGCGATTCATGAGATCGATGCCACGCGTTGGGAGACGCACGACTTTATCAATCACCAGGCCTGTTACATCACCGATGACCGCCAGCACGAGGGGCTGATCCTTGATTTCGACCTCGGTCGGAATGCGACGCTGAAGATTTTTGGCAAGCAGCCATATTCGAAACGGGGTTTGTTACAATTTCCCGCCATCCAGGCTTTTACCCGGCAATTAATGGACGCCTTTGATGTGCGCGCCCCCACACCGAATGTCCAAGCGGCGACCCTCTCAGGCGGCAACCAGCAAAAGCTGATCCTGGCGCGCGAGCTAAGCCAGTCGCCGCGCCTGATCCTGGCGAACAAACCGACGCGCGGTTTAGATATCGGCGCCGCTACTTATATCAACCAGAAACTGCTGGACGAACGGGCAAAAGGCAACGGAATCTTGCTGATCTCTGCCGATCTGGATGAGCTATTGTTGTTAAGTGACCGGATTCTGGTTATGTACAATGGACAATCGATGGGCGAGCTGGCTGCTGGGCGGGCTGAAATCCAAAAAATTGGTATGATGATGGCTGGCACCCCCTTGGCTGAGCTGGAAAGCCAGGAGGCGACCGTATGACCGCCACTTCTCAGGAAGTCTCCACCCGGCCGCAAATTAACTGGAAAGCGATCTGGCGCAATGTCTACCAGGCCGGGCTGTCGGTGCTTGCAGCGCTGCTGATCGGTGCTTTGCTCTTACTGCTTAATGGCCGCAATCCTGTTGACGCCTTCGCCAGCTTGTGGGCAGGCGCTTTCGGATCTGTAGATCGGTTTGCTGAAACATTGGTCAAGGCCACACCGCTGCTGATGATTGCCATCTCGGTCTCGATTTCGTTTCGCTGCCAGATTTGGAATATAGGCGCCGAGGGACAGATCATCCTTGGAGCGATCGTGTCTACCTGGGTTGCACTGACTTTTAAGAATCTGCCGCTGGTCCTGTTATTACCGTTGACTTTTCTGGGCGGGCTGCTCGGTGGGATGTCCTGGAGCTTGATCGCAGGTTTGCTCAAAGCATATGCCCAGGCCAACGAAGTCATCACCACCTCGATGTTAAATTACATCGCCATTTATTTGTTGGCTTACGTTGTGCATGGGCCGATGATGGATCCACAGGGTTTTAATTTTCCCCAATCCCCGTTGATCGCTGACGCGCTCATCCTGCCGCGCCTGATTCCTGGGACGCGCTTGAATATCTCCTTTTTAGTCGCTCTGATCATGGTTGCGTTGACAGTTGTTTTCTGGCGCACCACCCTGGGTTTACGCACTGAAATCGTCGGTCACAGCCATCGGGTGGCCAAGCAGATCGGTCTGAAAGTGGCGTTGATGATTGCCCTGGTGACTGGAATGAGCGGCGCGCTGGCTGGCATCGCCGGCTGGGGTGAGATTTTTGGGCTGCACTACCGGCTGATCGAAGAGATCGCGCGTGGCATCGGCTCGCTGGGGATCGTGGTGGCTCTGCTCGGCGAGCTGCACCCGTTGGGTATGCTGGTTTCAGCATTCTTTTTCGCGGCCTTGGTTACCGGCGGCAACGCCATGGAACGCAATGCCGGTGTGCCGTTCGCCCTGGTGGATGTAATCCAGGGTTGTGTCATCTTACTTATCCTGGCGCGCAGCTATTTCTTCCGAAAGGCGGCCAAATGAACCTGGAACTGATTACTTTACCGTTTATCGTTGGTTGGATGGCGGCCTCGGTGCGGCTGGCCACGCCGATACTCCTGGCCGCTCTGGGCGAAACCTTCACCGAGCGTGGTGGTGTGCTCAACCTTGGCCTGGAGGGCATCATGCTTATGGGAGCGCTGAGCGGTTTCGTGGGCGCTTACGCGACCGGCAACTTATGGGCGGGCGTATTGGCTGCCATGATCACCGGGATATTGATGGGTCTGCTGATGGGTTTTTTTAGCGTGACTGCCAAAGTCAACCAGGTCGTCGCCGGACTGGGGATCACCATCCTGGGCAGCGGCCTTTCAACGCTGCTGTTCCGGTTGTTCTTTGGGTTGCGCACCATTCCGCCCACCATCGACATGTTTCCCGAATTGCCGGTCCCCCTGCTCAGTCGTATCCCGATTCTGGGTGAGGTCTTGTTCAAGCAGAATATCCTGGTGTACTTAACTTTTATCCTGGTTGCCGTCGCCCAGGTGGTATTGTTCCGGTCACGCTTTGGCCTGGCGCTGCGTAGCGTCGGCGAACGGCCCGACGCAGCGGATACACGCGGCATCGATGTGGCTCGGATGCGCTACATCGGCTTGTTTATCGGCGGCGCGCTGGCGGCCGTCGGCGGCGCTTATCTGCCGCTGGCCAACCTGGGTATCTTTTGGACCCAGATGACGGCCGGGCGTGGCTTTATCGCGATTGCGATCGTGATCTTTTCGCGCTGGAACCCGCTGCGCGGGCTGTGGGGTGCGCTGTTTTTTGGTGCAACTCTGGCTTTACAGCTTTCTTTGCAGACGCTGCGTCTGCCAGTCCCCTCTGAGCTGCTGCTGATGCTTCCGTATATTGTCACGATCATCGCGCTGGTCATCGTCTCGCGCCGAGCGGAGTTCCCGGGCGCATTCGCCACTCCCTATACTCGCAGTGGAGAATAATGTGCCGGAGTTTACCTTTTTATCACCAAAAAGCCTGGCAGAAGCGTGCCAGATGTTGTCAGGTGGATCTGGCCGCCCGGTTGCGGGCTGTACGGACGTGCTGCCGCAGATACACCAGGGAAAGCTTAATGTAGAACGACTGGTTGACCTGTCTCGTTTGAAAGAGCTCGACTTTATCCGCTTGCAGGATGGCCAGATCAGTATTGGTGCATTGGCTACCTATGAAGCCTTGCGAACAGACCCTTTGCTGCAAAAGGCAGCCCCGTCTCTGGTCCAGGCCGCTGCATCGGTCGGCTGCCGTCAAACGCGCAACCGGGGAACCCTGGGGGGCAACCTGGGTAATGCTTCTCCGGCCGGAGACAGCCTGCCGCCTTTGCTGGTCCACAACGCTGTTTTGGTTCTTACCAGCCGATCCGGAGACAGGCGCTTGCCGCTGCTTGAATTCCTGCTAGGACCTGGGAAAACAGCGCTGCTACCCGGGGAGGTCATCCGCCAGGTGGATCTGGAAGCATTACCCGACGATGCCAGGTCTGTGTTTCTCAAGTTGGGCAATCGCCAGGGGATGGCTGTTTCCATCGCCAGCGCTGCAGTGTGGCTCAGGCTGGACCATATTGGAGCGGTTCAAGAGGCGCGCATTGCCCTGGGAGCGGTCGCGCCGACTGCCATCCGCTGCCCGGAGGCCGAAGGTTTCCTGCTGGGAGAACAGCTCGATTTGGCCAGCGCGGCAGAAGCCGGTAAATTAGCCGCCCAGGCATGCGCGCCGATCGATGATGTGCGTGGATCGGCTGCTTACCGCCGTCATGCTGTTCGGGCGCTGGTGAAACGCGGGTTGTCCAACTTGGTGGAAAAGGACATGCGAATGAATTCGATGGAGACAGATACATGCTGACGGTCGGTCTCACGGTTAATGGTTCGTTCTTTCAGATACGCACTGCGCCGGAAAAAACCCTGCTCGATTTGCTGCGTTATGATCTAGGCATGACCGGTGTGAAAGACGCCTGTGGAGGGGTGGGTGAATGCGGCGCCTGCACGGTCTTATTGGATGGTAAACTGGTCAATGCTTGCCTGGTTTTGGTCGGCCAGGCTGAGGGTAGGGAAGTAGTTACCATCGAAGGGCTGGCGGATGAGGCGAGCCTACACCCAATTCAGCACGCCTTTGTCGAAGCCGGGGCAATCCAGTGCGGCTTTTGCACACCCGGTGCGATATTAGCCGCTTATGATCTTTTGTACCACAACCCGCATCCAGATGACAATCAGATCCGTGAGGCGCTGTCTGGCAATTTGTGCCGCTGCACTGGATATACCAAGATGGTTGCGGCAGTCCACAACGCCGAAAAGGAGTTGAGCCATGATTGCTGAACCCTCTCGGCTGGACCAGACCACAACGATTGGCAAATCGGAACCGCGTAAAGATGGCCCGGCCAAAGCAGCCGGCCTGGCACTGTACGTCAGCGACATCTCGATGCCTGGGGTTTGTTATGGCGCGGTGCTGCGCTCGCCCCACCATCACGCCCGAATTTTAAGCATTGCGACTTCTGCGGCACAGGCTTTACCAGGGGTGACGGCGGTGATCACTGCCTGGGATATTCCCGGAAAGAGAATTCATGGCCCCCTGGTGCAGGACCAACCGGCGCTGGCCTGGGAGGTCGTGCGCCACATGGGCGAGCCAGTGGCGCTGGTAGTAGCCGAAGATAAAACGAGCGCCGAAAAAGGGCTGGCCGCAATCCAGGTCGAGTATGAGCCGCTGGAGGCAGTCTTCGATGCCTGCCAGGCCTTGCAGCCTGGCGCCCCGCTAGTCCATCCGTCCGGCAATCTGCTCACTGAATATGATGTGAGCAGCGGCGACCTACGGTCTGGCTTTGCGCAATCGGAGATCATCCTGGAAGAAACCTTCCAAACGCCGCGCATCTCACCGGCTTATCTGGAAGCCGAGTCAGCCTTGGGCTATTTCGATGAGGAAGACCGGCTGACCGTCGTGGTCAGCTCGCAAAAGCCGTTCGATGACCGCCAGCACATCGCGGAAACGCTCAAACTACCCATCGAAGAAGTACGGGTCAAGAGCGCGGTGGTCGGCGGTGCATTTGGCGGTAAGGAAGACTCGGAGCTGCACATCCTGGCCGGCCTGGCGACCTGGCTGACCAAACGACCGGTGCGGTTAGTTAATACCCGCTGGGAGTCTTTCCTGGCGCACCCCAAACGCCATCCGGCTACGCTGCACTACAAGCTCGGCGCTCGAGCGGATGGGACCTTGCTGGCGTTGGAAGCCGTGATCCACATGGACACCGGCGCTTATGCTTCCTATGGGCCGGCAGTTGGGAGCCTGCTGACCGAGATGGTGCAAGGCGCCTATCGCATTCCAAACATGCGCGTCATTACCAGGGTAGTTTATACCAACAGCCCCTATTCCGGCGCGATGCGCGGCTTTGGCAGCCCACAGGCGCACTTCGCCACTGAAAGCATGCTGGATATCCTGGCTGCGCGGTTAAAGATGGATCCGCTCGAACTGCGCCGTAAGAATATTTTGCAACCCGAAGACCATTTCTTTACCCGCGTTCAGGTTGGCGAGACAGCTAAAAGCTTGCCGCTGATCCTCGAACAGGCATCTGCGGCGCGTGAGCGCCTACGACAGTCTACGCCGGCGGCGGGAAGGCTCAGCGGCGTCGGATTGGCGCTCAGCTTGCAAAGCATGGGTCTCGGTCACCGGGTCCCGGACGACTCGACCAACCGCCTGGAATGGTCGCCGGATGGACGGCTGGTGATTTATATCGGCGCGCCGGAATTAGGCCAGGGAATGCAAACCGCAGTGGAGCAAATTGCCGCCGAAACGCTGGGGATTCCTTACCAGGCAGTGGAAACAATCGATGTCGACTCGCTCGTCTCGCCCAACGGCGGGGTGACCTGCGCCTCACGCATGACGTACCTGGTTGGCAATTCGGTCATCCTGGCTGCTCGTAAGCTTGTCGATGAGACATTGCTCTATGCAGCCCAAAAGCTAAACCTGCCGCTGGAGCAGCTTGCCTATGATAAAGGTATGGTGCGCCTGCCGGATGGCCAGCAAATGGCGGTGAGCGAGTTCAGTGGTCGAGCCGCCGAAGAGGGTCTGATCCTGGGTGCCAGTGCAATGTTCAGTTTTCCATATCCAGCAGAGCGTACCCCGGGCCACCTGCCGATCGGCATGCCGCACATCATGCATGCCTTTGGCGCCAACGTGGTACGGGTGGAAGTAGACCCTGAGCTGGGGACAGTCCTGGTTAAAGAGATGGTCGCCATCCATGATGTTGGACGGGTGATCAATCGAGCCAGCGTTGAGGGTCAAGTGGAAGGCGGAGCGGTGATGGCTATCGGTTACGCGCTGACCGAGGCGATGCAGCTAAAAGAAGGCCAGCGCTGGGTGGATAGCTTTACCGAATATTTGATTCCGACCGCGCTCGACATCCCGGATAAAATTGAAACGATTCTATTGGAACTGCCGGAGATTAGCGGGCCATTCGGTGTAAAGGGAATCGCCGAGATGGGTTTGGTGCCAGTAGCGCCGGCGATTGCCAACGCTGTTTTTGACGCTGTCGGCGTCCGGGCGACCGAGCTGCCAATCCGACCGGAAATAATTGCTTTTAGTCAGCCGACCTTATCCTAATGACAGTTTCATTTCGGGTAAAGATCGCTTGCATGATCGGATTGATCGCAGCCTTACTGTCTGCCTGCACCTCCACGCCGGCCCTGGTTGGAAGATGGCGCAGCGCACCGCCGGCTGCGCTGTTATTCGAATTCCGCAGCGATTATTCTGTGTTGTTGTACCAGGACGGCCAGGTTTACCGGGTGTTCAACTATAAGCTGCTCGACCAGGATACTTTGCAACTCTATGATGGTATGGGTCGTATGCGCCAGGTCGATTTTGCGATTAACCAAAACCAGATGCAGTTTTTTAATCCCGCCCATCCAGGTGAAGTAGTCGATGTTTTTAATCGAGAGAAATGAGCTCGTTTACTACAAAGGGGGAAATAGTCGGTCCTAACCCGGCGAAGGTATGAAAATAAAATACCGATAATCTTTGGTAAAATTAAAGACTGAATTGGTAAAAGGATTGCATCCTCGTTAAGTAATCAGGTATTCTAATGA
>Ga0113563_10002085_pt1 | contig 11850 bp, 11 predicted proteins | sample Mud3Dept3metaG_FD_80117 | JGI IMG/M metagenome (GOLD analysis project Ga0113563, IMG submission 80117) | Freshwater wetland microbial communities from Ohio, USA, analyzing the effect of biotic and abiotic controls - Mud 3 Core 4 Depth 3... | ecosystem: Environmental > Aquatic > Freshwater >...
GAGCTTGCCTCCAACGTGGCGCACGAAATCAACAATCCGCTTACCAGTATCATCGGATTCACGGAACTGTCGAAGGAAGAAGATGATTTAGGCATGATCAGGAGAAGTCTCGCTATCATCGAGAAGGAATCTCTGCGTGCACGAGACATCGTAAAACAGCTGCTCGGCTTCGCCAGGAAGAAACCGCTTCAGCTTACGGAGGTGAAGATCAATGACGTGCTCCGGGAGGTTGTTGTTCTCTCGTCATCGCAGGCGCGCATGTCCAAGGTGAAGATCTTAGAAGAATATGGAGATGTTCCGGTAACGACCGGTGACATTGACCAATTGAAACAGGTATTCCTGAACGTCATTACCAATGCTGTTCATGCTATGCCCGACGGCGGGACTCTCACGATAAAGACTTCGATACGGGGTGAGTACATCTTCATGAGAATTACGGATACCGGCCCCGGTATTCCGGAGGATATCCGGCAGCGCATCTTTGAACCGTTCTTCTCTACGAAGAAAGAAAAGGGTACGGGACTGGGTCTATCGATCAGTTACCGCATCATCCAGGATCACGGCGGCAGGATCGATGTGGAGAGCGAAGACGGTAAAGGCGCCACGTTCATCATCCGTCTCCCGGTTAAGATCCCGGTTGAGACGGTGTAGCACGGTCACGACGCTGAGGCAATGCAGGCAGTCAGAACGCCGGTCCTTGTCCGAAGTGCATCCTATGAATACGGAAGACTGAAGTCGGTCCTCTTTGGGCTTCTGGATATGCTCGATCAGGGGCGTATTCGGCGGAACAGCCGCGTTCTCATAAAACCGAATTTCCTCGCACCGGCATCTCCTGACAGAGCAATGATCACCCACCCGCTGATAATCAGGGCGGTCGTGGAGTATGTGCACACAAGGGGTGCGCTGCCCCAGGTATCTGACAGCCCTGCTCTGGGCACCTTCGAGCGGGTTATGCGGGAAGGAGGTATCGAGCGGGAGTTGGAAGGGCTTGCCGTTGCCTGCAAGCCGTTCAAGGATTCCGTAACGGTCGATCTTGGCCCGCCGTTCAACAGGATAGAGATAGCTGCTGATGCAGTGAATGCAGACATGGTAATCAATCTGCCCAAGCTCAAGACTCACACCCAGATGCTGCTTACCCTCGGCGTCAAGAACATCTTCGGATGTATAGTCGGTTTGAGAAAGCCCGAGTGGCACTTCAGGACAGGAATTGACAGGGATAAGTTTGCGGAGCTTTTGGTCAGGATCTATGCGGCAGTGAAACCGTCGATCACCATTCTTGACGGGATCCTTGCGATGGAAGGACAGGGACCGGGAAAAGGCGGAGTGCCGAGGGAACTCGGTGTTGTGCTGGCGTCGCATGACGCCTTTGCGGTCGATGCCGTTGTCTGCAGGATGCTCGGCTTGAAGGAGCATGACCTGCCGACGAACAGGATAGCCTCAGAGATGGGGTTTATGCCCGAAGGCGTATTGATTGATGGCGATCTCCCTGAAATTCGGAATATGCAGTTCCCTATGATGACGCCTCTGGTATTCGGTCCCAAGGGACTTCATCGCTTAATGCGGAAGCATCTTGTCCAGAGGCCGGTATGCAATGCATCGCTCTGCAGACAGTGCGGCGAGTGCTGGCGCTACTGTCCTGCCAGGGCGATCACCGCTGAACTGAACGGACTGGCCTTTGACTATGACACCTGCATACGCTGCTACTGCTGTATCGAGGTCTGCCCCTACGGTGCGTTGTCGGCAAAGGAAACCGCTGCCGGCAAAGTCGCCCGAATCATGCTCAAGCGATAAATGAGATATTCCCCTGCCTCAAGACTGCGATCTCCATGCATCGAGGATATTCTTCATCTCTTTCAGTTCCTCCCGAACCTGCCTGAGTTCTTCTTCAAGCCGGGCGATTCTTTCTTCCTGCGCAGGGGCAACCGGTGTCTTTTCTCCCGGTGGAGAGAGGAGTTGCTTCACGACTGCAGAAGGTTTGCCTGAAAGCAGGTGCGTATATCTTCTTTCTTTTCTCCCCTGCTCCCGTTCCAGCCTTAGGACAAGAGGCGGGATCTGATCCATCAGTGTCTGCAGGATGTTGTCGACTGCTTCAAGATGTTCGATCGGTGTGATCCTTCCGGCATGAACCCGGAGTTCTCCTGCTGTCTGCGGGCCTCTCACCATGAGTTCACAGAGGACCGCCATCTCCTGGCCGGACAGGTCGAACCGGTCGAGGAATGCATGAAGGTATTTGGGCACGCGGCTTCCTGATGCATGCGTTACCTGTGCAAACCCTTTTTCCCGGAGGCCTTTGAGCCCCTTTTCCACAGTCGGTTCATCATAGGAAACGACCGGGTCACGGTTTGATTTCTGATTGCAGGCAGTGACCAGGGCATTCAGGGACAGGGGATAGTAATCCGGCGTAGTCATCTCCTTCTCAATAAGGCATCCGAGAATACGGACCTCGTTTTCATCAAGGGTAATATCCATGTCATGCTCCTCAGGTTCAGCATATGCTTGATATTTTCCCGTGAATTCGGGAATGCGCGGCATATGGTGATATTTTAGAAGAATCCCGATGATTTATTGAAAATAATTTATGTTCTTTCTAAAATAATGCCGCATATGGAGAAATCGGGTTTATGAAAAACCTGATCAATGTTGCTGCAGATCAGGATAAAGACACGGAAAAGATCTGGTGTCCTCATGAGGAATGTTTCAAATATCTCAGGGTGTGCAACCGCTGCAGACTCAGGATAAGATGTCAGAACTATCAGGACTACTGGTTCCCACGTTTTGATTTCTGAGGCTTGAGGATGTCCGTTTCTATGACTTCAGACATACCTTCGCTGCAAGACTGGTTCAGAGTGGTGTTGACCTTTACACGGTAAAGGAACTGTTAGGTCATAAGAGCAAAACAATGGCCATGAGGTATGTACACCACAATCCCGAAAGCTTTAGGCATGGAGTTGAGGTATTGGATAATCTTGGATAATCTGTGTCACGATTCTGTCACGTTCCCCGAAGTTGCCAATAAAAAAGGCTACAGTTTCCTGTAACCCCTTGATTATTTGGTGGCGGGGAGAGGATTTGAACCTCTGACCTTCGGGTTATGAGCCCGACGAGCTACCAGACTGCTCCACCCCGCGATAGTTTTATAAAATAACCTATTGCATCTCTTCTTGTCAAACTCGCAACATGCCTTCAAGTGAGCAGATGTTTTTAGCGAACAAGAGATGAGAGGTCTGCCCATGGTTCGCTCTGCTATGCATTTTGATGATCGTTACGATATAATAAGTACTCATTGACCTGCGGGAGAAATTGAATCCATGCTCGAAATCCTGAAACAGAACCGATGGATACTGGACATCCTCGATATTGCGGTGATGTCTCTTATCCTGTACCGCCTTCTGCTCATTATTAAGGGGACGAAGGCGGTTCAGATGCTGTTCGGTCTGGGTGTGCTTCTGCTTGCATCACTTGCCTCGCGTTACCTTGAGCTCTTTACCGTAGACTGGCTTGTCCAGAGCTTCTGGGCGCAGATCGTCCTTGCCATCATTGTCCTGTTCCAGCCCGAGATCAGAAAGGCCCTCGCACACATGGGAGAAGCTCAATTCCTTTCGTTCACCACGGCTGAGGAACTGAAGTCGCACGAGGAGATCGTGCGGGCGGCTGTTTCGCTTTCGAACAAAAAGATAGGCGGTCTGATCGTCATAGAGAGAGAGACGAGCCTGAAGGATTTTATCGAAGTAGGCACACCCCTCGACGCGAAGGTCTCTCGTGAACTTCTGGTCAGCATATTCCATCCTACCTCGCCGATCCATGACGGCGCGGTCATCATCCAGGGCAACCGGATTGCAGCAGCGGGGTGTTTTCTTCCCATTACGCTGAGTACTGAGGTAAGCAAGTCATTTGGTACCAGGCACCGGGCGGGGATTGGTCTGACCGAAGAGACGGACGCGGTTGCGGTCATCGCGTCAGAGGAGACGGGTAATATTTCGCTGGTTGTAAAAGGGAGGGTTGAAAGCGGTCTGGACATGAGTACACTGAGAGACATGCTTACCGATATCTTCGCCGTCAAGAAGGGAAAGAAGTGAAGAACCTGATCTTCAATAATCTCGGCATGAAAGTGTCTGCAGTCATCTTGTCGGTTTTTCTCTGGTTCTTTGTGGCGTCCCGCGGGCAGTCGGAGATCATGCTCGAGGCGCCCCTGGAGTTCAGGGACATTCCTGCAGATCTTGGCATCGCAAGCAGCAGTGCGAAGACCGTCAAGCTTACGATCAGGGGACAGGAACGGTTCATGAAAAGCATAAATGCCCATAATATCGGGGTTTTTGTAGATATGAGCAAGGCCAGGGAAGGTGAAGGCATATATCACGTCAACAAAGAGGATGTGAAGCTTCCTTTTGCCATTTCCGTGATGAGCATCGAACCGGCCGCAATAAAGGTAAAACTCGATGAGATGGTTTCCAAGTCAGTGCCGATAAGGGTCAGTGTCATTGGCATGGCCGAGAAGGGAGCGACGGTGTCAACATCAGTTGAGCCGAAGAATATGGTCATCAGGGGGCTGAAATCCGAGGTGCGGCAGATCCGGTACATCATGACCGAGGATTTTGATATCTCCGATATTAAAGAGACGGTTACCAAGAGTCTTGAGCTTGATACGTCAGGGATGAACGTCGTCCCCGAAGTACCGAATGTTATGGTAAAGTTTACGTATACGGAGAAGAAGACATGAGGCTTTTTGGTACGGACGGCATTCGGGGTAAAGTGAATAAATATCCGATTACGCCGGAGACAGCTCTGAGGGTAGGTATGGCCGCCGCGATCGTCCTCAAAAAGGCGCATCATGGCAGGAATATGGTCCTGATAGGCAAGGATACGCGGCTTTCTGGCTACATGATCGAAAGCGCACTCACCTCCGGCATTTGTTCCATGGGCATGAACGTTACCCTGGTCGGTCCGCTACCGACTCCCGGTATAGCGTACCTTACGCGAGCACTGCGGATTGACGCCGGCGTTGTCATCTCCGCATCGCACAACCCTTTTTATGACAATGGCATAAAATTCTTTTCCCATGACGGGTTCAAACTTCCGGACGCCATTGAGATGCGCATCGAGGAACTGGTAAAGGATGACTCGCTGGATCGATACCGGGCGAAAGGCGAAACAGTTGGAAAAGCGTTCAGGCTTGATGATGCGACCGGGAGGTACATTGAATACGTTAAGTCCTCCTTGAAGAAAGGCGTTACCTTTGAGGGCATGAAGGTGGTCGTCGATTGCGCAAACGGCTCCGCCTACAAGACGACACCGTGGCTTCTGCGGGAACTTGGAGCAGATGTCGTTTCGATGAACGATTATCCGGATGGTACGAACATCAACGAAGGCTGCGGTTCGCTCCACATGGATGGAGTAATCAGGAAGGTCCTCCAGACGAAAGCGGACATAGGCATCGCGCATGATGGAGACGCTGACAGGGTGCTCATCTGCGACGAGAAAGGCAGGCTCGTTGATGGAGACCAGATCATGGGCATGTGCGCTGCCGAGATGCATGCTGCCGGCTCGCTGAAACAGGCGACGGTCGTGGCAACCGTAATGAGCAACATCGGTCTTGAGCTTTTCCTGAAGAAGACGGGCATCACTCTGGTGAGGACCAAGGTCGGGGACCGCTATGTCGTAGAGATGATGCAGAAGCAGGGCTACAACTTCGGGGGCGAGCAGTCAGGGCACATCATCTTTCTCGATCACAATACTACCGGAGACGGACCGATCACTGCCGTGCAGGTCCTGAATCTTATGAAAACAAAGGACCTGCCGCTTTCGAGGCTGGCCGCGCGCATAAAGCTTTTCCCTCAGGTGTTGATCAATGTCGAGGTCGAAAGGAGGCAGGACATCCGCACGATTCCACAGATCGAGAAGGCCGTGAAACAGGCGGAGGAAAGGCTCTGCGGTAAAGGGAGGGTCCTGGTCAGACCTTCAGGTACAGAGCCAAAGATTCGAGTCATGCTTGAGGGGGAGGACAAGAAACTGATAACCAGGCTCGGAAAAGACATAGCAAGGGTAATCAAAGAAACGATGTCCTGATGTCTTTTCTTCTGAGCTTTTTCTTCGGTGACGTTCTTTTTTTCTCTGCACGGTTGTTTCCTTTCTGCAGCACCGTTATTTTTCTTGCCGTAGCATTCTGGCTTGTCCGCGACAAAAAGAGCTCCATGGTGCCCGTCATTGTTCTGGGCTTCCTTGTTGCTCTGGTCAGGATGCCGTCTCCTGAAGTGCAGCATGCCGCCTGGAACCGGAGTATGGAGGTGCAGGGAAGGTTCCTTCCTCATGACCGTACCTCAGCCGCAGGTTCAGAGGTTATCCCCTTTGTTATCGAAAAAGCGCTTGATGAGGAAACAGGTCAGGAGATAGAGGGCCTGGAAGATGAGAAGATTTGGGTACGGTTTGACGAAGAGGCCGATCCCGGTGAGATATATGACCTCATTATCAGGACTGGGAAGGACAACACGAGCCTGAATCCCGGCAGCACGGGCAGGGTCCCTATCTATGCGCGCGTGACAGAGATCAAAGGACGAGAAGAGGCTCCCAGTTTCCTGAGCGGCGTTTTTGATCCGTACCGGCAAGCTCTTAAGTCATATATTGACATGCGGTTCAGCAAGGATGCGGCTGAATTCATCTCTGCTGTCACCATTGGAGAGGTGCATTTTGCAGAAGATCTCAAAAACGCATTCAACACAACGGGGCTCGCGCATATTCTGAGTATCTCAGGGACGCATTTTGGTCTTTTTTCTGTCGTGATCTTCGGATGCTTTGTATTTCTGATCAGGAGGCTCCCCTACGGAATCCTGCAGAGATTGACCCTGTATGCAAGCCCTTCGCAGACAGCAGCCATGATCTGTATTCCACTTATGGTCCTCTATCTCGGGATTTCCGGTGGAAGCATTCCGGCTGTCCGATCATTCATCATGATCAGTTTGTTCCTCGCAGGCCTTCTTCTGGGTCGGAAGGGGTTCTGGCTCAATTCAATGCTTCTTGCCGCCTGTTCTCTTGTGCTCTGGGACCCTGAAGTTGTGCTCAGCCTTTCCTTTCAGCTCTCGTTCATCGCCGTTTTGTTCATAGGGTTTGCTATTGAGAGGGGGGAGCATGAAGAAACAGCCGGCAGGCAGGTGAACAGGCCCTCTGCATTCCTGAGGAACTCGCTGCGGCTGACGCTTGCCGCTACGATAGGGACAGCTCCGCTCGTTGCACATTATTTTCATTATCTCTCGCTCATATCGCCCATTGCGAACCTTCTTGTTGCGCCGCTTATCGGCTTTGTCGTGATACCGCTCGCACTGGTCTCATCGTATTCGTATCTTCTTACCGGAATCTATCTTTTTGCGCCCCTTGTCAGTGCGGCAACGGATATTTCCCTCTGGCTGGTGAGAGGTCTGGCAAAAATGCCGTATGCCGATGTTGCAGTACCTGCTTTTCCTCTCGTCCTTATATTCCTTTTTTATGCTGCGTTTCTGATCTGTCTTATCGCCGGAAGGAAGAGGATACTGCTTATGCTGCCGTTCGTTCCGTTCCTGATCTATCTGCTCATCAGAATGGTTTCCCCCGGAGGGCTGAGCATGACGTTTCTTGATGTCGGACAAGGGGATTCCGCAGTGGTCGAACTGCCTGATGGCAGAACTATGGTCATCGATACAGGCAGGTCCGGGCGTGAGACTGCGGGGTTCCTTTCCTATACCGGCAAACGGCGGATAGAAGCATTGACCCTTACGCATTCCCATCCTGACCATGCCGGAGGGCTTGCATATCTTCTTGAAAGATTTGCGGTCAAAGAGGTATGGGACAATGGCCGTATCGATTATCCTGAAGGTATTTTCCGGTTTCAAAAACGCCAGATTCTTGAGCGCGGGGACGTAATTGAATCAGGGCAATACACAATTCAGGTCCTTCATCCTTACCCGGAATTCTCTACGCGGGAAGGGGACGAATATGAGGAAGACAACAACTCTTCTCTTGTTATCCGAATATCAGGGAAAGGACATTCCTTCTTATTCGCCGGAGACATCGAAGAAGATGCCGAGGATGACCTTTCCCACGTGGGGAAATGGCTCGGGAGCGATGTGATGAAGGTCCCGCATCACGGAGGGAGGACCTCTGTGCACGAAGGCCTGCTTTCAGATATAGCGCCCTCCATCGCCGTGATATCTGTGGGCAGAGACAATACCTTCGGCCATCCGAGCCCGGAGGTATTGGAGGCCCTTGCCGATACAAAGATATTCAGGACTGACCGGGACGGGGCGGTAAAGATTATTGAAACGGATAATGGCCTGAGGGTGAAGACCTATCGCGAGTATACATTTGAAAAAGCTGATACGTTATCCGGGGAAGTGAACAATATCATACGGATGTTTACGTGCTGGTAATGCAGAGGCTACATTCTGAGAGTTGCGGTCAACCGCTTCGGGTTGAGAAGCAGATCTATCGCATCTATGGGTGAATGGACAAGGATCTTCGCTGCTTTAACCGCTTCAACAGAACACCCTTCCTTCATGCAGACGCAGATGCCCAATCGCGCTGTCTGGAGCATGCCGGCGTCATTATTGCCGTTTCCAAGGGCTGCCACACTGTCTTTTCCGAGGGCCCTGACATACGTTTCCTTTTGCAGAAGATGCCGTTCTCCTTCGAGCACATGGATCCGGCAGGTCACACCCTTGAGTTCGTCCCGTGCCTTTCCGAACGTATCTGACGTGATGACATGGACCACCAGGTGCTCTGCGAGTTCGTTGAGCCTGCCCTTTATCCCCCGCAGCAGGTTCCCATCCACTGAAAGTGTACCCGAAAAATCAGACACAAAATGCCTAAGCTCAAGAATGCCAAAACCCTGTATATCAAGCCTGATCATAAATGTAACGGTATTTTATCAGAGCGGATTATGTTATGAAAATGACGATGGTATGGTCCATATCAGGTGAAAGCTCATTTTACGCAGATCCCTTTGAGCATGATATGATTCGCCGGGAAAGAGAAGGCTGCCGATGTGGTCAGAAACCGACGGTAAGAGCAACGGAAGAACCTGCCTGAAGATTGTGAAGCAGAGGGTGATTTCCCGCTCAGGTGCTCAGCAGCCTGGTGACTTCGATACCATAGTATTGCTCCAGAGACCGGCAGCAGCTAAGGGATATTCTCTTGCCTGCAACCGGACCCCTGTCAGTCAGAGAGATGGCAATCTTCCTGTCGATAATCCGTAATGCACAGATGAACGACTGCTTCTGATCAATCAATGGCGGGAAATGTCAACAAGCATTTCTTGTTATGTATTTATAAAATAATACAATATTCATTTCTGCAGCAAATCGCGCTCTGCCGGTTGAGTTACCAGGCATACTTCTGCTATATTTTCAAGACTTAATTGTCAGAGACTTACAAGGGAAGTTCATCGTTTCCTGGTCTTTGCCGGATGCGGGCTTTCCCTCTCACCTATGATGAATAATAAAAATGAACGCGAGGATCACAATCGCAGCGATGTGACAAAAATGGTCAAGTGCAGAGACCATGAAGCAGAGGTGCGCTTCCAGTCTTTATTCGAACAATCCCCGTTTGGCATAGTGATCATCAACACGCGCGGAAAGATCATTGAATTCAACAAAACTGCCCATCAGGATCATGGATATTCCCGGGAAGAGTTCGCAAAGCTCGATGTTTTTGACATCGACCCTTTTCAGAGCCCAGGAGAAATTCGGGCCAGCCTGCGGGAAGTCCTGAAAAAAGGTGAGGCAACATTTGAGGTCAAGCACAGGAGCAAGGACGGGCGCATAAGGGATGTTCATGTTATTGCTCAGGTGGTGAATTTATCAGGTGAAAGGGTTTTTCAGGCTATTTGGCACGATATCACGGAGCGTAAAGGGGTAGAGAAGACCCTGAGAGAATACCGTGAACACCTGGAGCGTTTGGTCAAGGAACGGACCGCCGAGTTGTCCAGGGTCAATAACGAACTTCAAAGGGACATTTCCATGCGAAAGATGGCAGAAGCCCGGCTGCGAGAGAGCGAGGAGCGTTTTCGCGGAATTTTTGAAGACGGGCCCCTCGGCATGATCATCCTGAAGCCGGGAGACAGGATTGTCAATGCAAACAAAGCCTTCTGTGATATGGTAGGGTTTACGGGACCGGTACTTGAAGGAAACAGCTTCCTGGATATCATCCATCCGGAAGACCAACAAAGGGCGGGAGAACTGTTACGACAATTGGTGAGAGGAGAACTTCCCCTTTTCCAGTTCGAATACCGGATCACAAAAAAGGACGGAGATCATCTCTGGGCGAATAGCGTCACTACTGCCCTGCATAATGAACATGGCACTCTTATCCATGCCCTCAGCATGATTCAGGATATCACTGGTCGAAAAATGGCTGAGCAGAAGCAGGAAATGCTGATTCAAGAGCTCCAGGATGCCATGGCGAAGATAAAACTATTACGAGGGTTGCTGCCTATGTGCGCCTGGTGCAAGAAAATACGTGATGATAATGGGTATTGGAAAAAGGTAGAAACCTATATCGAAGAGCATTCTGATGCGCACTTTACCCATGGGATATGTCCTGATTGTCTGAAGGAAAACGACCCTGAAACTTACAAGCTGTTCGGTGGAAGAATAGAGAAAGAATGTAAAAAAGAGCGCAGAAAGAGCGAGCGGATGATCTTGAAGGAACCTTTTTGTTGTGTTGCCAGCCTGCAGAGCTGGGAGTCGGAAGAATCCGTTTTCAAAGCGACGGTGTATGACTTTAGTGAAGATGGCGCATGCTTGCGGACCGACTACCCCGTGGAGATTAACGTAGTGCTTTCTTTTAGCCGAGGGTTAGAAGATAAAACAGGCGTTGTGAAGTGGAGAGAAAAGATCTCTGAGGAGAACAGGTATAGGATCGGGGTCAGCTTTCTAGAACAATAAGGAGTCGGCACGATAAACGCGGAGACATTTTCTTTTGCGAAGTGTGCCACACATAATCTCGAAAGTTCTTTCCCTTTTTGCTTCCCGGGCGGGCTTGATTTCATTTCTGTAATAGTGGCTCAACCTACGCGGGCAAACCCGAACAGTCAGTCACATACTAAGGAGTTCATTGGTAAGATAACATTGAACACCCTCCCCTCAGTCCCCTCCCATCAAGGGAGGGGCGCCCTATAGAGGAATCCCTCTCCCCATTGTGGGAGAGGGCGAGGGTGAGGGGGATGTCATACGTACTACTCCTTAGTAAGTATCATTTTCAGATTGTGCATGACGACTGATATCTTCTATATATTCAGCCTGCCCGGATATCGCTCCTTTGTCGTCCTGTTGCTGCACACCGTATAGATAACAGCTATCATATTGCAATCATACATAGAAATTCGATATTTGACTTGCTGTTTCCGGGGCATGATACTGTCAGAGGATGCGCAATTTATCTTTAAAGACGTCGGGCCAATTCAGTTGCCAGACGAACTCTTGTGGCGGACAGAACAGAGATATCTGGGCATACCGCGAGACATCTCACAGCGCCTTGGTGGGCGCTATGGCGTTTGGAGCGATCGTCTCCGGCGCTGCTGCGTTGTTTGCCGGCGATAGTCTTACTGATAAGCTTTCCCTTATTCTTCTATTTGTGCTTATGAGTGGTTTGTTGATGTGGCACTTAAAGAGGATAACGACAGTCGTGATCAGCCGGAAGGATGGCACGATCCGTAAAGAGCAGAGATTGGTAAGCTTCAGCAGGTGCCGGACATACTCTCTCCGGGATTTTAATACGGTAGAGCTGACAGAGCATGTGAGAACAGGCGAAGAAGGATATCTGACAGCTGATTATTCCCTTGTTCTTCGGGGGCCGGCACATACTCTGACCATACTCTCAACAAATGAC
>Ga0113563_10002086_pt1 | contig 11848 bp, 9 predicted proteins | sample Mud3Dept3metaG_FD_80117 | JGI IMG/M metagenome (GOLD analysis project Ga0113563, IMG submission 80117) | Freshwater wetland microbial communities from Ohio, USA, analyzing the effect of biotic and abiotic controls - Mud 3 Core 4 Depth 3... | ecosystem: Environmental > Aquatic > Freshwater >...
TCCTATTTGAATTGAATATTTGCGGAGAGATGACCGAGTTGGCCGATGGTGCACGACTGGAAATCGTGTGTTCTGCCAAAAGCGGAACCGAGGGTTCGAATCCCTCTCTCTCCGCCACAGAAAACCATAATGGGACGCGGATGAACGCAGATTTTCAGGATAATGCTTTAGAGTTACGACAAAAACAAAAATCATTATTTTTTTCGACTCTTTAAGTTTTTATCTGAGTATATCTGCGAAAATCTGCGTCCCAATATAAAATCTATGATAGCCGGGTCCTGCGCAACGAAACGTTACTAACCCCGTCAGGTCCGGAAGGAAGCAGCGGCCGTAACTTCTTTCGTGTGCCGCAGGGGAGCCTGGCTATCACCCCTATAAACCGCAGAGCGCATAGAGCATAGCGCCGAGAGAAAAAAATTGGCCGTGCGCTATGCGCTTTGCGCTATGGCTGAAAATTCACATGCCTGAAGATAAGAAGCCTTTTGAGGTTTTAGCCCGGAAATGGCGGCCCCAGACCTTCGAAAAGGTAGTTGGACAGAAGCCGATTACCCAGGCTCTGCAGAATGCCATTGCTACGAAACGGGTGGCTCATGCCTATTTGTTCGCCGGTTCGCGGGGAGTCGGCAAGACCTCGGTGGCCCGAATCCTGGCCAAGGCCCTGAACTGCCAAGACGGCCCCACCCCTCACCCATGCAATAAATGCACTTCGTGCGAGGAGATCAAAGGTAGTTTCTCCGTGGACGTCCTGGAGATCGACGGCGCCTCCAACCGGGGGATCAATGAGATCCGGGAACTGCGGGAGAACGTCAAGTATCTCCCCTCCAAGAACAAATACAAAATTTACATCATCGACGAAGTCCACATGCTAACCACCGAGGCCTTCAACGCCTTGTTGAAGACGCTGGAAGAGCCCCCTCCCCATGTGATCTTCATCTTTGCCACCACCGAGCCGCACAAGATCCCTTTGACCATCCTCTCGCGCTGCCAGAGGTATGATTTCAAGAGGATTACCCTATCTTCCCTTCTGGAACAACTAAGAGAAATCGCTTCCCAGGATGAGGATAAACTGGAGATCAGCGACGCGAGCCTCCACCTGATCGCCCGGCAAGCCCAGGGGTCCATGCGGGACGCTCAGAGTCTCCTGGACCAGGTCCGTTCCTTCAGCGGGCCGAAGGTTTCCGATCAAGAGGTCCTCGAAGCCCTGGGGGTCATCGACCGCAAGGTTCTCCACGAAACCATTCAGGCCCTGGGGGAGGGAGACCGCCTGCGTCTCCTCCGGATTGTGGAGGAGGTTTACAACTTCGGCTATGACCTCAAAGAATTCTGCGGAGAGCTGGCCCAGCTCATGAGGGATCTCCTGGTTTTGAAATTCTTTCCCAATGGTTTCCAGGAAGCTGCAAGACTCATCGACCTGCCCGAAGAAGAAGTACGGGAGCTCTCCATACAGGCGGATAAATTTACCCAGGAAGAACTCCAGGCCCTGTTTCGGGCCTTTCTCTCGGCCCATGATGAAGCGGCCCGGTCCACCTTCCCCCGGCTGGTCTTGGAGATGACCCTGGCCCGGGTGTCCCGGCGGAAACCGGTCCTGTCGGTGGAAGAAGTCCTGGAAAAACTCCGGGCCATGGAAGAGCGGATGCTCGCCGGAGGGGTCTCAGTCGCTCCGGGGCCGTTCTTGCCCGCCGCACCCGCGCCGGTCCGGCAGAGGGATGTCCCGGCGGAAACAGTGGACGAAGAAGAGGCTGAAGAGGTTCCGGAAGCGGCATCCCCCCAGAGGGAGGCAGGCGAGGAAGGGGCCCGGGAGCTCCCCGTGGAGGTGCAGGAGAAGTGGAAAGACTTTGTGACCTTCGCCAAAAAGAAAAAGCCGCCTTTCGCTTCCCTGCTGGAGCATGGCGAGCCGCTTGCCTTGGACGGAGCCCGGCTGGAGATCGCTTATCCCGAAAATTCCTTTTACCTCGAACGGATGCAGGATGCGGACAATCTGACTTTTCTCCAGGACCTGTCCCAGGAGTTTTTCAAAGGGCCCATGAAGGTGAAAGTTTCCGGGAAAAAACCGGGTTCTTTGCCCCGCAAGGGAGCGGAGAATCAAGGAGAAAGGAAGAACTCCAAGCGAGAGAGGGAAGAGGAAACTTTAAATCACCCCCTGTTGCGGGAAGCGATCAATGTCTTTGGGGGACGGGTCGTAGAAATCAAAAATCTGTGAGGAGACGGCGATGACCAAAGGATTCGGCAATATCATGCACCAGGCCCAACAGATGCATGCCAAGATGGTCAAGATACAGGAGGAGATGGCGGTACGGACCGCGGAAGCTTCGGCAGGAGGGGGAATGGTCGTTGCCGTGGCCAACGGCCGCCAGGAACTGGTGTCCATTAAAATTGAAAAAGAAGTCGTCAACCCGGAAGATGTGGAAATGCTCCAGGATCTGATCGTGGCCGCCGCCAATGCCGCCCTGAAGAAAGCCCAGGAAATGGTGTCCGAAGAGATGAAAAAACTCACCGGGGGAATCAAAATCCCCGGCTTGATGTGAGTCAACAATGCCCGTACAGCACGCCCAGCCCATCGGCCGGCTGATCCAGGAGCTGACCAAGCTTCCCGGAATCGGGGAAAAGACCGCTTCCCGGCTGGCCATGCACATCCTGCGCGCGGCCAAGGAAGACGCCCAGGGTCTCGCCCGGGCGATCCTTGAAGTGAAAGAGAAGATCCGTTTCTGCTCCCAATGTTTCAACCTCACCGAGCAGGATCCCTGCAGGGTCTGCCAGGACCCGAAGCGGAACCGGGAGATCCTCTGCGTGGTCAGCAGCCCTGAAGACCTCATCGCCCTGGAAAAGAGCGGGGGGTTCCGGGGGCTGTACCATGTCCTCCATGGAGTTCTCTCCCCCCTGGATGGAGTGGGGCCCAAAGACCTGCGGGTAAGCGAACTTCTCTCCCGTTTGCAGGCAGGGGTAGTGAAAGAGGTGATTCTGGCGACCAACCCCTCGGTGGAAGGGGAAGCCACGGCCCAATACCTCTCCCAGATCATCAAACCCCTGAATGTCCGGGTGACCCGGATCGCCCGCGGAGTTCCCATGGGAGGCGACCTTCAGTATATCGACGAAGTGACCCTGAGCAAGTCCCTGGAGAACAGAAGCCCCCTGTGAAAGGATTGCAGATTTCAGATTTAACGACGGGTTTTGAAATCTTCAATCTGATATCTGCAATCTGACATCTACAATCTATTCCTCCGCCTTTGAGGTAAGTCTATGTCTCTCAAAATCTACAACACCTTGACGAAAAAGAAGGAAGAATTCGTCCCCTTGGAAGAGGGGAAGGTGAAGATGTACGTTTGCGGAGTCACGGTGTACGACCGCTGTCATATCGGCCATGCCCGGGCGGCCGTGGTCTTCGACATCATCTATCGGTTCTTGCGGCATATCGGCTATCAGGTGACCTATGTTCAAAACTACACCGACGTGGACGACAAGATCATCAAGCGGGCCAATCAAGAAGGAGTAAGCAGCCGGGTGATTGCCGAGCGCTACATCCAGGAGCACGGCCAGGACATGGAGGCTCTGGGAATGGAGAAGCCGACCCACCAGCCGAAGGCCACGGAAAATATTTCCCAGATTATCCATCTCATCCAGAGGCTGGTGGACAAAGGGGTCGCCTACTTGGTCGATGGCGATGTCTATTATTCCGTAGAAAAGTTCGGCCCCTACGGCAAGCTCTCCGGACGGGACCTCGAGGAGATGCAGGCCGGGGCTCGGGTGGAAGTGGATGAAAGAAAGACCAACCCCTTGGATTTTGCCCTGTGGAAGGCGAGTAAGCCGGGAGAGCCCGAATGGGAAAGCCCCTGGGGAATGGGGAGGCCGGGCTGGCATATCGAATGCTCGGCCATGAGCCAGCGCTACTTGGGGGAGAGTTTCGACATTCATGGAGGGGGCAAGGACCTTATATTTCCCCATCATGAGAATGAAATCGCCCAATCCGAAGCAGCCTCCGGAAAGCCCTTCGTTCGCTACTGGGTCCACAACGGTTTCGTCAATATCAATCAGGAAAAAATGTCCAAATCCCTGGGGAACATCCTGCCCATCCGGGAGCTGCTCCAGGAACATCACCCCGAGGCGCTTCGCCTCTTTCTCCTTTCCAGCCACTACCGCAGCCCGGTGGATTTCTCTTCCCAGCACATGGCCGAGGCCAACGCCAACCTGGACCGTTTTTATTCGGCCTTGCTGGGCATCGAGGAGTTCTTGTCCGCCAAGGGGGACGTTTCCTCTCCGAACGCCTCCGGGCTCAAGGGAACGGCTAAAGAAGTTTTCGAAAAGGTCTCCGCGACCCGGCAGAGTTGCGAGGAGGCCATGAGGGATGATTTCAACACGGCCCTGGCCCTCGGATACCTTCACGACCTGACCCGGATGTTGAACCGGGTGCTGGCGGACAAGGGGTTTCGGAAAGACCCGGCGGCGCCGGCTCTCCTGAGCCAGGGAAGGGATTGCCTCCTTGCCGCGGGAGAAGTCCTGGGCCTCTTCCGGGTAAAACCGGCCGAATATTTCTCCGAGCAGAAGCGAAGATTCCTGCGAGCCAAGGGAATGAAGGAAGAGCAGGTCCTGGACCTGATCGCCCGGAGAGAGACGGGCCGGAAGGAAAAAAACTGGGCCCTGGCCGATGAAATCCGAAAAGAAGCGGCGGCCCTGGGAATCGCCCTCGAAGATGGACCCAGGGGGACGACGTGGAGGCCGGCCTGACAATTGCGGATTTCGAATTGCGGATTGCGGATTGACGAACGTAGGGGCGACCCGGTGTGATCGCCCGGTTGCAGTGCAGACTGGGGCGTCCGGCACTTTTAACGGGGAACAGGGAACTGGAAACGGATTATTCGTCCTTTTTTGAACTTGAGGCACTTAAGCACATTTAAGTGCACTTAAGCACACTTTAATATTAATTTCTTTTTTAAATGGGTGTATAATACGCCCATGTGGGTTTGTCACTCCTGTGCTAAAGAGGTAAAATTTCAGGGCGGAGTGAGCCGGCAGGAGATTTGTCCCCATTGCCGGAGTGACCTTCACTGCTGCCTGAACTGCAGCCTGTATGATGAATACGCCCACAATCATTGCCAGGAACCTTCGGCTGAATGGGTGAGCGACCGGGAAAAGAACAATTTCTGCGAGTTTTTTGCTTTCAAGGATTCATCCGGCGCGGGCAGGGGCCGTCGCGAACGGGACGAGGCCCTGGCGAAACTCGAAGCCCTTTTTAAAAAGAAGACGTCCTGAAGGGGGTTTATTAAGATCCAGAAAATTTTCGGGAATACACTGGGCCTGAAGCCTTCCCAAATCAAGAAGATCCTAGCTCTCTACCACCGCAGAGTCCCGCCTCAAAGGGTCATCACTCCTGAACTTGCCCGATCCCTGACCGAATTATCGCGAGAGACCAACCGTCAGCTGGCCCTTTTAATCGACCGGGGGGGAAACGTCCGGTATGTAGTGGTCGGCGGGCCCTTGGGGATTTGGATTCCCGACCTTTCCGCTTACCGCCTGGGCGGCGGACCCCGTCTCCGGGGGTTGCGTCTGGTCCATACCCACCTGAAGGGAGAAGCCCTGAGCCATGACGACCTCACCGACCTGGCTCTTCTTCGCTTGGACCTAATTGCCGCGATCGGAGTCTTGGAATCAGGCCTTCCGGGGGATATTTTCCTAGCCAACCTGACCCCCATCAACGCGAGGGGAGAAAGTTGGCATTGTTGGGATCCCCTCCCCTTGGCCAACCTGGAGATGAATGCCCTGCAGATGGTCCAGGCCCTGGAGGAGGAATTCCGCCGTTCTCAGAGGGTGCGGGGAGCAGGGGACCGCCGGGACCGGGCCATCCTGGTTCATGCTTCTTCGGCCTCCAAATGGGCGATCGAGGACTCGCTCAACGAGTTGGCCGACCTGGCCGATTCCGCCGGGGTCGTGGTCCTGGACAAGCTCAGCCAGAGACGCCACCAGTTTCATCCCCGGTTTCTCATGGGGCGGGAGAAGCTGATGGGCCTTTCCATCCGGGCCTTTCAACAGGGAGCCGATCTCCTCATCTTCGACCAGGAGCTGAACCCAAACCAGATGCGATCCATTGCCGATCTCACTGAGTTGCGGGTCATCGACCGGACCCAGCTCATCCTGGATATCTTCGCCCAGAGGGCCCATACCCGGGAAGGAAAACTGAAAGTGGAACTCGCCCAGCTGAAATATCTCCTTCCCCGGCTCACCGCCAAAGACAGTGGTCTTTCCCGCCTGACCGGGGGAATCGGGGGGCGCGGTCCGGGAGAGACCAAGCTGGAAATTGACCGCCGGAAAGTGCGGGACCGGATTCACCGGTTGTCTCGGGAGCTGGAACATATCAACCGCAGCCGGGAGGTCCGCAGGGTCCAGAGGGATAAGAATCAAATCCCGGTGATTTCCATCGTCGGGTACACCAATGTGGGTAAATCGACCCTGCTGAATGCCTTGACCAAAAGCCAGGTTTATGTGGAAGACAAACTCTTTGCCACCCTGGACCCCACCACCCGCCGGCTCCGATTCCCCCGGGAGAGGGAAGCCATCATCACCGACACGGTGGGATTTCTCCGGGACCTACCCAAAGACCTGATGGATGCCTTCCGGGCAACCCTGGAAGAGTTGAAAGACGCCGACCTCCTCCTCAATGTGATCGACATCAGCCACCCCCGGTTTGAAGACCAGATGGCGGCGGTGGAAAAGATCCTGGAGGAGCTCGACTTGAAGGGAATTCCTCTTCTAAGGGTGTTCAACAAAGCCGATCGGGTCGACCCGGAAACCGCGCAGAGGCTCAGCCGGGCTTTTGGCGCCGTCTGCATCTCGGCGCTGAAGCCGGAGACTTTTCCGCCGCTCATCGAAAAGATGGAAATGGTCTTTTCCTTGCGGAAGAACGGAGTCCTTTCCCCCTCTCCTTCCCAAGATATTCCTATGAACTATCCGGTGCCGGAGGCGGTTTAAAAAAAGTTGCAGGTTGCAGGTTTCAAGTTTCAGGTTAAAAAGATAAAACCACACCTGAGCAATCATGGTTTGAACCTGAAACCGGCAACTCGAAACCCGAAACGAGGGGAACCATTGAATCCAAACCGCAAATCGGTATAATGAGAAGAAAGAATTTTTTATGGGGTTGAGTTAGATGCCCATCTACGAATACGAAGCCACCCCTCCCGGCCGAAAGTGCCGGAAATGCTCGACCGTCTTTGAGGTCATTCAGCGAATCTCCGATTCCCCGCTCGCCTCCTGCCCGGAATGCGGAGGTGAGGTCCGGCGAAGGATTTCCCGCCCGCGGGTCATCGTGCCGGGTTCGGCCCGGGGGCAGGACGAAGTGGAACAGAAAGTGGCCGATTATGAACGCCAGGGAATGTACAGCCACGCGGCAGAACTGGCGGATAAAGAGAGCGAAAAGCCGGAAAAAGCCAAACTCAAAGAGCGGGCCATGGAGAATTATAAGAAGGCTGGGTATGATTTCTAGCCTCAGTTCGGAGGAATGTGGTTCGGAGTTTAGAGAAAACTGTTCCGGGTTGTCCCCCCCCGTATTTGTTCCAGGCTCTGAACTCCGAAATAAATTTCTCCGAACTTTTTTTCATTTTGCTTACCAGAAAGTAGAACTAAAAATTTGCGAAAAGCATCGAAAAAAAAAGATTCCTCCTATCCATCCTTACTCAAAGAAATCCTAAGCGTCATTCGAGCCCGGAAAGGCCAGCCCTTTACCCTTACCGATATCGCTCAAGCCCTTGATGTGGACCCCTCCCGGCGGAAGGAATTACGCCGGGATCTCCGCGCCCTGGTCGACGAGCGGAAAATTGTGAAACTGGACCGCCGCCATTACGGCCTACCCCCGCAGGGAAAGGTGATCATCGGCCGGGTCCAGGCTCATCGGGACGGGTATGGGTTCCTCATCCCCGAAGACTCCAGCCTCCCGGACCTTTTTCTTTCCCGGCGGGAGGCGCAGGACCTCATGCACCGGGATAAGGTGGCCCTTCATCTCTCCTGGAAAGAACGGGGCCGGAAAAAGACGCCCCGAGTCGTCGAAGTGTTGGAAAGGGCCAACCGCCGGGTCGTGGGCAGGTACGAGGAAGGATCGAAATGGGACCGGGTCGTGCCCGACGAACAACGGCTCGTCCAGCCCATCCGCATCCCGAAAAAGGCTTCCGGCGGAGCACGGAAGGATCAGATGGTCCTGGCGGAGATTACCCGGTATCCAGCCGGGATGGAAGGCCCCGAAGGAAAGGTCCTGAAAGTGCTGGGCGACCCGGACGACCCCCGCCTGGATTCGGAGATCATCATCCATAAATACGATCTTCCCGACGCTTTTCCCCCTCCGGTCCTGAAAGAAGCCTCGGTGATCCCCGCGGCAGTTCAGGAAGCCCATGCGGGAAAACGGAGAGACCTTCGGGCGGTCCCCTTCGTGACCATCGACGGCGAAACCGCCCGGGACTTCGACGATGCCGTGGCGATTTCCAGGGAATCCGGGGGGAAGCTGAAACTCTGGGTTTCCATTGCCGACGTGAGTCATTATGTCCTGGAGGATACGGCCCTCGACATAGAGGCCATCCGGCGCGGGACCAGCGTGTATTTCCCGGAGCGGGCTTTGCCCATGCTGCCGGAGGCTCTCTCCACGGGTGTCTGCAGCCTGAATCCAGAAGAGGACCGGCTCTGCATGACCGTCACCCTGGAATTCGACGGGCAGGGAGAAGTTCTCCAGGCTGATTTCTTCCCATCCGTAATCCACAGCCATGCCCGCTTGACCTATACCCGGGTTAAGGAAATGCTGGGGCAAGATCAGCCTGAGCCGGCTGCCCGACCCCCGTCTATCTACGAGGACCTCCGGACCATGGCCGATCTCTGCCGGAAACTCCGGGCCAGGCGGATGGAGAGGGGCTCCATCGATTTCGACCTTCCCGAGCCGGAAGTGATCCTGGATGTTCAGGGGCAAATCGAAGAGATCGTCAAAAGGGAGAGGCACATCGGCCATCAGATCATCGAAGAGTTCATGATTGCCGCCAACGAGGCCGTGGCCCGCTTCCTGGACCAGGCGGAGGCCCCTTCCCTGCACCGAGTTCATGAGGCGCCGGACGCCAGGAAAGTGGAGGAGTTCAAGGAATTCGTCGAACACCTGGGCTATCCGTTTCCCCTGAAGACAAAACTCCAGCCCCGGATTTTCCAGAAGCTTTTGGAGCGGGTGCGGGGAAAACCGGAAGAGAAGAGCATTAACTACCTGCTCCTTCGTTCCATGAGGCAGGCCCGCTACTCGGAATCCAAACCGGGCCATTTCGCCCTCGCCGCCGAGCATTACCTGCATTTCACCTCCCCCATCCGGCGTTATCCGGACTTGGTGGTTCACCGTATCCTCAAGGAGGTCCTGCAGCAAGGAGGTTTGCGGGGGAAAAGGAGCCAGCGCTGGCAGAAGAAGCTCCCGGCCATAGCCGAGCACTCCTCGCTGAGGGAGCGGGTGGCCATGGAAGCCGAACGGGAGATCGTGGACCGAAAAAAGGTCCAATTCATGCGGGATAAACTGGGCCAGGAATTCAACGGGTACATTTCGGGAGTTGTCTCATTCGGGATCTTTGTGGAGCTGGAAGAGTTCTTCATTGAAGGGCTGGTTCACCTGACCCGCCTACCGGAGGACCGCTATGAATTCCTGGAGAAGAAGCATACCCTGGTTGGAAGGACGCTGAATCGGGCCTTCCGGCTGGGCGACCGGGTGCGCGTGCGGGTAGAAGCGGCAAGCTTGGAGCGCCGGCAGGTTGATTTAGGCCTCGTCCAGTGATAAAAAATATAAATCCGAAGATTACGCAGAATTTTTTTCCGAACATTGGCAATTGATCTGTCTTAATTTTAGCATTCTCTCTCGAGGATTATGGAAGTCATCTGGAAAGCAAAGGATTTCGGGCGGTCCTTCAAAAATCCGGTGCTGACTCTCGGAAATTTCGACGGGGTTCACTTAGGCCATCAGCGCATCTTCCAGCAGGTTTGCCGGAAAGCCAAAGAGATCGGCGGAGAGTCGCTGGCCTATACCTTTGCCCCCCACCCCGTGCAGCTTTTGAAGCCGGGACAGGAACCGTTTCTCCTTCTGCCCATATCGGAAAGAATCAGGCTGATCGGTGAGGCGGAAATCGACGTGACCATCTGTGCCCCCTTCACCCAGGAATTCGCCTCTCTGACCGCGGAAGATTTCGTGAGGGACATCCTCCATCGGCAGATCGGAGTCCACCAGGTTTACGTGGGCCAGAATACCTCTTTCGGTAAGGGGCGCACGGGAAGCGTCTCCCTTCTGAAGGAATTCGGGAAGCGCTACGGCTTTGTTGTTGAGGCCATGGAAGCGGTGGAGGTGAAGGGAACCCTGATTTCCAGCAGCCGGATCCGCAGGCTCATCCGCCAGGGAGATATCCCCGGGGCCGCGGAACTCCTGGGGCGTCCCCCCCTCCTGATCGGGGAGGTTATCCACGGCTTCGGACGGGGCAGCAAAAAGCTGGGGTTCCCAACGGCGAATCTGAAGATCGACGAAGTACTCGTTCCACAACCGGGAATCTACGCCGTTTGGGCCGTTTACCAGGGTCGAAGGTTTCCGGGAGTTGCCAACCTGGGCTGGAATCCTACCTTCCAGGACCATAAATTTTCCATCGAGGTTCACATCCTCAATTTCGATAAGGACATCTATGGACAGACCTTGCGCGTGGAATTCGTGGAGCGCCAGCGCGACGAAGTCACCTTCCGCAGTCCCGAAGAGCTAATCACCCAGATCAGAAAGGACGTCGAGCAGGCCAAGAAGGTTTTGGGGATTGATTGAATCCTCTTGATTCCTGCCCCCTTTCTCCCGTCAGCCCGAGGCGTATCCCCTCCCATTCGATGGGGGAGGGCCAGGGGGGGGTAGGGGCGGTTCGCGAACCGCCCCTACGGATTCCCCATTTTGGGGGGAATGGGCAGGTTGGAGGGCTTGATGAAAAACGAAGCCCGTTGCCGCCTCTGTAACCTCTCCGCGAATCCGGTCTCCAAAGAAATCGGTATCTGCTCGAATTGTCTGAAAGCCAAACACAACGAGGCGCTGCCTTTCGTCATGAAGGCCCATCGAAAGAGCCGCTCCGCCCATAGACTTCCCGAAACACCCCCGCAAGAAAAAGATGGAGTTCCTTGCAGCCTCTGCGTGAATGAATGCCGGATTCCAGAGGGCGGACTGGGGTATTGCGGGCTGAGAAGGAATGATGGGGGAAAGATCACCGGAATTTCGGCAGAAGAAGGCAAGCTCTCCTGGTACTTTGATCCCCTCCCCACCAACTGCGTGGCGCACTGGGTATGCCCCGGCGGCATCGGGGCCGGGTTTCCCAAATATGCCCATTGTGCAGGTCCGGAGAGAGGGTACAAGAACCTGGCAGTCTTCTTCCATGCCTGCACCTTCAATTGCCTCTACTGTCAGAACTGGCACTTCCGCGAGGAGACATTCAAAGCCCGAACGATTTCCCTGAGCCGCCTGGTCTCCGACGTGGATGAAAGAACCTCCTGCATCTGCTATTTCGGGGGTGACCCGACAGCCCAGCTTCCCTTTTCCCTGGCCGCCTCACGGCGGGCATTGGCGGAGAAGAAGAAAAAAATCCTCCGTATCTGTTGGGAAACCAACGGGTCCATGCATCCCGGCCTGCTCGACGGGATGATCCGGATCTCTCTGGAATCGGGCGGCTGTATCAAATTCGATTTGAAGGCATGGGACGAGAACCTACACAAGGCCCTGACTGGGATTACCAACCGGAGGACGCTGGAGAATTTCCAGAGAGCGGGGGAGAAGTCCAGGGCCAGGCCCGTTCCTCCCCTGGTCATCGCCAGCACCCTCCTCGTGCCCGGCTATGTGGAGGAAGAA
>Ga0113563_10002087_pt1 | contig 11848 bp, 9 predicted proteins | sample Mud3Dept3metaG_FD_80117 | JGI IMG/M metagenome (GOLD analysis project Ga0113563, IMG submission 80117) | Freshwater wetland microbial communities from Ohio, USA, analyzing the effect of biotic and abiotic controls - Mud 3 Core 4 Depth 3... | ecosystem: Environmental > Aquatic > Freshwater >...
CCTCATGGAACATCCCGTTCGCTGACATCATGCGTTATCGGACCGGTACAACATGAAAGACCTGTCGATCATCGCACCCTTGTACAACGAAGAGGAGTGCGTGCGCTTTCTCTATGAAGCAATCGTCAGGGTCGTGGATCCATTGCAACTCGATCACGAAATCCTGTTCGTGGACGACGGGAGCAGGGACGAAACGTTCCGGGTCGCCTTGGAACTTGCGGAACGGGACAAGAGACTGAGGGTCATCCGTTTCAGGAGAAATTTCGGGCAAACGCCGGCCATGGCCGCCGGGATCGATCACGCCCGGGGAAAGATCCTGATCACCATGGACGGGGACCTGCAGAACGACCCGGAGGATATCCCCCGATTCATTGAGAAGATCCAGGAGGGATTCGACATCGTCTGTGGCTGGAGGGAAAAACGGCAGGATAAACTGATCACGAGAAAGATTCCGTCGATCGTAGCCAACTGGCTTATCGGAAAGGTGACAGGGGTCCCCATCAGAGACAATGGCTGTTCCCTGAAAGCGTATCGCGCGGAGGTCGTCAAGGCGATCCCGCTCTATTCGGAGATGCACCGGTTCATCCCTGCGATGGCGTCGATCGCCGGGAGCAGGATTGCAGAAATACCGGTGCGTCACCACGCGAGGAAATACGGGAAATCGAAATATGGACTCTCGCGGATCTACAAGGTCCTCCTGGACCTGCTGATGATCAAGACCATCGTGTCGTTCGGGTCGCGCCCGATGCTCTGGTTCGGCGGGATATCGTTCCTGGCCTTCTTCGGAAGCATGATCACCTTCGCCTACGCCATCGTTCGGTGGAACCGCGCGGAGGGAGATTCCCTGGTGGTCCTGAACGGCACCGCCCTGCTGCTCGGGGCACTCGCTGTCTTTCTACTGTTTGCGGGGTCTCTCGGTGAACTTGCGTACAAAACGGGGAACTTGAAAATGACCGTACTTGCCGTAATACGGGCGACGTTCACCGGCTTTGAAAAGCCGCAAAGGGAGGAATAGGGCGATGGAGCCGGCGATCGATATCTCCGTCATCGTTCCCGTCGTGGAGCGATACGATGACGTGGCGGAATTGTACGGACTCTATAAAAAGGGTCTCGAAGACTCCGGGAAATCACATGAATTCATCTATGTTCTCGACGGGGATTTCGAGGAGGCGGCTGCGATCCTCAAGCGCCTCATCGCGGGAGGCGAAAAGATCAAGGTCATCAAGCTCGCCCGATGGTTTGGAGAGGCTACCGCGCTTACGGTCGGCATTCAACACTCCAGGGGGAATGTCATTCTTACGCTGCCGGCGTATCAACAGATTGAAGCATCGGAAATCCCGAGACTCGTCGACTCCCTGAAGGACTGCGACATGGTGATCGCCCGCAGGTGGCCGAGGAAGGACTCGTTGCTCAACCGGTTTCAGTCCGGGATTTTTCACATATTGCTGAATCCCGTCTCGGAATTCAAATTTCACGACATCGGGTGCGGGGTCCGGGTTATCAGGAAGCCGGTTGCGCAAGAGATTAACATTTACGGCGACCAACACCGATTCCTGCCGATCCTGGCGCACAAATACGGATTCCGGGTCCGCGAGGTGAATGCCCTGCAATCCAGGAGTGACATCCGGAAGCGGATCTATTCTCCGGGGACGTACGCGCGCCGCATCCTGGACATCTTTTCGATACTCTTTCTTGTGAAGTTCACCAAGAAACCGCTCCGGTTCTTCGGAATCCTCGGTTCCTCCGTATTCACCGCCGGCTTCCTGATCCTCCTTTACCTTCTGTTCATCAAAGTATTTCAGGGTGTGGGATTGGCGGGCCGCCCGATCATGCTCCTGGGAACACTCCTGGTCGTCCTCGGCGTGCAGCTCTTCGCGATCGGCCTGCTGGCGGAGATCATCATATTCACGCATGCGAAAGACATCAAGGAGTATACGATCGACCAGATCATCAACTGAAGATGGATCATTTGTACCTTACAGTGGATGTGGAAGACTATCACCATGCGGAAATCTTCTCGGGAGTCATCGACGGGACCGAACCGGAAAGATATCCTCCGCATGTCGAAAAAAACACGATGGCATTGCTCCGGCTGTTCCACGAGTGCGATGCGAGGGGGACCTTCTTCGTCCTCGGCAGCATCGCGGAAAAGCACCCCGGCCTGGTCCGATCCATCCTGGAGTCGGGGCACGAAATCGCTTCCCATGGGTTCGGGCACCGGATGGTTACGAAGATGACGCCTGCCGAATTCCGCGAGGACGTGCGGAAATCGAGGAGGATCCTCGAGGACATCGCAGGCAAGGCGATCCTGGGTTATCGCGCTCCGACTTTCTCGATCGTGAGGCGGACGGAATGGGCCTACGAGATCCTGCGGGACGAGGGATTCCGCTACAGCAGCAGCGTGTTCCCGATACGCCACGATCGGTACGGTTGGCCGGAGTTCGGCCTCGTTCCCCGGAAAATGGCCGCCCACGAGGACCGATGGATATGGGAAATCCCACTGTCCGTGGAACGGATCGGCGGTGGCAATCTCCCCTTCGGAGGCGGGGGATACCTGCGGCTCTATCCGATTTCCCTTACGAAATACTTCCTTCGGCGATTGCTGCAAACCGGGCGTCCTGCGATCGTATACGTTCACCCGTGGGAAATCGATTTGGAGCACCCCAGGGTTGCCCTGCCGGTCCTCAAAAGGTTTCGCCACTACGCGGGGATATCGGGGATGGAGGAAAAGGTCCGGAACCTGCTCCGTTCATTCCGCTTCGAGCGGATGGACACTTTCCTCGACTGCGCACCCCCCGCAACGCAACACGGATTCCCGGGATGGTGCTGTCGATGAATACCGAACCTGCTCATGATTTCAACCGGTGGTTCGAATGGTTCGAATCATACGGGGCTGCCACACGTCGAAAATAACCCTCAAAGGAGGAGCCAATGCAGTTGAATCGGTTCGGCGGATGTACGGCACTGGCAGTAGTATTCCTTGCGATGCTCATGACGGGTTGTGGAGGGGGAGGATCAGACTCGCCGCCTCCGCCGCCTCTGCCACCGCCCCCGGCGAACGTTTCCGCCGCCGGTGGAATCGGCGAGGTGACGGTCACCTGGGAGGCAGTCACAGGCGCTACCTCGTACAACGTCTACCATTCCCCGTCCCCCAACGTTAAAAAAGGGACGGGAACGAAAGTGACGGGTCCCACCAGCCCGCATAGTGTCACGGGCCTCGCCATCGGGACAAAATATTATTTTGTGGTCACGGCGGTCGATACGAACGGCGAGAGCGCGGAATCGTTCGAGGTAAGCGCCACGCCGGTTTTTCCCGCTCCGACGGATGTGCAGGCGTTCCCCGGGGATAACCAGGCGACAATCCGCTGGACGGCGGTCGCGGGCGCAAGCTCGTACAACGTATATCATTCCACGACCTCCGGGGTCACGAAAGCGAACGGAACGAAAATTACGGGGGCGACCAGCGGGGTTACCGTGCCGGGGTTGACCAACGGGACACCGCACTTTTTCGTGGTCACGGCGGAGGCAAACGGTTTCGAGAGCGCCGAATCCCTTGAGGTTACCACTACCCCAACCCCCGGTCCTCCTACATTGCCTTCCGCTCCAACCGGGGTAAACGGGACTCCAGGTGCGGGCTCGGCCACGATCACCTGGCAGCCGGTCGCGGGCGCCGTTTCCTACAACATCTACCACTCCACGTCTCCCGGCGTCACCACACAGACCGGAACAAAAGTGACGGGGGCGACCATCGGGAGCATCGTGCCGAATCTGATCCGGGGCATATCGTATTACTTTGTGGTAACCGCGGAGAATGCCGCGGGAGAGAGCGCCGTATCGAACGAGGTCAGCGTGATACCGAACGCGCCCGATCCCGTTTTCTCTCAATCGGACATCGCCGGCACTTGGAACGTTCGGGTGCTGCGTTCCGCGCCGACCGCGGGGTGGTACAGCGTTTTGATAAACGTCAATAGCGCGGGAGCGGTAACTGTTCTCGAAAGCGGCGGTACGTTGACGAAACCAAATGTGTCGGCCTTGTCCATCACGTCCGGCACCGGCGTCACGGCAGGGGTGGTAAAAGAGGCCGGAGCGGACAACAACTCGACATTCCACGGAAAGATGTCGAGCGCGAAGAACCTCATCGTGGGGGTCTCCACGCAGGGGACATCGATCGCTATCCACGTTTTCGTGAAGCGGGTATCCGGCACCACATACGGCAGTGCCGACCTAGCGAACAAGTCGTTCGGATATCAGAGGATCTACAGCGGTTCCTCCCGTTTCTGGGAGAGAGCCGCCGGATCGACAGACGCTCTGGGGAGGATCACCCTCACCGAGAAGGAAGACACCTCGGGTATATTGCCTCTTCCTGCGCCAAACTACGCAACTCTCTCCATAACCGGCACGGGGATCGTCGCGATCGACAACGAATCCACGTTCTCCGGCGTGATGTCGTCGGACAAGAACACCATCGTCGGGACCTCGACGGATGGTGCGGGGAAATATTCACTCCGGGTCATCCAGATGAGGGGGCAGAACTATGTGACCGCGGACCTTGCAGGGGAAAATGTCGCGTATGCGTTTCATAGCCAGCCCGTGCCGTCATGGGCCCGTGCGACATGGTCCACCAGCCTCATTGGCCGCGTCACGGTTCTCGATATCCTGAACAGCGACGGGACAACCGATCTTCCGTCTCCATGGACGCACACCATCGACGCGCTGGGGAACGTAACGGATATCGGGAACCCGCAAGGGGTCGAGGGGATGTTGTCTTACGGAAAAGATCTGCTGGTTCAAGTCGGAAATTATTTCGATGGGTCCACAATGGTCATAAAGGTCCAATAACCCTCGAAGACCACCGAACCCGGAAGAACGCGACAGGAGATCTCCATGGTGCCGCGCAAATTGGACCATCGCGCGGCACCATGGTTCCGGGGATTCGATCGCGAAAAAGGAACCCTCCTGCTGTCCATCGCGCTGGCGCTCCTGTTGGCGTCGTGCGGCGGGGGAGAAGGGGAAGGCCATGTGGAGTCGCCGTCGCCGGCTCCGAAGGCGGTTACGTTGCCCGCGACGAACATCTCAATCGAAAACGCCGTCCTCAACGGGACCATCAATCCGAACGGTCTGGCAACGAACGCCTGGTTCGAATGGGGGACCGACAATGGCGCCTTGACGAGCCGATCCGCTGATATTCCGGCAGGATCCGGGACGACCGACAATCAGGTCGCATTTCCTGCAATCGGCCTTCAACAAAAAGCGACATATTATTTCCGGATCGCCGCCATCAACTCGGCAGGAAAGGAAGCGCAGGGGGAGATCCGGAGTTTCTCAACACCCCCCCTTCCGACGGTCGCGACGAAGGATCCCACCGAGGTTTCGACCGGCAGCGCGAGACTGAACGCGGAAGTGAACCCGAACGGCCTTCCGACACGCGCCTGGTTCGAATGGGGAACGGATGGCAATCTGGCCAGCTACAGCACCACGGATAACCAGGCGATCGGCGATGGCGTATCGACCTTGCCGTTGGAAGCAAACATCCCAGTGAGCGCTGGTGGAACATATTACTACCGGATTGCCGCGAGCAACCCCGAAGGAGCATCGAGAGGGGATATCGTTCCGTTCCGGGCGTTGCAACTTCCCGAGGCGGTCACCTCTGCCGCCACAGCCATCACGTTGGACAGCGCCGACCTCAACGGGACCGCGAATCCGAATGGATTCGAAACGTACGCCTGGTTCGAGTATGGGATCGATCCATCAATGACCAGCCCGAACACAACCGACAATCAACTGGTCGGGGCTGGGTCGACGCCCCTTCCGCTCCATGGAAATATTTCCGGCCTGACTCCCTATACGACCTGGTATTTCAGGGTGGTAGCCCAAAACGCCGGTGGAACGGAGAAGGGGATCATCCAAAGCTTCCCGACAGGAGCATATTACGTCGCCATCGGGGACAGTATCACCCTGGGTACCGGAGACGGGATTCCGGCAGACGGAGCGGGATTCGAGCCGATCCTGGACAATCTTCTGACTGCGGCGAAAAACATTCCCCACATCATCGCGAACGAGGGATTTTCCGGGTTTTCGTCTTCACAGGGGTTGACGGCGTTGACGGACACCGTACTGCCCGCCCATCCGGACGCCAACTACTTCCTCATTCTCTTCGGGACCAACGATGCGAATCCACTCATAAACACCCCGAGCGGCCTGGGCCTGAATCCCGGGGATCCGGGATACGACGGTTCCTTCAAGGACAATCTGCAGAAGATGATATCGGCAATTGAGGCGGCGGGGAAGGTTCCGTATCTGGCGAAAGTTCCATATACCCTGGAAACCGCTCGAATCGCCAATATTCTTTCATACAACCAGGTCATCGACGAACTGGTGGCCGCGAACGGGATATCCGTTTCTCCCCCCGATTTTTACGGCTGGTTCCAGACACATCAAGGTGAATTCGCAGATACTCTTCACCCCGACGGGGTCGGATACCAGTCCATGGCCAACCTCTGGAGCATCTCCTTGACGCCATAGAGGCGTTGGGGCATTTCCCGGCAGCCCAGCCCGTCCGATTTTCAAAAATAAATTTTGTCCCGAATGGATCCTGTCCCGGTCAACAGTCAAAAAACGCAATTCTTCATCATTGCGTTTTTCCTGATCGTCGCGGCCATCATCCGCGCGCCGGGGCTGGGGAAATGGTGCTTATCGGAAGATGAATATTACTTCTCCCAACCGGTAGCCTTCATCCTGGAAAAAGGGGTTCCCCAGTTTCCGTCAGGAGGATATTACGACCGGGGATTCGGCCTTCAGTACCTGACCGTTCTCCCCGCGTCCGTCTTCAAGAATTGGGAATTCGCGGTCCGGATCGTGCCGCTGATGTTCGGCGTACTGGCGGTGCCCCTGTTGTTCCTCCTGGCAAGCCGTTTCCTCGGGACCATTCCTGCAATCCTGTGTTCGGGCATGCTCCTGCTTTCCTCCTGGCACATCGAATTCTCCCGTTTCGCCCGTTTTTATGCCCCCTTCCAATTCCTCTTCCTTCTCTTCGTCTACTCGCTCCACGAAGGGTACATTACCGGAAAGAAGGGATATCGAATTGTTGCGTTTGTCCTGGCTTTGTTGTCGATGTCCTTCGACAGTTACAGCATATTTCTGCCGCTCGTCCTGTTCGGTATGATATTCCTGTTGGACGACGTCGACGCGAAGACGGCACTCTCCCTCTTTCTCCAGGCCGGCATATTGGTTTTCATCAATCTGAAATATACCTTTTTCGATTTCGGGATGCTGGGGGTGGTCGGACCGGCGCTTCCTCCCGGCTCGGCCTTTGGAGGATGGTCTCCCATCATCTTTCCGAACTTCGGTTTGCTGCAATCCATCCCGGGATCGACGGCCGCAATCGCGGGTTATCTCCTCCTGCTGGGTGCCGCCGCGTATCTGCTCCGGAAAACCATCCGTCACTGCGGCAATCCCTGGGATAAATTCGCACTGGCCGTTTCCCTGTCGCTTCCGCTTTTGCACCAATATCCGCTGCTCGTTTTTCTATCCGTTCTCCTGCTCATCAACAAGCGGACCGTTCAGGCGATGTTCCTCGAAAATGCGGCTTCCTGGGGCCTCTACCTCGTGGGAACGCTGGCCTATTGGGCGGGCGTCGCGTATCTTTCCGGGAATCTCGACAAGATTCTCTTCTTCACGGTGGGATACCCACCGATCAAACAGGCGATCCTCGTACCATTCAAGGATAACGTCCCGATTCTGGGCGCCTTCTTCATGTGCGGGGTGTTCCTGTCAGCAGCGCACCATCTGGTGAGGGAGCAATCCCCCAAACAGCGTTTCCTGGTCAGCCTCGTCATCGTCCTGTTGTTCATCATGCCTGTTTTCAATACCCCCCAGAGGAGCACGCGGTACATCTATTTCTTCTTCCCGTTGATCCTGATCCTGGCCTACGAGGAGGCGGCTTCCCTTGCGGAATGGACGGAGACTTCGTTTTCCCCGGGGAGAGGGAGATTCGGCTCGACCGCGATTCTGCTGGTGCCGATTCTGCTCTATACGGCGACGGAAGATTTCCAGGTACGGCATATCCTGAACGTTTCTTCCCCGCAATTGAATTTCCGGATGGGGGAGTACGACCGGTACTCCAGGCACTGGTACTCGAGGGCCGACTTCGAGGGCCCTTCGAGGTATGTGAACAAGGTGTTTTCCCAGGGGGACACACTGATCGTCGACCATGTTGTGGGGACGCGATACCTCGCAAAACCTTACGTGTTTTACGTCCATTCCAAGGAACCCGTACGGTTCCCGTATCACGCGAGGAAGGAAGGAAAGGAAGAGAAATGGACCGGAAAACCCCTTCTCTCCGATCCCGAGGAATTTGCCGCAGTCGTTCCCAGGGACCCGAACCGTTCGCTCTGGCTGATCACTTCGGTGGTGAAAGGCCGCGTCGGCTCCTCGTTCATGGGGACACTCCACAACGTCCAGACGATTGCGGAACACTACCACCTGAATGCCGAACTCGTCTTCACGGGACTGGACGGGCGCATCGGGGTCTGGAAAATCACACGCCCTCCGGAAACCCTCCCGCGTAAGGCGGGTCCAATGGGGGGCATGTCATGAAGGCCATGGTCAAGGAATTAATCCAATATCGCCACCTGCTGATGATGCTGACGTGGCGGGATATCCGGATCCGGTACAAGCAGTCCGTGATGGGATTCATGTGGGCGATCTTCATGCCGCTGCTGATCGTCGCCGCGGGAATCGTCGTGAAGAAAGGGATCTCCATCATCTCCGGGAAACCGTTGGAACTTTCGGACCTCGCATCCATCACGGTGAAAGCCCTTCCTTGGGCCTTCTTCATCGGAACGATCCGGTTTTCCACCGGTTCCCTCGTGGGCAACCGGAACCTCGTTACGAAGATCTTTTTCCCCCGGGAGGTATTTCCTCTCGCATCGGTATTGGCGAACCTGTTCGATTTCGGGATCGCGTCGGCGGCGCTCGTCGTCATCCTCGGTTTCATGGGTGTCGGCATCAGCGTCTACCTCCTTTGGGTCCCCTTTCTGTTGCTGTTCCTGATCCTGTTCTCGGCCGGCCTCGGCATGTTGATGTCCTGCGCAAACCTGTTCTTCCGCGACGTGAAATATATCGTGGAGGTCATCCTCACCTTCGCCATCTTTTTCACCCCGGTATTTTACGAAGCGTCCATCTTCGGAAAGTGGGAGACCCTGCTTCTCCTGAACCCGGTGGGCTCCATCCTGGAGTGCATCAACACGGTCGTGGTGCTGCGTCGGCCGCCAAACTACTACTGGTTGTCGTATGCCGCATCCTGCGGGATCGGATTGTTCCTCCTCGGCTGGAATGTCTTCCACCGCCTGGAATATTCCTTCGCCGAGAACATATAGCTTTCCAACGGGGATCCGAAATGAGCAACGTCGCCATTGAATTTTGTCACGTGTACAAGAAATTCAAGAAGGGGGAGAAATTCGACTCCCTTCGGGATTTCATCCCACATCTGACCAGAAAAATTCTCTCGAACGCGTCCAACGGGGATCTGAGGGAAAAGGAGTTCTGGGCGGTAAAAGACGTTTCCTTCCAGGTGGGATACGGGGAAGCGGTCGGTATCATCGGCCCCAACGGTGCGGGAAAAAGCACGATCCTCAAACTTCTCTCGGGGATCCTGCTTCCCAACAAGGGCACCTTCAAGGTGAACGGGAAGATCAGTGCGCTGATCGAGGTGGGAGCCGGTTTCCACCCGGACCTGACAGGGAGAGAGAACATTTACCTGAACGGCGCGATCCTGGGGATGAACCGGGAGGAAGTCCGGGAGAAATACGACAGCATCGTGGAATTCTCCGAACTGGAGGAATTCATCGACACTCCGGTGAAGCGGTACTCCTCCGGAATGTATGCCCGGCTCGGTTTCTCGATCGCCGCCCACGTCGACCCCCAGATCCTCCTGATCGACGAAGTGCTGAGCGTCGGGGATTTCAGCTTCCAGCAGAAATGCCTGAAAAAGATGCATGAAATCATCGACAGCGGAACGACGATCATTTTCATCAGCCACAATCTCCCGGCGGTGATCCAGCTATGCCCGAAAACGATCCTGCTGAATCGGGGGGCGGTCCATCAATTCGGAGACACCAAGGATGTGTGCAGACAATATTACAAAATATTTTCCCAGACAAGAAAAGTGGATGAAGGAGACAGCCTGAGCCTTGAGGGGGTGGAATTGTTCTCATCGAACGGGAGTCCGGTGACGGTCTTCCGGCCGGGCGATCCGGCGAAGATCCGATTCTCCATCGGGAGCAAGATCGAGATCAAGGACCTGGTGATGAGTCTTTTCATCAAAAGAAACGACGGGATGGTCCTGTTCGACACGAGGTCCGATTTGTCCGGCAATAAATATTTTTCGTTTTCGGAAGGGGAGACGAAGGAGATCGATCTATCCTTCAAGGTGAATTTGCCGCAAGGCACCTATTACGTGGGGATGACCCTGATCGCTCCGTCCCAGGGATTCTGCCTGTACCAGGATGAAGCGATCGAATTCTATGTGGACGCGCCGAAATCGACCGGCTATGCGTTTCTCGATCTGAAATGGTAGCGGTGTGCGAAAGCGCATCCTTTTCATATCCCACACAGCCGGTTTCTCCGGCGCGGAGATATCGCTCTACAAACTACTGAAAGGGCTTGATCCGGAGAGATACATTCCCCTTGTGGTGTTTCCGAACAGCGGCCCGCTGGCGGAGAAAGTCCATGAACTGGGACAGGAATTCGTCCTCCACCGAATGCCGTGGTGGATCGCATACGGGAAAAGGACCCGCAAACATTTCCGCGAGGTATTTATCCGCCTGCCGGAGCGGATCAGGTTCCTGAGGGCGCTGATCCGGGAGCGAAAGATCGATCTCGTGTATACCAATACGATTACCGTCATCGACGGGGCGATCGCTTCGAAGCGCGAAGGGGTTCCGCACCTGTGGCACATCCGCGAACACATCCTGGGACACCCGGATCTCAAGCCGTATATCCCGATGGCGTCGCTGTCCTGGCTGGCCGACTTCCTCTCCGACCGCATCGTCGTTCCTTCTGACAGTGTTAGAAAGGAGTACGCTCGCCGCAATGGATCCGGCAAGATCGAGGTGGTGTACAACGGGGTCGATGTCGACCGGTACAAACCATCGGAAAATCCCTTCCGGGGGCTCGAATTCCGGAAAAGGGTCGGAGTCGATCCCTCGAAAAAGCTCGTTGCCTTGATCGGGTACTTCCACGAGGTCAAGGGGCAGATGGAATTCGTGGAGGCGGCGGGAATCGTCTCGGCGAAGGCGCCCGATTCCGCATTTCTCCTCGTCGGAGAAGGGATCGGTAACCGGGGGTACACGACGGCGGTGAAGCGCCGCGTGGAGGAGATGGGTCTGTCCGAACGGATACGATTCGTACCGTTCCAGGAAAACGTTCAAGCCGTCTACGATGCGATCGACATCTGCGTTTCCGCGTCCCGGGTGGAGAGCTTTTCGAATGTCCTGTGCGAAGCCATGGCCGCCGGAAAGCCGGTCGTCGCGACACGGTCCGGCGGGCCGGAGGAGTTGGTCGAGGAAGGGATAACCGGCCTCCTTGTTCCGGTAGGCGATCCGGATCGTTTATCGGACGCCATCCTCAGGGTGCTCGGTAACGGAGAGAGGGCGGCCGAAATGGGCAGGAGGGGCCGGGAACGGGTAACGGAACATTTCCGGCAGGACCAGTACGTCGCCAACATCCAGAGGATCATCCAGGAAATGACCGGTTGATGCGTATGCCCGAACCGTCCGCATCCGCCGGCGCCTTGGCGGAAAATCCTCTCGTAACCGTCTGCATACCGACGTACAACGAGCAAACCTAC
>Ga0113563_10002090_pt1 | contig 11845 bp, 13 predicted proteins | sample Mud3Dept3metaG_FD_80117 | JGI IMG/M metagenome (GOLD analysis project Ga0113563, IMG submission 80117) | Freshwater wetland microbial communities from Ohio, USA, analyzing the effect of biotic and abiotic controls - Mud 3 Core 4 Depth 3... | ecosystem: Environmental > Aquatic > Freshwater >...
AGGATTTACCCGCTGAATTGGGAAAGCACTCTTGTGCGGTATTTGACAATGCCTCATGATTCTGCCAATTCGAGGAACAGGAAAAACTCACGATTCCCCGAAGCCCCGTAAATCGGTGAAGCAGTAAGACTACGAAGGCGTAAACCTTTCGTTAATAACCAATGTATAAAACGCCCGAGAACGCGGGCATGGACTTCAGGATCTGTTATTACTCCTCCCCGCCCAACCTCCTTTTTTTGCGCTTCAAACTGAGGTTTTATCAGGACGACTATAATACCGGATTTTTTGAGTACACTCATTACCGGGAGAATGATTTTCTCAACCGATATAAAAGATACATCAATAGCTACGAGGTCTGCTTTTTCCGGGATATCCAGCCCATACCTGGCGTTCAGACCCTCCATCACCACCACCCTTGCATTATTGCGTAAACGCCAATCCAATTGGCCTTTACCGACGTCGACGGCATAGACCCGTGTGACTCCCCGCTGCAATAAACAATCGGTAAAACCGCCAGTCGAAGCGCCGATGTCTACTACCACCATCCCGGACACATCGATGCCGAACCGCTCGAGGGCAAATTCCAGCTTTATGCCGCCGCGGCTGACAAATGGTGGTGGTGTAGTGAGTGTTAAGATGGCCTCTTCATAAACGAGTGTACCGGGCTTCGACACAGACTTGCCATCGACCATTACTTCACCGGCCATCACCAATGCCTGGGCTTTCGTCTGATTCTCTACAAGCCTCCTCTCTACCAGAAGGAGATCGATACGTCGTTTAGTCATTGTTTTCCCTCGAGTACATGGTCAGGATTATAGGATAAAGGTAGTAGGGAGACAAGAAACAATATAGAAAGGAGCAGGACTGATGTTTGCCGTCCCTCTTGCCATATCTTGATAACAAAGCTATACTACTTTGTAAAATAAGCCAGTCAGGAGGGACATATGCCGGAGGTCGAGATTGGTATAGTATCTGACTTCTTTGCGAAACCCGTAGTCGCCGGAATCCAGCTGACTGCACCTTTGAAGGTAGGCGACAAGATCCGTATCAAGGGACATACCACCGACCTGCAATTGACTGTGGATTCAATGCAGATCAACAACCAGAATGTCAGCGAGGCAAAGATTGGTGATGCCGTGGGCATCAAACTCCCCGACCGGGTACGAAGAGGAGACTCAGTCTGGAAGGTCACAGATTAAACTAAACTGGATAGATTTAATGATTGCTGATTCATGAGGATTAAAGACGACTCATAAATCATACTTCATAAATCTAAGTTTCTTCGCCGGGCATGAGTTCTATTTTTTGTTTAGCTAAACCGTGACTGCGTCGCTGGTTATTTATCAGGGATTTTCTTCATCAAGTTCGCCATTTCGATGGCGCTGACAGCGGCGTCGAATCCTTTATTCCCTGATTTCGTACCTGCGCGTTCGATAGCCTGTTCGAGTGTATCGGCTGTAATCACCCCGAAGATAACCGGTATGCCGGTATCGAGGCCAATCTTAGCTATACCTTTGGATACTTCTGCGGCAATGTATTCAAAGTGAGGGGTTGCTCCTCTTATTACCGTTCCAAGACAGATTACAGCGTCGTACTTTTTACTCTGGGCCAGCTTCTGTGCCACCAGGGGGATTTCGAATGAGCCGGGTACCCAGGCGACGTCTATATTCTCTTCAACTACGCCATGACGGAGGAGTGCATCCTTTGCCCCGCTCAAGAGTTTACCGGTAATAAATTCATTGAAACGTGCTACAACTACTCCGATTTTTAGTCCCTTTCCGAGTAGTGCACCTTCGAATACGTTACTCATCGTTGCCTCCTTCACGCTATGTAGGTTACTTTGCCGTGTCCGGCAGGTCAAGCTTATGTCCCATTTTCCTCTTCTTTGTTTGAAGATAGAAGAGATTATGTTCGTTAGGTTTACATACAATAGGCACGGTCTCCACTACCTTTAGTCCATAAGACTCTAGTCCGATAGTTTTCTTAGGATTATTGGACAGCAACCTGATCTCGTGCAATCCGAGGTCAGCCATTATCTGGGCACCTATTCCATAATCACGCTTGTCAGCCGGAAAGCCGAGAGAGATATTGGCCTCGACGGTATCCATTCCCTTGTCCTGAAGGGCATATGCTTTTATCTTATTATGGAAACCGATGCCCCGCCCCTCCTGACGCATATAGATGATCGCTCCTCTTCCTTCTGCCGTTATCATTTCCATTGCCTTGTCTAATTGTTCACCACAATCACAACGCATGCTGTGGAACACATCGCCGGTTAGGCATTCACTATGCACACGAACGAGTATCGGTCCATTGTTAGCGATATCTCCAAAAATAAGGGCAAGGTGTTCATCCGGATCGACATCACTTTTGTACGCAATAAGTGTAAATTCGCCATATTTTGTCGGCATTTTAGCTTCTGCAACACGGTGGATCAATTTTTCATGGCGTCGGCGGTATGCAATAAGGTCGGCGACGCTGATTATCTTCAGCCCAAACTTACTTGCCATTTTTTCGAGTTGAGGTAGTCGGGCCATTGTACCGTCTTCATTCATAATTTCACACAGAACACCGGCTGGACGTAAGCCGGCTAACCTTGCTAAATCAACTGTTGCCTCCGTCTGCCCTGCCCTCACCAATACGCCACCATCTCTGGCGCGGAGAGGAAACATATGGCCTGGCATTAGAATATCCTCAGGATGTGTCTTCGGATCAGCCATAACCTGTACAGTACGTGCTCTATCGGCGGCTGAGATACCGGTGGTTGTACCATACTTGGCTTCAACGGCTACCGCGAAGGGAGTCGTGAATTTTGACGTGTTATTACTGACCATCATAGGAATTTTCAGGTCGTCCAGACGTTGTCCGGTAACAGGCATACAGATAAGCCCACGTCCATACTTAGCCATAAAATTGATGGATTCCGCCGTTACTTTCTCGGCTGCCATAACGAGGTCTCCCTCGTTCTCCCTGTCTTCATCATCAACGACGATAACGAACTTACCAGCCTTAATATCTTCTATTGCTTCAAGAATGGTTGCTAATGCCACTTAGTCCCCCTGTAATAGTCAGGAGTCAAGATTTATGAACGGAGTAGGGCTTTATCCATAAACCGTAACTCTTAAACCTTCATTCCCCTCTTAATTCACTCCGAATCCGTGCTCCTGGAGAAAGTCCACATCTATGCCGGAGCTTTTAGCCCGTGTGAACTGGGCTACATATTTGGCGATTATATCCACTTCCAAGTTGACGATGTCGCCTATCCGGCGTTCAAAGAGAATCGTGTTCCGTCTGGTGAAATCTACAACAGAAACCTGAAAAGATATGTCATCACGGCTTGCTACTGTCAGACTTATTCCGTCGACGGCTATGAATCCCTTCTCTACAACATAGTACAACACGTCCCTGGGGGCTTCAAATCTAATAAGTTGGGCTTCGCCTTCGGTAATGATTTCTTTTACTCTGCCAGTAGCATCTACATGCCCCTGGACAAGGTGCCCGCCGACCCATCCATTCAGGATGAGAGGACGTTCCAGGTTCACTCTATCCCCGGTTTTCAACCGGCCGATATTGGAACGCCTTGCTGTTTCCGGCATAACGTCAACTGAAAAAGCGTTTGCATTGAGTTCGGTAATCGTGAGACAGACTCCATTCACAGCCATACTCGCCCCGGGAGTCACACCGGTAAGAACCCTGCCGGCACTGACAATCAGTCGTCTCGGTTGAGACTGGACGACTCTGCCTACTTCTTCAATAATTCCTGTAAACATACTTGTTTGCAGTTAGATGTCAGCCCTTACGAAATGGGGACAAACCGTTGATCGACCGCTGATTGTTATTTTTTCACGTATCCGCCAATCATCAAGTCGTCGCCGAATTTCTCCACTGTGATACGTTCCAATCTCGTTGCATCGACAATTTTCTCCACACCAGGCCCGCCCACCGCCACCATAGATTCGCCACCTATTACCATTGGAGCTATAAAAGCTATTACCTTGTCAACCATGCAGGCTTCAAAGAACGAACCGAGTAGTATCCCGCCCGCCTCTAATAAAATGCTGGTAACCTCTCTCTCCCCAAGCACCTCTAACAGGCTGTTGATACTTATCTTACCTTCGGCGGTGGGGAACTCCAGTAATTCAGCTCCGACATCCTCCATAGCTTTTTTAATCTTTGTATCGACAGATTCACCGATGGCAACAATCACTTTTCCCGGCTCTCCGAAGACACGTGCCGTAGGCGGTGTTCTGCCCAGTCCATCGACAATTATGCGAAGTTGCTTGTTCTTTACCGCACCACCGGTACCTCCGTACCGGCACGTAAGAAACGGATCGTCGGCAATAATAGTGTTAGCCCCTGTGACTATAGCGTCGCTCGTATAACGGAGATAATGGACGTATTTTCTGGCTTCAGCCCCGGTAATCCATTTCGAGTCTCCCGTCCTGGTTGCTATCTTACCATCCAGGCTGGCGGCAAATTTCGCTGTGACAAAAGGCAGGCCGGTCTTGATATATTTGATGTAAGTCTCGTTGATCGTTCTGGCTTCTTCTTCATGGTCGCCGACAGATGTTTTAATGCCTTCTTTCTGAAGGGCTTCCTCCCCGCGTCCGGATACAATAGGATTAGGATCAATCATAGCCATATGGACTTCGGAGATTCCTGCATTGATAATGGACATGGTACACGGTGGTGTGCGGCCGAAATGGCAGCATGGTTCCAGGGTGACATACATCGATGCTCCCCGGGCCTTTTCTCCAGCTTGCTTGAGAGCGACAATTTCGGCATGGTCGGAACCGGGAGGCTGGGTATAGCCCTGTCCGACAATTTCACCGTCTTTAACAATCAGCGCACCCACAGCGGGGTTTGGGCTGACCTGCCCAATCGCCAGCCTGGCAAGGGCCAGGGATTGTCTCATATAATCTTCCATACAACGCCATTCTAGCATCATGAAAAAAAGAATTGCAAACAAGTCATGTGCGGTAGTATAAGCAGGTCGTTTTCATCATAACCATCTCTTGTTACCGTGACATAGTTATTATCGATATCTCAAAGCCTCTAAAATTAGTAAGATAATTGACTATTGGATAGTTGCCTTAACAATGATTTCAGTATAAGATATACAGGGACTTGAGATTAGGCTATTCTGACAAATAGTACTTGTAACAGCATAAACCTAAATATTTACCGAGGTTACACTCATGAATGATATTGAACTGGTACATATTGGCTTTAATAATGTCATTGCGATGAACCGGGTCATTGCTATTGTTTCACCCAATTCTGCACCGACAAAACGTACAATACTGGAGGGAAGGAACAAAGGTAATCTCATTGATATGACAAACGGCCGTCGTACCAAGGCTGTTATTATTACGGATAGCGGGCATATCATCCTGGCTGCACTCGCCCCGGAGACAATCGCCGGTAGACTTCAGGCTACACGCGATACGATAGAGCGTGTCAACTCAACCTACAGGATAGAACCGAGTGATGCCAGAACAACCTCCTAGTCAACCATCAGCAGCTTTAATTCAAAGACCGGTTCTGGTCATTCTCTCAGGTCCTTCTGGAGTCGGCAAGGACGCTGTCCTTGCCAGAATGAAAGAGAGTGGCTTATCTTTGCACTATGTCATCACGATGACAACACGGCCGCGCCGACCTCTGGAAAAAAACAATGTTGACTACTGCTTTGTCAGCCAGGACGAATTCCTGAGATTGCAGAAAAACAAAGAATTGTTGGAATCGGCTAATGTATACGGCAACTGGTATGGAGTACCCCGTAAAGATGTGATGGACGCGTTACAGGCTGGCAAGGACACTATTATCAAAGTAGATGTCCAGGGAGTCGAACACATTAAACGGGTGATGCCGTGGGCAGTGGCAATCTTTTTATCACCACCATCCAGAGAAGACCTGGAGATGAGATTACAACGGCGTAGCACCGAACCTGTCAATGATCTCTCTCTGCGGTTAAAGTCAGCCGAGAGTGAATTCGATAAATTGCCATATTTTGACTACGTCGTAGTCAATTATCAGAATGAAATTGACCGTGCCGTATCGGAAATCATCGCGATAATCAATACAGAGAAGTTCCGCCCGTTAAGTGAGGAAAAACTGAATAACAGTTAACAATGGGTATCTTAGATTACAAACTCTGATATATGAACCGTTATTCATAACACTTCGCAGTCCCGCTATTCGTAGAAAGAAATCCCTGCGGTAATAATACCTGCTATGTAATCCTTCTTACCCGTGTCTTTTTTCATGGTTACTGTACTTATTATTATAACAAGGTCGTGTCATCTTTTATGTTTTCGACCATGATAGTATCAGCCATAAATATTGGACGAGTTACCTCTGCGGGTTGTATAGTTGTATAAGATAATCTTTAAAGTAAGGAGACTGTCTTGACCAGTGCAGACTCCCTCGAATGGACCAGAGCGGATTTTCCGGCCTTGAAGAATCTGAGAGGCGGAAAACCACCGGTGTATTTTGATAATGCCTGTAATACCCTCGTTCCGCAGCAGGTTATAGACGCCATTACCGGATACTATAAAAATTTCCCGGCCTGCGGGGCAGGACGAAGTCGTCATTGGTTTGCTTTCGAGGTGACCGACCGTATCGAGGGTAATCCCGAGACCGGCATAATAGGATCAAGGCGTACTGTGAAGGAATTCATCAACGCCAGGTCTGATAAGGAAATCATCTTCACTCTCAATACCAGCTACGGCATCAATCTTGTTGCGCTTGGTCTAAAGTTCAAACCAGGCGATGTTGTTTTATTGACTGATAAAGAACACAACTCAAATCTTATACCCTGGTTACGAATGCGAAAAAAGGGACTTATCCGGACTGAGCATATCGAATCGAGAGAGAACGGTGATCTCGACCTTGACGCTGTTGAGGCAAAACTGAAAAACAATCGTGTCAGGCTGGTCAGCATGGCTTTCAGTTCGAACCTGACCGGTTATACCATACCGGCCAAAGAAATAATCAATCTTGCTCATCGTTATGGCGCAAAGGTCTTGCTTGACGGTGCTCAGACAGTGCCGCATCAGGTGGTTGATGTCCAGGATCTCGATGTGGACTTCTTAGCTTTTTCAATACATAAGATGTGTGGACCGAGAGGGATTGGCATCTTCTACGGGAAAGAAGAACTCCTCGGGAAGCATCCTCACGAGGAGGATGAGGCTGAGGATGTCCTTATTCCCGAAATACTCGGCGGCGAGACTATCGAAGATACTACATATGACGATTATAAGCTTTTACCTCCGCCGAGAAGATTTGAAGTGGGACTTCAGGACTATGCCGGTCAGATTGCTGTCGGAGTAACGATCGACTATCTGAAAAAGGTAGGCATGGATAATATTGATAAACATGAAAGACATCTGAACAGCTACCTGTCGAAATTACTTCTGGAACGTTTTGGGGACACAGGTTGGTTCAGGATTCTCGGCCCTGCCGACGCAAGTAAGAGGGGCGGGATTTTAACTTTCGAGGTGAAACGTCCCAACGCTGTAGGTATAGCAGAGGAACTCAGTGAAAAGCTCAATATCATGATTAGAGACGGTCTCTTCTGTGTGCATTCTTATCTGAACAAAGAATTCGGGCAGGGCTGGACAAAGCCGAGACTGCCTTCAGAACACCGGATGACTTATCGCGCTTCATTATATTTTTATAATACTATAGAGGAATGCCGGATATTCGCAGATACTTTAACCCAGATATTTAAAGAGCGTGCTTATATTTAAGCGTTTTGAATTTTAAGGAAGAGAGTAATTATTCAATGGACGAAGTAGTAACGGAGAGATATCGCCAGTTAATGCAAGAAGGTTTTAAGAATGCCGGTTCCTTCGAGAATCCTACGATGTTCATCGATAGTAAAGCCGAAGGTATTTCTATTTGCGGCCTGGGTGGCGAGGACTTTATGAACATCTATGTCAAGGTCACTGAAGGTGTAATTAGTGACGTCAAGTATCTTTGCATCTGTGACCCTACGGCTAATGTTGTCGTCGAAGTACTGTGTAACCTTGCGAAAGGATTGACTCTGGAACAAGCCAAAGCGCTTAAGAAAGAACAATTCTTTGAGGCTATCGGTAGCGACGGCGGGACCGTACGCCGGAAGGTCTGGGGTGCTATTGAATTGATGAACCGGGTCATCAAGCGTTATGAGGTGGCAAATACCCGGGCTTGAATAACCGCTTTAATTTTTAAAGATTGTTATTATCCCTCCATAGCCACATTTTCTAATAGTTGACAAATAATATCATATATGTCACACTTTCCGCCATATTTGCCTTAATTTGTTATTTTAGTTCAATTTCTAACGATGCCAAATTACCTGTGAGAATTTATTTTTAATAGGAGAGTAATAATGACAGAAAAGAAATATAAATGTCTCAATCCGGTCGGGATTCAGGAACCGGTAGACCTTTATCCACTGGCTCCTCGTCTCGACAAACTCGACGGGAAGACTATTTACATCAGCATCGGTGCTGGAGGTGAACAGGATATTACAATACCGTTACCTCTTGCATTACAGAGAAACTATCCCAATGTCAATTGGAAAATAACTAAAGCTCCACCCCACATGACCATTGCCGGTAGTGTCGCTCTGTCGGAAGAAGAAATGGAGACAGCTGACGCCCTTGTTCGGGGTGTGGTGTGGTGACACGGTGCGATATGGGAGCAGTTGCCTACCCTATCGACCTATGAAAAAGCCGGTATCCCCAGTGTTTTTATCATCTACGGAGATCAGGAAGGCTGTTGGAGACAGGCAGCAAAAGTAAATGGTATTCCTGGAATACGCAGTGTCCATGCTTCTCGAACCGTCCCTGGGGTCCCTGATGTTGAAAGAATGGTGCCGCTTCTCATGGATGCCTTGACCCGACCTTTGACCGAAGAAGAAAAGCGAAAAGGTCGATGGGAACTGCCTGATAAAAGGGTACTCTTTGAAGGTACTCTCGAAGAGGCTGAGAAGTTCTACGAACAGGTCGAATTTGTTCCCACCCTGGGAGCGTCAAATGCCACCTATGGCGATGGTCTTCCCATTAGAGTTCCCACTGAAGAGCGTGTGGCCGAGATGCTAAAAGGCACCAGTCATAAGCCCGATGAGATTGTCAGGTTCCAGAGAGACCACAGGCTTGGTGACAGGTCGGTGCAAATGGGAAATTCCGGGAAGAAGGGCGAACCTGTCCATTTCCTGCCTATGAAGCGGACAGCAACGGTAGAGAAAATAGCCATCATCGGCGTCATGAGTGGATGTAAACCTGAACATATGCCGGTACTGCTGGCTATGGCTGAATCAGGCGGTGGTTGTGGAGACGGCCGGGGGAGTGGCGGCTTCATTATCAGTGGTCCTTATGCCAGAGAAATCGATATGAACTTCGATGTCAATATCCTTGGGCCGGGGAACGTGTCGAACCGCTCTCTCGGACGGGCATCCCAGTTGATGTGGCGTAATCTTGGGGGCAATATTCCGACGGTTACCAACTGTGGCGTATGGGGTGGGGGTATTCAGAACGTTATTGCCGAGAACGCCGAGGCACTACCTCCGGGGTGGGAAGGACTCAACGAAGAATGCGACTTTAATAAGAACGATAGTATTCTGGTCATGGGTGGGGTAGGGGGAGGCGGCGGACGTGTCCAATTCTCCCCGGGTGGATATAGAGCACTGCAAAAAAGTGGACACGGTGGTATGGCCAGACGGCTTGGTGTAAAAGGTAAACCTGGCCCCCATAACTGGCTGGAATATATCACTCCGGGCCTTTGGACCAGCGCCGAAGGCGGGATCGGAATCTATATGTTCCCGGAGATGGCGCAGCAACTGTATGAATATGGTTTCAAATCAAAAGAGCAGATCTATGAGTTTATTTATAAGAAGAGTTATGTATCTGTAGGAGAGTATAGGCTTCATTCCTGGCCTGATATGAGGACCAATGCTTGGTTGGGTATAGAAAGGACCTCAGGTAAGCACTGGAAAGAGTTACCTGACGACTACATGATCCCTGCCATGAACGATCCTTGGGAGAACGTCGTCATCGTCACTGGAAATGGTGAAGAACAGATGATGTTGGGTGCCGGACGTAGTGGCGGCGCCGAAGGCGCCTACAGCATCGATGTGTGGCGCTAATATCAGTAAGACATGCTTAAGACAAAAAGGGGCAGGATTTTCCTGCCCCTTTTTCACCTTCTAATATCTTCACGTACAGCTTTAGGTCCGGCAATACTGTATATCGACCATGTTCGTCCGCCCTCTCAACATTCTCACAATGACCGTACATACCTCTTCCGGGATGGGTTGTATCCGGCTATGCCGGCCGCTTCCAAACGTAACGGTTCGTAAGACACCCAGTGTTTCCATTTCATCCTTCAGCAGGGGGACTCCAAGACAAAGCCGCCCGTACTTCACCGCAAGTTTATACAAACCGGTAACGTTGTTTAACGCCGTCGAACTGGTGAAATATTCCCTTTCACGGTTAGTAAGAGGAAATTCCTGCGGAGTAGGAACGACTTTCCCTTCGCCGTAAATACCGGAAGTATGCTCCTTATTATCTCCGGTCCATACGAACACAGAATCACCGGGCTGCACATTTCCGATATAAGTATCGATATACCGGCCATCCACAAGATTATCGTCGGCTACCCAGTTGAAGTCCTGTAACCAGTTAATGAGTCGGAACTCGGTGGGGTCGGAATAAAGTATCCAGCAACTCAAGTAATTCACCTTTATATAGAAGCCTGTATGCGTAACAGTCGAGTAGTTAACTTTATATTAACGGGTGATACATCCACTATTTGTCAATAGTGTTAATATATCATAAGAGTAAAAATATGTTGTCCCGATTCATCATCACAGTGACTCCAGAATTATTGAAGAGTGCCTTGAAGGAACTCCGTGCCGTGGCACCGGATATGCAAAAAACAAGGAGTTTCAAGAATGGAGTCTACCTTGTAGAAACAGACTTTTCCGTCGGAGTATTCACCCGTTCCCTGTTACAAGCCAGCCCCATCTTTATCAAGCACATTATGCCCGTTCAGGTGGAATTACCGCTTTCTAAAATTAAGGATAGTGATTTTCCTATAATTTTGGATAAAGCTACAAAAATATGCTCTATCTCTATCGGGGATTTTTTTGCCGTACAATGTCGCCGTGTCGGCACTGGCTACGATTATGGTGCCAAGGATGTAGAAGTATTTGTTGGTTCTCACTTCGAGTCTAAAGGGGCAGTAGCCCGGTTTACTGACATCAGGACAACCGTAGATGGAGACCAGAAGATTCTATCCGTCTATTTATTCGAACAAACTGGGTTCATGGGTTTTTCTACTATTACAGACAATCTGAACGAATATAGCGATGAATACCGGATTTTCTCCCGTCTCCCCAGAAACGTCAGTCGTGCTGAGTTTAAACTCATCGAAGCCCTACGTAAATTCCGGCTGGATCTTCCGCAAGGTCGTGCTCTTGACCTTGGCGCTGCGCCCGGCGGTTGGACCAGAGTACTTGCCGATGCAGGTATGCAGGTTGTCGCTATTGACCCTGCTGCACTCCATGACAAGGTTACGACACACCCGAATGTGACACATATCAGACAAAGGGCAAATGACTATTTAATTGGAAATGACTTCGATTTATTGGTCAATGATATGAACATAGACCCTGAGGATTCAGCCCGGATAATGTCGCAACTGGCGAATCATCTGAAGCCGGGGGCACATGCGATTATGACTATAAAACTGGTCGTTAAAAACCCTGACCGCCTGCTTGCTAATGTCACTCCGATCCTCACCCCGGCGTTTGACATTCTGGATATGAAGAACTTGTTCCACAACCGGCTGGAGGTGA
>Ga0113563_10002091_pt1 | contig 11845 bp, 10 predicted proteins | sample Mud3Dept3metaG_FD_80117 | JGI IMG/M metagenome (GOLD analysis project Ga0113563, IMG submission 80117) | Freshwater wetland microbial communities from Ohio, USA, analyzing the effect of biotic and abiotic controls - Mud 3 Core 4 Depth 3... | ecosystem: Environmental > Aquatic > Freshwater >...
GGCCGCGAAGCGGCCAATCCCAAAGGCTTGGTGCCGCGCGCAGTCGCTGCATTGAAAAAACGCCTGCCTGAACTGGGTGTCATTACCGATGTGGCACTGGATCCCTACACGACGCACGGTCAGGACGGCGTCATCGATGCCGGCGGTTATGTGCTGAATGACGAGACCATTGCTGTGCTTGAACGTCAGGCCCTGGTATGTGCGGCAGCCGGCGTGGACATCGTGGCACCCTCAGACATGATGGATGGGCGTATCGGTGCCATCCGCGCAGCGCTTGACCAGCAGCGGTTCATCCACACCCGGATCATGGCCTACTCGGCAAAATACGCTTCGGGTTTCTACGGTCCCTTCCGTGACGCGGTGGGTTCGGCCAAACAACTGGGCAAAAGTGACAAACGCAATTACCAGATGGACCCTGCAAACAGTGACGAGGCATTGTGGGAGGTCGGACTCGATCTGCAGGAAGGCGCCGATATGATCATGGTCAAACCGGGCATGCCTTACCTTGATATCGTGCGTCGAGTGAAAGACCAGTTCAAGACCCCGACTTATGTCTATCAGGTAAGCGGCGAATACGCGATGCTGAAAGCAGCAGCCGCCAATGGCTGGCTGGATGAACGACGCTGTGCCCTCGAGGCGTTGCTCGCATTCAAACGGGCTGGGGCTGATGGTGTGTTGACCTACTTTGCGCTGGATGCAGCGCGCTGGCTCAGCGAAGATCGCGTATAGACAGCGCGCGCTATGCGTCTGCGGTAAAGGAATTATGAAATTTATCCGAGCATTGCTTCAAGGCCGGGCAGCCGGACCCGCTCAATGATGCGGCCCTCGCGGCTCGACCGCAACGTTGCCCGGAGATCGCGCGTGTCGAGCACCGTCAACTCGATTTCGGTGTTCTCATCGGTAAGACTGAATATCGGCAGCACCCGCAGATCTTGTCCCACATAGAGTCGGGTTTGTCCGGTGTTGTACGGGATTTTGCGGTCGATCAGGAACAGTTCTACTGCTTTCACATTGTCCGTAAACAACTGCAGATGGATTGTCGCATAAGGCCCGGCCATTCCGGACAATACCGATCCCGTCAGGTGCGGATCGAAGGCTGCCAGATCGCGCATTGCGCGCACCGCCTGTTCACGCAGCGCGCGGACTCTCCGATCCTGATCGTCAGCCTGATAAATATCTTGATATTCGCGTCGCGCTGCGTCAATTTCGTCATTATTGGGCAGGCGTCGTGCATCAGGGATGCCCAATTGTTTCGCCGCCTTGCGTTTGGCCAGACGGTAGTCTTCGATTCCGTCCTGCACCATCAACCTGGCGGCATGCGCGGCAATCGCGCTGCGTGTATCGTCGCGACTCCGCGCTTTGGACATTCTGCGCTCCTAAAACAGCTGATTTCTGGCGTCGTCGGGCAGTTTTTCTGCGCCGGGCGCTGTCTCGCCAGCATGGTCGGGCGCGGGAAACTCCTGGTAAAAGTACTCGCTGATACCGCCTTCAGCAGTGGCACGCACGCCTGTTTGGGGATCGATCTGCATCATCACGATTCCGGGTGGCGGATTGAAGGATTCCTCCGGCACGCCTTTCAGTGCGACCCCCATATAATCGATCCAGATCGGTAACGCGACGTTGCCGCCGGTCTCGTTACGTCCCAGCGTCTTTGGCTGGTCAAAACCCACCCACGCCACCGCCACCAGATTAGGCTGAAAACCACAGAACCAGGCGTCGACAAATTCATTGGTGGTTCCGGTTTTTCCCGCAAGATCGCCGCGTTTGAGGCGCAAAGCCCGTGTCGCGGTACCCGCACGCACCACATCGCGCATGAGACTCGACATGATGAATGCGTTGCGTGGGTCGATGACCCGCTCGGCGGATTCGCCTGCAACGAGCGGCTGATTGCGCAACAGCACATTGCCCTTGTTATCTTCGACACGCTCGACGAAATAGGGCGCAACGCGGTAGCCGCCGTTGGCAAACACGGAATACGCGCCGAGCATCTGCAGCGGGGTAACGCTGCCGGCACCCAGCGCCATGGTTAGGTAAGGTGGATGCAGTTTGGGATCGAATCCGAAGCGGGCAATGTAGTCTTGGGCATATTGCGGGCTGATCGCCTGCAGCACACGCACGGATACCAGATTCTTGGATTTGGCGAGCCCGGTGCGCAAACGCATCGGTCCATCGAATTTGCCGTCATAATTTTTTGGCTCCCACGGTTCCGATCCGGTCTGCGCGGCGGTAAACGTCAATGGCGCATCATTCACCACGGTAGCTGCGGTAAAGCCCTTCTCCAGTGCCGCAGAATAGATGAACGGCTTGAAACTCGAGCCGGGCTGACGCAATGCCTGAGTGACATGATTGTATTGATTCCGGTTGAAATCGAAACCGCCAACCAGTGCGCGGATTGCCCCATTACGTGGGTCGGCAGCCACGAATGCCGACTCGACTGCCGGAAGTTGCGTCAGCTGCCAATGACCCTTGTCGTCGCGGCCAATGCGCACGACGGCTCCGCTGCGAATACGCTGGGCCGGGGGCGCTTTTTCGGCCAGCAGACGGGCAGCAAATTTCAGTCCTTCGCCCGCGATGACGATGTGTTCTCCGCCGGATCGATAGACGCGGACTTGCTTTGGCGTCGCTTCGAGCACGATCGCGGCATAAAGATTGTCACTGTCGGAAAAATCCTGCAGCGCATCTTCAAGGCGCTCATCACTGAGTTTGCCCGAGAGTTCAACATATGCCTCGGGGCCACGATAGCCATGCCGGCGGTCGTAATCCAGTGCGCCCTTGCGCAGCGCGGCATAGGCGGCCCGCTGATGCCCGGAGTTCAGGGTGGTATGCACTTTGAGTCCTCGGGTATACGCCTCCTCGCCGTACCGTTCGAACATTTGCGCACGTACCATCTCGGCAAAAAAATTCGCCCGCACGCCAAATTCGTTCAACGGCTGTTTGGCGAGCAGTAGCGCCTTGTCGGCGCTCACCAACTGCTCCTGCGTAATCATGCCAAGCTCCCGCATGCGCCGGAGCACATACTGTTGACGCAGTTTAGCACGGGCCGGATTGGTAACCGGGTTGAAGCGGGACGGTGCTTTCGGCAGCCCGGCGAGCATCGCGTGTTCTGCCAGCGATAGTTCGGCCAAGGGCTTGCCATAGTAAATCTGGGCTGCCGCAGCAAAACCGTAAGCGCGCTGCCCTAGGTAAATCTGGTTGATATACAGTTCGATAATTTGCTGCTTGCTGAGATTGGATTCAATCTTGAATGCAAGCAGCATCTCGTTGAACTTGCGAGTAAGCGTTTTCTCCTTGGACAGGAAAAAATTTCGCGCAACCTGCATGGTGATCGTCGAGGCACCTTGGCGTACGCCGCCGGAAACGAAATTCGAAACGGCTGCGCGAGCAACTCCCAGATAATCAACACCCCCGTGCTGAAAGAAGCGCTCGTCTTCCGCGGCGACGATGGCGTCAACGAGATTTTTCGGAACCTGCGCGAGCGCAACGATCGCGCGTCGCTCTTCGCCGAATTCACCGATCAATTCGCCGTCCACGCTGTAGACTCTAAGGGGTACTTTCGGCTGGTAATCCGTCAATACGTCCAGCGACGGCAGGTGCGGATAAACCATGACCGCGGCAAAACCGAGGACCAGGCTACCGGCAGCAACCAGCGAAAACACCAGTAATAGTGGGAAAGCCCACCAACGAACGAACATCTAGTGGAAATCTTCTTATGTGAAAAAAGTCATATTAATCTGTGGGTTACGCACCACACCTAATGCAAAATCTTATTGCTTCAACGCCAGAAATCCTGCACAGTGCAAACAAGATGCGGCAGAAATTATAGGCGGGTCAAACCGCAAAGGGAACGCAGCAAAAAATCTTTACTTAATAAAAGGTTGCTGCTAATGTTTAAAGTGCATTATGGGGAGTTTGCGCTAATAATATATGGCTAAAGAAAAATTCAGCCTCAATTTTGACGCCATCGAGGGTTTGTTCAAGCCCAAGATGCCATCACTGATCGGCGCCGACATTAGTTCCTCCGCGGTCAAGATGGTCGAGATCGCCGATGCTGGCAAAGGCGTCTACCGCCTCGAGCGTTATGCGATCGAACCGTTGCCGACAGAGTCCGTGGTCGAGGGCAATATTAACAACCTCGATGCGGTCATCGAAGCCGTCAAACGCTGTCACAAGCGCCTCGGCAGCAACCTGAAGAACCTGGCGCTCGCGCTACCTAACGCCGCGGTGATCAGCAAGAAGGTATTGGTGGCGGCGGGACAGTCGGAGGATGACCTCGGTTTCGATGTCGAGCGGGCCGCCAATGAATACATTCCGTTCGCCATCGAGGAAGTGAACCTCGATTACCAAGTCCTCGGTCCAGCGCCGAACAGCCCCGAAGATGTCGAGGTGCTGATCGCCGCGTCACGCAAAGATAAGATCGAGGATCGCGTTGCAGTTGCTGAAGGGGCCGGGCTTAAGGCCATTGTAATGGACGTTGACCTGTTTGCGGCGCAGTCAGCCTTCGAACTGATTGAAGCTAACATGCCAGAACGCGGAAACGACTTGAATATTGCAGTGGTCGATATCGGCGCCACGACCATGAATGTCAATGTCCTGCGCAACAACCAATCGGTTTATATGCGCGAACAGCCGGTTGGCGGGGCACAGCTCACCCAGGAAATCCAGAACAAGTTCGGCCTTTCTGCGGAGGAAGCCGAGGCGGCCAAGCGCGCCGGGGGGCTCCCGGAGAATTACGAATCAGAAGTACTGCAGCCATTCATGGATACGCTCGGCCAGGAAGTTGCGCGTGCTATTCAGTTCTTTTTTTCGTCAACGCAGTTTAACAAGGTAGATTACATCATCCTTTCCGGCGGCTGCGCTGCGATTCCCGGTCTGGACGAGGCCGTGGCAAAACGAACGCAGGTAGAAACATCCATAGCGAACCCGTTTTCCAGCATGGAAATGTCCTCCCGCATCCGCGAGAAAAGCCTCAAACAAGACGCGCCTTCGCTGATGGTAGCCTGCGGCCTTGCCATGAGGAGGTTTGATCAATGACAACCCGTATCAACCTGCTGCCGCATCGCGAGATGCGGCGCAAGCAGCAGCAGCAGCAGTTCTTTGTCATGCTGGCAGTCGTCGTCGCGGCGGGCGTCGCTATCTGGTTTGCCGTGCATACCTATCTGGACGGCCAGTTGACGAACCAGAATGCCCGCAACCGGTACCTGGAGGGCGAGATTGTCAAGCTCGACAAGGAAATTGCCGAAATCAACAAACTGAAAGAGCAGACCGCGGCATTGCTCAAGCGCAAGCAGGTGGTCGAAACACTGCAGGGCAACCGTGCTGAAGTCGTGCATCTGCTCGATCAGCTTATCCGGCAGATTCCCGACGGAATGTATCTGAAGTCCATCAAGCAACAGGGCACGAAGGTGGCAATCAGCGGATTCACGCAATCGCAGGCGCGTGTTTCGACACTGATGCGCAACCTCGAAGGATCACAGTACCTGCAGAACGCCAATCTGGTGGAAATCAAGGTCGCGACCACCGGTGGATTGCGCATCAACGAATTCACGATGAACATTGATGTCGTGCGCGCAGTCGAGCCGAGCGCCAAAGGTGCCAAGAAGGGCTAAACCATGACTTTTGACGAACTAAAAAGACTGGACCCGAAACGAATCGGCAGCTGGCCGATTCTGCCCAAGTTCGGTGTCTTGCTGATCCTGCTCCTGGTGCTGGTTTTTGCCAGTTACTGGTTTGACTGGCAGGAGCAGATCGCCCAGATCGATGGCGCGAAAGCGAAGGAGGAGCAGCTTCGGACCACGTTCCTCAACAAGAAGAAACTGGCGGTCGACCTCCCGGCTTATCGCAAGCAACTTGCGGATATTGAATCGCAGTTCGGCGCACTGCTGAAACAGCTTCCCGGAAAGTCCGAAATGGACGCTCTGCTGACCGATATCAATCAGGCTGGCCTTGGGCGCGGCCTGCAATTCGAATTGTTCCGCCCGGCTGCGCAAGAGACTGCGAAGGATTTTTACGCGGAATTGCCGATTACGATCCGTGTCACCGGCAATTATCATGACCTCGGCGCGTTTGCCAGCGATATCGGACGACTTTCCCGTATTGTTACGCTGAACGACATTTCCCTGGCAACGGCCAAGGACGGGTTGACGATGGATGCTACTGCAAAAACTTTTCGCTATCTTGATGAAGCCGAAATCGCAGCCCAGCGGAAGAAACCGGCTGCCGGAGCGAAAAAATGAACGCCCGGTCGGTAATTTTCGTCGCCTCATGCCTGCTGCTGCTCGGAGCCTGCAGCGCCGAAGAACACTCGGACCTGAGGACTTTCGTCAAGGAATCCGACAAGCTGCCTGGTGGACGCATTCCGCCGCTTCCGGAAGTGAAACCTTACGAGCCTTTTACTTACAACGCATATGACCTGACCGATCCGTTCAAACCACGCCGGATTGAACCGCCTAAATCCACTGGCAAGGGTGGTATACAACCTGATCTCAATCGTCCGCGTGAGGCACTGGAAGCATTTCCGCTCGAGAATCTGACCATGGTCGGCACGCTGCAGCAGAAGAATCGGTATTACGCGCTGGTCAAGACACCGGATAAAGCGCTCTACCGCGTCACCTCGGGCAACTATCTGGGCCAAAATTTCGGTCGTATCGTCGGCATCACGGAAACAGACATCAAACTGAAGGAAATCGTTCAGGACAGCGGCGGCAACTGGGAAGAAAAAGACCAGGCGCTGCAGCTGCAAGAACAGGAGGGTAAGAAATGATTCGGTTTTTCAAGTTCATGACTCGTGTTTCCGGCCTCGTCACCGCGGCGGGTTTCGCTCTGATGACAACAACAGCGCTTGCGCAGAACAGCATTGAATCCGTCAATGTATCCGGACAACAGGGTGGGACCACGCTGCTCAGGGTCACGCTGAAAAATGTACCAGTGGCGGCGCCGGCAAGCTTTTCGGTAAACAACCCGCCACGTATTGCCTTTGATTTTCTGGAAACGACCAACGGCTCCGGCAAAAACATGCAGGAAATCGGGGAAGGCGATGTCCGCCGCATCAATATCGTTCAGGCCGGCAACCGCTCGCGCATTGTGCTTGAAACCGCACGTCCTCTGAGTTATGACGCAAAGATCGAGGGCAATACGATCCTGATTACGCTCAGCGGCGCTGCATCGGCGAGCGCCTCCTCGGCAGCACCGGCTCAGACTTTTGCACAGGCACAGCCCGGTGACAGCAAACACAGCTTGCGTGACATTGATTTTCGCCGCGGGCGTGCAGGCGAGGGCAGGGTCGTAGTCGACCTTTCCGACAAGCAAGTTGGCATTGACCTGCGGACTCAGGGTCGCTCACTGATCGTCGATTTTCTCAACACTGCTGTTCCGAAGAATCTCGAACGCCGGCTGGACGTGGTCGACTTTGGGACGCCGGTCGACACCATAGAAACGTTTACCCAAGGCAACAACACCCGCATGGTGATTACACCGCGCGGCGCTTGGGAGCATTCGGCCTATCAGACGGACAATCGCTTTATTCTTGAAGTCAAAAAAGTGGCAGATGATGCCAACCGGCTGGTGCAACCTGGGTTTGTCGGGGAAAAACTTTCGCTGAACTTCCAGAACGTTGAAGTCCGGGCTGTGCTGCAGGTCATTGCTGATTTCACCGGGCTCAATGTGATCACTAGTGACACGGTTGGCGGCAGCCTGACCTTGCGCCTCAAGGATGTGCCGTGGGATCAGGCCCTGGACATTATTTTGCAGAGCAAGGGCCTGGACATGCGCAAGACCGGCAACGTGGTCTGGATTGCACCGCGCGACGAACTGGCGACCCGCGAGAAGCTCGCACTGGAGGCCCGTGCGCAGATTTCCGACCTTGAACCGCTGCGCACCGAGAGCATGCAGGTCAATTACCAGAAGGCCGCCGAATTCCAGAAACTGTTGTCGGATCCTGCGCAGAAAATCCTGTCGAAGCGTGGCAGCGCCGTGGTCGACGTTCGCACCAACACGGTTTTCGTACAGGACACGCCCTCCCGGCTTGAGGAAATCCGGAAATTGCTGAAGCAGATCGATATCCCCGTTCGCCAGGTAATGATCGAATCGCGCATCGTTGAGGCAAATGATACTTTCAGCCGTAACCTTGGTGCGCGCCTCGGTTATAACGACGCCGGGGGCAGGGGTTTCAGTGTCCCCAGCAGCGGGACCTCCACTAGTGGACTTATTGGCGGCAGCCTCGCCTCGACAGCGGCGGCCACTGGCCAAAGCACCACCGCCCCGCCGTTCAACGAGAGCCTGTTCGTTAATCTGCCCGCGCAAGGCCTCTCCGGTGCCAGTCCCGGCGTGTTCTCGTTCCTGCTATTCAACGACTCTCGAACGAAGTTCCTGAACCTCGAGTTGTCAGCATTGCAGGCCGACGGCAAGGGCAAGATCATCTCCAGCCCGCGCGTGATTACGGCCGACAAGATCGAAGCTACGATCGAGCAGGGCACCGAGATTCCTTATCAACAGGCCACTTCCAGTGGCGCCACGGCGGTGTCTTTCCGTAAAGCCACCTTGTCGCTGAAAGTCAAGCCACAGATCACGCCAGACGACAACGTGATCATGAGCCTGAAGGTGAACAAGGACAGCGTCGGCCAGAACACGTTGTCCGGCCCTTCCATCGATACCAAGCAGGTCGTGACCGAGGTGCTGGTCGAGAATGGCGGCACTGTCGTTATAGGCGGGATCTACACGCAGGATGAGCGGTCGACAACGACCAAGGTGCCAGTGCTCGGTGACCTGCCCTTTATGGGTTTTCTGTTCAAAAACAACCAGCGCGTCGATGACCGCCGGGAGCTGCTGATCTTCATTTCACCGAAGGTGCTGAAGGACGGCGTGTCGCTACGTTAACTCGGAGCGATCCGCATCAAGGGCGACGCTGCGGCGCCGCCCTTTTTGTTTTTAATCCGCGACCCGGTCCCAGCGACGCTTCCGTTAGAATCACTCCATGCCCAAGCTCGACAGTCCGCAGCGGTCCCCCGTCATCGACCAGGAGAATATTTTTCTGGTCGGCCTGATGGGTGCCGGCAAGACCTCCGTGGGCCGCATGTTGGCAAAACGCGTGCACAAGGACTTTTTCGACGCAGATGCTGAAATCGAACGCGCAACGGGCGTCAAGATCCCGGTAATTTTCGAGATTGAAGGCGAATCCGGATTTCGCGCGCGTGAGGAGAAAATTATCGAAAAACTCACTGCAATGCACGGGGTCGTTCTCGCAACGGGTGGCGGCGCAGTGCTGTCTCCAGCCAATCGCGCCAGACTAAAACAACACGGTTGCGTCATTTACCTGCGAGCAACGCCGGAAGATCTTTGGCGGCGCACCCGGCGCGACCGCAACCGCCCGTTGTTGCGAACTGCGAATCCCCTGACGACATTGCGAGAACTCCATGCGCAACGTGACCGGCTCTACTCTGAAGTGGCGGACCTGATAGTCGATACTGGCACTCAGAGCGTAGGCACGCTGACGACTCAGATTCAGAAACTGCTCGCCGAGTTGGTACCGGCTACCAGCCCGAGCCCGCACGCCTGACGGAACCACAGCATGGCAGCACAGAATCCCGTTAAGTCACTGAATGTCAGTCTTGCGGATCGCAGCTATCCGATCCACATCGGGCCAGGCTTGCTGGCGCGCGGTGAATTGATCGCACAGCATCTGCCGCAACGCAAGGCCGTGATTATCACCAACACCGTCGTCGCCCCACTCTACCTGGAAATTTTGCGGGCCAGTCTCATAGAACGGCAGGTCGCAGTGCAGTCGATCGTGCTGCCTGACGGAGAAGAGCACAAGGATTGGCGCACGCTCAACCGGGTATTCGACGCCCTGCTGACACATCATGCCGAGCGCAAGACCACGCTAATCGCGCTGGGCGGGGGTGTTATCGGAGATCTCGCCGGCTTCGCAGCAGCGGTGTTTCAACGCGGCGCACCATTCATCCAAGTTCCCACCACCCTGCTCGCTCAGGTCGATTCGTCTGTCGGCGGAAAAACAGCGATCAACCACCCTCTGGGGAAGAACATGATCGGGGCTTTTTACCAGCCCAGGGCGGTAATCGCTGACACTGACACGCTGCAAACGCTGCCGGACCGCGAGTTGTCGGCAGGAATCGCCGAGATCATCAAATACGGACTAATTGGCGATCGCGGATTTTTCGATTGGATCGAGGCGAATATAGACTGCCTGATAGCCCGCGACACCGAGGCACTGATTCATGCCATCGAAATCTCCTGCCGCAACAAGGCGATCGTGGTAGCCAGCGATGAGCGTGAGGAAGGCGTGCGTGCATTGCTCAATTTCGGCCACACGTTCGGCCACGCAATCGAGTCGGGGCTGGGTTACGGCAAGTGGCTGCATGGCGAAGCCGTCGCTGCCGGCATGGTCATCGCGGCCCGGGTATCACAGCGGTTGGGGCTGCTCGGTGCCGGCTGCGTCGACCGTATCGTAAACGTGCTACGCCGCGCACGACTGCCGGTAGCGGGTCCGCGGTTGGGGGCGGATCGCTACTTGGAGCTGATGGGGCATGACAAGAAAGTCGAAGGTGGAAAAATCCGGTTCATATTGCTGCGAGACATCGGAGACGCGTTCATCAGTGACGCCGTGCCCCGCGATGTGTTGGACGCTGTGTTGAACGGAGCAGGCGTCGATGGCAGCTGACAAGGTACCCTATGCGGCAAATCCGACGAATTCTCGCGGGCGACGTTTCCGCGAGCCGGCACCGCGTGGACGGTCGGAGTATCAGCGCGACCGTGACCGCATCATTCATTCCACCGCGTTCCGCCGTCTCGAGTATAAAACCCAGGTTTTTGTCAATCATGAAGGCGACCTGTTCCGCACCCGTCTGACGCATAGCCTGGAAGTCGCGCAAATCGGGCGTTCTGTAGCGCGCCACCTGTGCCTTGACGAGGATCTGACAGAGGCCATTACACTGGCACATGACCTTGGCCACACGCCATTTGGCCATACCGGACAGGACGCATTAAATGCATGCATGAGACCTTACGGCGGTTTCGAACATAACCTGCAATCGCTGCGCGTTGTGGATGTACTGGAACAACGCTACGGCGCTTTCGACGGACTTAACCTGACGTTTGAAACCCGGGAAGGCATACTCAAACACTGCGCGCTGAAAAATGCGCGGACGCTGGGCGATGTCGGGGAGCGGTTCATCAAACGTCAGCAGCCCGGTCTTGAGGCCCAGATTGCCAACTTGGCAGATGAAATCGCCTATAACAATCACGATGTCGACGATGGCTTGCGCTCCGGACTGCTGGACATGGAGCAGTTATCCACCGTTGCCATTTTCCGACGCCATATGCGCATAGTGCTCCGCGAATTCCCCAGAATTGAGGGCCGCCGTCTGGTGCATGAAACTGTACGCCGGATGATCGATACGCTGGTGACCGACCTGATCCGCCACAGCGCGGCGAATATCCGGACCCTTGGGCCCGAAACCGTCGATGACATCCGGCGCGCGCCACCGATGATCCGCTTTTCGGAGCGCATCCAGCGCGAGCAAGCTGAATTGAAGCGGTTTCTGCACACCAATCTCTATCGGCATTACCGCGTATCGCGGATGAGCAGCAAGGCCCGCCGGGTAATCACTGATTTATTTCAGGCGTTCATGGCTGAGCCCGGGCTGTTGCCCCCGGAATTCCAGTCGCGAGCACAAGAAGACGCGCCCCGCGCGATTGCCGATTACATCGCCGGCATGACCGACCGTTACGCAATCGTCGAACATCGACGCCTCTTTGTTATCGACGTCAGCTGAGATTTTTTCGCGGGTTTCCCGGCACCGGCGGTTGAACCAACCCCTTGATGCAGGTAGAC
>Ga0113563_10002092_pt1 | contig 11841 bp, 8 predicted proteins | sample Mud3Dept3metaG_FD_80117 | JGI IMG/M metagenome (GOLD analysis project Ga0113563, IMG submission 80117) | Freshwater wetland microbial communities from Ohio, USA, analyzing the effect of biotic and abiotic controls - Mud 3 Core 4 Depth 3... | ecosystem: Environmental > Aquatic > Freshwater >...
CACTGCCGAATTCCATGCGGGCGCCGGCGAAAGAACAGTGAGCGCGGGCTTCAGCCCGCGCGCTTCAGATCTCCTTACTCCTCGATTCTCGTATGCCCACCGGTTTTAAAGCGCACGGGCTGAAGCCCATGTCCACTGCCGAATTCCATGCGGACACCGACGAAAGAACAGTGAGCGCGGGCTTCAGCCCGCGCGCTTCAGATCTCCTTGCCTCTCCATTCTCGTATGATCACTCGTTTTGAAGCGCACGGGCGGAAGCCCGTGCTCACTGTCGAATTCCTTGGGGGCGCGGACGAAAGAACAGCGCTCGGGCGCAAGACCACGGTTTCCAGGCGTAGTGGTTTATTTGTCCCGCCCGGATTCTATTGTGATTCCCCCTGCCGCGCCGCCCGCGAAATAGGTGCGCGTGGCGGCAGCCACCGTTGCAGCAAGGTAAATCAGCGCGATCAGATTCGGAAAAATCTGCAGACCGTTCATGGTGTCGGCATAATCCCAGACGATCCTCACCTCCATAACGGCGCCCACGAAAATGAGCCCGCAATAGATCCATGCATAGATTTTCAGGACTTTAGACCGGAAGATGTACCCGAAACAGAGCTCGCCATAGTAGGACCAGCCCACCAGGTTCGAGTAGCCGAACAGGGTCGAGCTGACGGCCACCATCCATCCTCCAGCTACGGGGATGCTCCTGTTGAACGCGGAGGCGACGAGGGCCGTGCTCATGAGGCCGCTGTTCCATTGGCCGGTGACCGTGACCACCAGAGCGGTCATAGTGCAGGTGACGAATGTGATGATGAATACATCCACGGTTGCAATCAGGCCCTGGCGCACGGGACTTCGGCTGCGTGCCGCGCCGTATGCCATGCCGGCGGTCCCGAGTCCGGCCTCATTGGCATACAGCCCGCGCGCTGCCCCAAGCCGGGCGGCATCCCGGACGGAAGCGCCGGCGAATCCGCCGATCGCAGCCGTCGGAGTGAAGGCGTGTGTCAGGATGAGAGCCATGGTCTGGGGCATCAGGTCGACATGGGTCAAAATCACATACAGAGAGCCGCCCACGTACAGGATGATCTTGAGGGGCACGAGCTTCTCGGCAAACCGGGCGATGCTCTTGATGCCGCCGATCACCACCAGCCACGTGGCCAGTGCAATCACGACACCGGAAACCCATTTCGGAATCTGAAACTCCGAATTGAGCACAAGCGCCATGGAATTCGTCTGAGCCAGCGGCCCGGTTGTCATCGCGGCAATCCCTGCCAGAAAAGCAAATAGCCAGGCGAGCAGGGGAGAGCGGACCCCGTTCTTCAGATAATACATCGGCCCCCCGGCCATGCTCCCGTCCGGGAGTCTTTCCCGGTACGTCAGCCCCAGGACCGCCTCGCTGTATTTCGTCGCCATGGCAAACAGGCCGCTGACCCACATCCAGAAAATGGCGCCAGGCCCCCCGACCGCTATCGCGGTCGCTATGCCGGCGATGTTGCCGTTCCCTATGGCCCCCGCAAGCATGGTCATCATGGATTGCCAGGGAGATATTTCTCCGGGCGGAGTCCCCGCGCCGGCGTCCGGCTCCGCCGGTTTCGCCGTCCCCTGCAGCGCAGACTTCCAACCCAATGCAAACCAGCGCAAATGCGTGAAGCGGATGCGCAGCGAGAGATAGATCCCCGTTCCCATGAGGAGCACGACGGTAACCGGCCCCCAAACAAATGCGGCGGCTCCCGCCCAGAACTCGCGCATGAAGTTCATATCGCCACCCGGATGCGTTGTACCTGGTGCGTTGTGCGTGTGATCATACGTCTCCGCCCGGACTCCGGTCCGCGACAGGTTCCAGGCGCCCCGGCGCCTGCACCGGCTCCGGCAACCTGCCGGGGGTTGCAGGATCATACTACGACAGCCGCGCGGACGGCCGAGAAACTACATTTTCGTCCCACAACGGGACTGGAAGGGTTGCGCGCCAATGCCTCCAGCCGGCATTCAGAGCTGCAACCGCGAGGGAGCGCATACTTGCGAGCATATTGTGGCCTCCCCTTCCCCCATGATGGCCGCACTGAAAGGTGCTCGTTGCTTCCTGCGCCCATCGCCGGCTGCATTTGGATCCCGTGGTGTTGCAATCGGAAGTGAGACTCAACAAAAAAGAATCTGTCAATTATCATTTGTGGATTGTCATTTGGGGGCTCGGCAGGTTGGCTTTGCGCTCGAGTACTTCACCCGCTCCGAACGCGATCAGGACCGCACGGGCCGACGGTTTGCAGCGGCCAGATGACAAATGACCATTGACCATTGACAGATTCTTTCGTCGTTGATCGTTGCGCGACCTGAATTTTGCGAGGATTGAGTCTCAGTTCCGATTGCACTCATTCCGTGGTGTCGGCGACTCCGATTCCGGCGCTTTGTGATATGCTGCATGATCGGCACGCAGGATTCTTGCCGCCTGCTGTCATGGAGATCTATACCTTATGCTCTACGCCATCGGATCTCCGCTGCCCGAATATAGAGTGAAGGCTGTCAAGAGCGGCAGCGAAGAACGCAACCTGATGTGTGACGACACGCACGCGCGGCGTTACGGGTATAAAGCCGGGCTGGTCACGGGAGTCTCGATATACGCCTGCATGTCCCGCAGCCTGGTGGAGTTCCTCGGACGCTCCTGGCTGGAACGCGGCTTCGCGCATGTGGATTTTCACCAACCTGTATATGAAGGGGAGGAAATCCGGGTCACCGGCCAGCTTTCCTCCGTGACAAAAGACGGGACCCTCTGCATCCAATTCCGTGCGGATAATCCCCAGGGAATGGCGTGCGGAACCGGCACCGCAAGGCTGCCCGTCCAACCGCTCCAGCCGGAACCTGCCATGGCGGATTTCCCCGCCGGCCAGAAAAAACTCCGGCGGCCCATATCCCTGGATTCGCTGAAAGTGGGCGAATGCCTCACCGCGGTCGCCTCGGAATTCGACCGCAAGACCCATTGGGAATATTGCGAGAAATCGATGAGAGACCACCATCCGATATACCGGGAACTCGTGCACCCCGGATGGCTGCTCTCCCAGGCGGACCTGATTCTCACGGCCAATTACGAACTTCCTCCATGGATTCATGTTTCGAGCACGGTACAGAATTATCATTCTCAGGAACAGGAATGCACGGTGGAGACGCGCGGCCACGTTATCGAAAAATTCGAGCTCGGCGGAAACCATTTCATCGTGCTGGATGTGGCCATTTTTGCCGAGCAGCGCTGCCTGGCAACCGTCCGGCATTCCGCAATCTTCCGCCTCGCGCCGCGAGTGGCGTGAACAGACTTCAGACCCCGGACCTTTTTATTTGTGGTTTTGGACTGAGGTCTGAAGCCTGAGGTTTGGGCTGTCAGTACTTCCCGAGGAAACGGATGCGTCCTGTAAAAACACGTCCCTGGGATCCGTAAAACCGTCCGTAATCGTTGCTGTCCAGGTTATTGTTGACTACCGTCGGGTTGTCGTGTCCTGTGAGGTTATTGAATCCGACCCGGAGGGCCCATTCCGAGCGCCATGCGCGGATACGGCGTTCCACGTGAAGATTCAAACTGAAATATTGCGGGAATCTGCATCCGTTCGGGGCTCCGACCAGCTGCTGGAACTGATTCACCGTGCTCCAGGGCAGGCCGCTATGCCAGTCGGCAAAATAGGCCAGGGTGTATTTCTTCAGGCGCGGCACCGGCAGCACTCCCCAGGAGATCAGCCGGTGAGGCGTGTCCCAGTCCAGAGGTCCCCCCGCCTGGCGCGAAAACACCGGGTTTTCCAGTGTGAAGTCGATCACGGCGGATGCGTTGGCATTGGAATACGCATAGGAAAGCAGCCAGGGATACTTTCCCCTGAAGGTCCGGGAGATTCCGATTTCCGCATAGGAGTAGCGGTCCCGTCGTGCCGCGCCGAGTGTGTAGGCGAACTGCCGGGACTGGCCGGTGTCCAGGGTTGACACATCGTAAGCCCACCCGTGGCGCCCTTTTTTCCTGATGAATTGGGAGTTCAGGTAAAAGCCCCTCCGCAGTTTCTGCTGCCAACCCATGCTCCAGTTCAAAAAGCAGGGGGCTTCGAGCGTGCGGACGGCGGCGATAAAACGGCTGACCCAGGGGCTTCCGGGCAGGGGCACTCCCGCGGCAGTGAAGAAGGTGTCCAGACGCTGCTGGTCCCGGGCACTGGCAATCTGTTGCAGATTGGTGGCGTCACAGAATACTCCCAAACCGGCCGAGAGCTTGGATTCGGGAAAACGGCCGGGACCCCAGGTGAGCGCCAGGCGGGGCGACCATAGCGAACGCCGCAGGATCTCATCACGGTCGAATCGCAGCCCGGCCTCGACAAACCACTGTTCATTGAGCGTCCAGCGATCCTGGAGGAATCCGCTGTACTCGGCATTGTTTTGTTCCAGGCGGGAGTTCCCCCGGAAGCTCACCGCCCGGGTGACTTCACCTGCGCTGCTCACCACAATGAACGGTCCGCGACTGGATGCCTGCTCGTGGCGGATACGCTCCGCATCGACGCCGAACTTGATGCTGTGCCTTCCGTGCCACTTCCAGACCGGGGACAAGACGGACGCGAGGGCCTGGATTCTCTCCACCTCGTCCTCAGACTGCACATAGTAATTGCCGGAGTTTCCCGAGGGGCTGATCACGTACAGCGCCGATCCCATGGGATTCTCCCGGGCATGCATTCGGTTCAGCGCGAAACCTGTCTCCAGTATCCACCCGCCTTTCAGGAATGCCTGGTCCTTGACGTTGAAGAAAAAGAATCTCTCCTGCAGGTTGCGGGTGGTCTCGACGGGATCCAGCGGGCTGAGGCCGAAATGCCTTGCAGAGCGGTAATTCGCCAGAAACCCGCCGCTGAGTATGTTTCCCCCGGGGAGATTGACCTGGATGCGGCTCAGAGTGCTGCCCAGCCAGTTTGTGTTTGTGTCGGCGCCCTCCGGCAGGTCGTGGATGATATTTCGACTGTATTGAAGATCGAGGGTGGTAAAGTACCAGGCCTGCCCCTTCGAGATCGGCCCGGAAACCGTGACGCGCGGAGTCCAGTTGCTGAGCACAAGTCCGCTGTGCACCTCGAAAGAGGGGATGAAGTTGGTCGCGGAAAAGCGCGTGCGGTCGTCCCCCTGGGAGGATTCCAGTGCCATCACGCCCGCCGAGCCCTTGCCGTACTCGGCCGAGTACCCGCTGGTCTCGACGCGCACGGCACGGATGGCATCCACGGAAATCCGGTTTTCCAGGGTGCCCGATCCGGGGCTCGTGATGTTGAAGCCGTCCAGCGCATAGTAAACCTGATTTTCCCCTCCCCCGTTCAAGTGGATATGTCCGTTGTTGTCCTTGATCACTCCCGGGATCAGCGGCAGCGAGTTGCGAAAGTCGTGCGTGGCGACGTAAGGTAGATCGGTGATTTCCTCCGCCGTGAGCATTGTCGAGGTCGAGGCCGCCTGGCGGTCGATCACAGGCGACGAGTGCACGACGCTGACCGTTTCCTCGAACTCCCGGACATGATTGATGACCACCTCGAGGGGGGGAGCCGCTTCGCGGACTTCGAGCGCACGTGACACCGTTGCGTAATACCCCGGCTTCTCCGCCTTCATTTCGTAGGTCCCCGGCGGCACCGGGAAGATGCGGAACCGGCCGGCGTCATCGCTTACCGTGATGAGCGGCGGCTCCAGGGTTGCCCGGCTCAGACTCACTTTCACACCGGCCACAGGCGAGCCGTTTTCATCGATCACCCTCCCGGTCAGCTCCGCCTGCAAATCCGGCGCCGCACCCGCCGGGACGATCCCCAGCACAAACCAGAGGAGCGGTTCCGCCCCCCGGAATATCCGGCACCTTTTCTGGAGCATGTTGGAAGGAGAGGGTGCTTTCACAAGCCTTCCTGCGGCCTCGAAGCCCGTGCACGCCGGAGGATGCGCTCCGCCGCGCTCCGGTGCGGATTGTCGATGAGCTGCCCATTGAGAGTGGACAAAGCCCGGCCCCTCTCCCCGGCGCCGCGCAACTCCGCCAGGACCCTGCCCGCCCACTCGATCTCTTCCCGGGTCACATCCATCAATTCGTTGATCCAAGGCAACTGGCCGGGATGCAGTGCGCTCTTGCCGTCGAAGCCAAAACGGCGTGCCTGAGCGGTTTCGCGACGCAGCAAATCCTGATTCCGGATGTCGAAGCAGGGCGCATCGATGGCATCGATGCCTGCTGCACGGGCAGCGGCAACGATCATCTGCAGGGCAAGCAGCATTTCGATCCGGTCCTCTCCGGGGGTGCACCGGACGTCCTCACAGTAGTCGGCGGAACCGAAGATGAGCGATGTCATTCTCGGAGAGGCAGCGGCGACCTCGCGAGCGCCGAGCACGCCGGCTGCGGATTCGATCATGGCATGGAGCCTGATGCTGCCTTCCGGGATCCCGCTGGCAAGCTCCAGGGTCCTCATGGCGGCATCCGCTCCCGCAACCGCTTCGGGTATCTCGACCTTTGGCAGGCAAATGCCGTCCGGGCGGCACGGGATGATGGCAGCCAGGTCCTTTCTGCCGGCATCCGACTCCGGACTGTTCACCCGCACCACCACTTCCCGCTGCCCGAAATCCAGAGATTTCAGAGCGGTGACGGTGTTCATGCGTGCGGCATCCTTGCGGAAGTCTGCCACGCCATCCTCCAGATTGAGCAGAAGCACATCCGCCGGCACTTCGGCGGATTTGCGGATCATCGCGACATTGTCGCAGGGAACATAAAGAGCGCTTCGGCGGATCCCGGTAATCATGCGGCGAAACTCACTCCACGTTTTTTCACGTTATTATAGCAGAGCGGCAGGCCAGCGATCTGCTTCCATCTGTGCTATGATCCCTTATGGAAGGGAGAGCCGGCGGAGGCCGGGACGCAGACCGGTTGGCAATCATCACGATATCACAACAGCACGGATCCCGCGGTGACAGCATCGCATCGGAACTCGCCCGGCAGCTGGGATTTTCCCTGGTCACGCCCGAGAAGGTGGACGAGGTCATCCGTTCGCGCTATCAGCTGGATTACTCCCTGACCGGCGAGATCGCGCTGACTCCCAGGGAACACCCCTCCAGCAAAGTATTTGCGAATCTCATTTCCGCGATTCTGACCGATCTGGCGGTCCTGGAGGACCTCGTCGTTCTTGAATGCGGAGGCCAGTTTGTATTCCGCGCCTTCCCCAACGCCCTGCACGTTCGCATCGTTGCCGCGCGCGACATCCGCGCCCACAACATCATGCACGACACCGGTGTTTCCTTCGAGCAGGCGCTAAAAGACATTGAAGAACAATACCGACGCATGGCCCGCTTCCTGCAGTCGACCTTCCGGCGCCCGAGTGATACGCCCGAGCGCTACGACCTGATCGTCAACACGGGCGGCTTCGATCCGGTGCAGTCCGTTGCGCTGGTGATGTTCGTCGCCCGTCAGAAAAAAATCGCCGATTACGGCATGGTGTCCACGGAGAACGCCGAGCGCATGCGCTTGCGCAACCAGATCCGGCTGGTGCGCTCCCTTACCAAGCTCTCCATCGAGCAGGACCAGTCCCTCTCGCAGTTCGCGCATCCCAGCGAAGTGGTGTTTGCCCGCCTGTTGGACTTTTACGGCATCCGCTGGCAGTACGAACCGCGCACTTTCCCTCTCGCGCATGACGAGAAGGGCAATATCGTCGAGGCGTTTTCCCCGGATTTTTATCTTCCCGACAGCGACCTGTTCGTCGAGCTGACAACCATGAAGCAGTCGCTCGTGACCAAAAAAAACAGGAAGGTCCGCCGCCTGCGGGAGCTCTACCCGGAAATCAAGATCCGCCTGCTGTATCAGAAGGACTTCGAGGACCTGCTGTTCAAATACGCCACAAGGAGCGCGCGAGGATAGAGCGGTGATGCACGACGACCTCGAAAAGATACTGTTTACTCACGAGCAGATCCACCAGCGCATCGCGGAGGTCGCGGCCGCGATCTCCCGCGACTATGAGGGCCGCGAGCTGATGCTGGTTGCCGTTCTCAAGGGCGCGGTTTTCTTCCTGACGCACCTGGCGGAGGCGCTGACGGTGCCGGCGCAGATCGATTTTCTCGGCATCGCGAGCTTTTCACCGGGACGCGTGTTGCCCGGGGTTGTCCGCATTTCCAAGGATCTCGATCTCGACATTCTGGACAAGGAAGTGCTCGTCATTGAAGACATCGTCGACACCGGCCTGACGCTCCGTTACCTCCTGAACATCCTTTCGGGACGACAGCCCCGCAGCCTCGCGGTCTGCACCTTTCTCGACAAGCCCACCCGCCGGCTGGTCGAGATACCCGTGCGGTACAGTTGCTTCGAGGTTCCGGACCGCTTTGTCGTGGGCTTCGGGCTCGACTACAACCAGCAATACCGCACGCTCCCCTGTGTGGGCATCCTCAGGAGCCACATATACCAGGGGAAGTAGCCGGGGCCCGGTAATTGTCTGGCCAGCCCGAAGAAAATTGCCACGAAATCCACGAATAATCACGAAAGCCGCATCGGTTGGCTCGCATCAAAGGAGAAAAATCTTCGTGAGAATTCGTGAAATTCGTGGCTCTATTTGCAGACCCTTAACCGTTCCGAGCCGGTTAAACAGTGACAGGGCCCGAAGCCGCGTCACCGGTTCACGTGGACGACCGTCGCCGGCGGAAAGCCGTTGAACCATGTGGACGATGCGTTGCTGTATGCGCCGATGTTCTCGGAATATACCAGGTCGTCCAACTCGAGGTCCGGCAATTCCTCGGACTGCGAGATCGTGTCCAGCCCGTCACAGGTCTGGCCGAAGACGGCGCAGACTTCGGTTTTCCCTTTCCGGAAGGCTTTGATGCGGTACTGGCAGTGGTCGAAGATGATTCCCGAGAAGGTGTGATAGACGCTGTCGTCGATGAAGTAGCACGTCTTGCCGTCCCGGACCGCCTTGCCGATGACCCGGGCGACCAGGGTCGCCGCCGTCGCAACGAAAAACCGGCCCGGCTCCGCCAGGATCTGGATATCCTCCGGGAACAGGCGGTCGATCTCCGCGTTGATCTTCCTGGCGAGCAGGCTGAAGGGTTTGACGTGACGGTCGTAGTGAACCGGGAAGCCGCCGCCGATGTCGAGAATCTTGATCGCGTGGCCGCGCGATGCGGCCTCCCTGATCACGGCGGCCGCGATGTTGAGCGCCTGAACGAAGTTCTCGAAGTTGGTGCACTGGCTGCCGACGTGGAAGCTCAGTCCCTCCACCTCGAGCCCCGCGCGGAAGGCCTCCAGGATCAAATCCACTGCGTCCCCGGGATCACAACCGAACTTGGACGACAGCTCCACCATCGATCCGGTGTTGGGCACCCGTAGCCGCAATGCGACACCTGCGTGCGGCGCGTATTGCCGGATTTTCCTCAGCTCATGCGGGTTGTCATAGGTGACCAGCGGCTTGTACTGGTCGAGAGCGTGCAGTGTTTCTTTGGGCTTGGTCGGATTCGCAAAAATAATCTTGTCCCAGATGAAGTCCTGCCGCTCCCTGGCGGGAAGGCCGCGGATGTTGTCGTACACCAGCCTGAACTCCTGCAGCGACGCGACATCAAAACTGGCGCCGGCCCGGAAAAGGGTGGAAACGATCTCCGGCGCGGGATTGGCTTTCACGGCGTAATAGGCCTGAACCTTGGGCAGAAACTTCCGAAACCTGGCATAGTTGCGGCGGATTACATTGTGGTCGATCACCACCACCGGCGTGCCGTGCTTCCCCGCGATCGCCTGCAGTTGTCTCGTTGCGGCCATCAGAACCTCCTTGCGCCAGGAACCCCCGGAAGCCCGCAGCTGGCGACGGCCGGGCCACGGGAAATCCGGCTGCATTCCGGATATTATAGTGACAAAGATCGCAAAAGCGGCAAACCACGAAATACACGAGAGATTTTCGTGCATTCCATGTATTTCGTGATTGCAGTTCCCCGCTGACAATCCAATCGTTGGTTGTCACGATAATCTCGTTTCAACGGGGAATGCACCGTTCGTTGCAAGCATCAATCCAGTCTTGGATCGGAACCGTCGATCATCTGCACCTTGGTGTGGAGGAAATACTCCTTTTTCAGCGCCTTCACCATCGCATCCCGCTGATTGTACAGGCGCCGGAGCTTCCTCGGTTTGTGCTTCGCCAGCGCGTAGTGGGTCAGGATCGGCATGGCAATGGTGGTGTCGGTATAGCAAACCACGGCATCCGGCAGCCGGTCCGGGTCCACCTTTCCCCAGCTCACCGCCTCGCTCGGCGTCGCGCCGCTCAACCCGCCCGTGTCGGGGCGCGCATCGGTTACCTGCAGGAAATAATCCTGGCCATACTCTTTGATGCGAAGAACCTCCTGAATCTGTGGTTCAGTCTGCAGCATGAAATTCTTCGGGCTGCCGCCACCCCAGAGGACAACAGCGCTCTTGCCTCCGGCACGCTTGGCCGCGAGCACGAAGGCCGTGGTTTCGTTGACATCGATGGATGGGTTGACGCGGAGCTTGTTGCCCCGCAACTCCACACCGGCCACATTCATGCCGATGGTCGAATCTCCGGGCGAGGACGTGTAGCAGGGCACGCCCGCACGATATGCCGCAGCCAGCACGGATACATCCTTCACTCCGGCCGTGCGTTCCCACTCCGCAGCATGTCTGCCCAGGAGATGATGGAGTTCGGCTGTCCCCATTTCCTTCTGAAACTCAGGCTGCACAAGGATGTCCCTCAGAATCTCGTCGGTCGCCATCAGACAATCACTGTACCCGAGCAATACGTCGTATACCCTGACGATGTCGTTGTTGCGGAGTTCGGTGTCGTCCATCGTGAAGCTGCCGACCCGCACCGGGTAGTTCAACGCGAAGTGGAGGTCGTGGTAGAGAATGGCGCCGGTGGACACGATCCAGTCGACAAATCCCGCCTTGATGAGGGGTACGATCGAGGAGCAGCCGAGGCCTGCCGGTGTCAGAGCCCCGGACAGACTCATCCCGACGGTGACGTCCGGCTCGAGCATTCTCCCCACGAACAGCTGGCAGCCCTCCTTGAGCCGCGCCGAATTGTAGGCCAGGAAGGTTTCCTCCACGATTTGCACCAGCTTTTCCCTGCCGGTCAGATTCCGGGGCAGGATGCGCTTCCCGGACAGGTATCTGTCCCGTTGCGGACATTTCTTCTTTTTCAACCAGTCCGGCATTTCCGAAAGGTCTTCACGGTAGCGGCCGCCTGTTTTCCGAGTCTTGGCCATAACAGCTCCTGTCATCCCGATTAAGTGTGGTCCCGGACCGATCGGGCTCCGGCTCTCCCGGCAAATCGAGCTTAAGCCTATCATAGTGGAATCACGCAGGAAAGCGGCGCCGCTGCCCGGGTGCAATCGGAAGTGGGCCTTAATCTTCAGTGGAATTCGGACAAAAGGACGCGTCGCGCAGAGCGATTAACGACACAAGAGTTTGTCATTTTTCAATGGTCAATAGTCACTGCTGTCCGGTTAATCTTGGGCAGACCTGAAAATAACCGCGTCATTACTGGTGATTCTCTAAAAATAGGCTGTAATCGATTTCATTTTTTGCGGGAAAACCTGTTGTTGACATCAAAGGACTTAGGACTCATAAGAAGCACTTTCGGTGCTTAACCGGACAGCAGTGACAAATGACATTTAATAAATGTTCTCTGTTGCGTCCCGCTTCCGATTGCACACGGGACGGGGCGAGGAGTATCTTCATGCCGGGAACCGACATATGGTAAGAGATCACGCTGATGACGGAATAACCCCCGCCGCGCTCGGATTCAGGATGCCCGCAGAATGGGAGCGCCATGAAGCCACGTGGCTGGGCTGGCCGCACAATCCGACGGACTGGCCGGACAAGCTCGACACCATCCGCTGGGTCTACTGCGAAATCGTGCGCAAAATTTC
>Ga0113563_10002094_pt1 | contig 11840 bp, 17 predicted proteins | sample Mud3Dept3metaG_FD_80117 | JGI IMG/M metagenome (GOLD analysis project Ga0113563, IMG submission 80117) | Freshwater wetland microbial communities from Ohio, USA, analyzing the effect of biotic and abiotic controls - Mud 3 Core 4 Depth 3... | ecosystem: Environmental > Aquatic > Freshwater >...
AGCAGCGCCGTGGCCGGGAACTTCTTCTTCTTGTCGATGTGGACGTAGATCACGTCGTGGATGTCGATCGTGAACTCGACCCAGGAGCCGCGGAACGGGATGATGCGCGCCGAGAACAGCCGCTGGCCGTTCGGGTGCGTATCCTCCTCGAAGACCACGCCCGGCGAGCGGTGCAGCTGGCTCACCACGACGCGCTCGGCGCCGTTGATGACGAACGTCCCGAGCGGCGTCATGATGGGCAGCTCGCCCAGGTAGACTTCCTTCTCGATGATGTTCTTCGGCCGGCGCTCCCCGTCCACCTCCTCGAAGACCACCAGCTGCAGCGTGGCCTTGAGCGGGGCGGCATAGGTCATGTCGCGCTCGATGCACTCCTCGACCGAGTACTTCGGCTCCCCCACGTTGTAGCGGAGGAAGTCGAGGCTGTACTTCCCGTTCACGTCGGCGATCGGGAAGAGGTCGCGGAAGACGCGCTCCAGCGAGACGTCCTGGCGGTTCCCCTCCTCGTCCTCGGGGACCAGGAGCGACTGGAACGCCACGGTCTGGATGTCCAGCAGGTGCGGCATCGGCATCGCGCCGCCGCGCTTGCTGAAGGTGATGATCGGTCGGGTCATGTCACTCACTCTGGCACAACAGCAATGGTCCCCAGCGCAGAACCCCCGCCGGAGGCGGGGTGCTCAGGGGCTCAGCGGATACGGTTTCGGACGATCGCTTCGCGCACGCGCAGTCTCACTGAAGTAGGGTGAAGTCGCCGGACCCCGGACCCGCCCCGGCAGCGCCGGGACGGGCACGGGCTAGCGCTTCGCGCTACTTCAGCTCGACCGTCGCGCCCTGCTCTTCGAGCTTCTTCTTGATCTCCTCGGCCTCGGCCTTGGAGATGCCTTCCTTCAGGACCGACGGCGTGTTGTCCACCGCGTCCTTGGCCTCCTTGAGGCCCAGGCTGGTGATCTCGCGGACCACCTTGATGACCTGGATCTTCTTGGCGCCGCCGCCGGTGAGCACCACCGAGAACTCGGTCTGCTCCTCGGCCGCCGGGGCCGCGGCGCCGGCGCCGCCGGCCGGGGCCGCCGCCGCGACGACGGACACGTTGAACTTCGTCTTGAACGCTTCGATCAGGTCGGCCAGCTCGACGACGGTCTTGCCGCCGATGGCCTCGAGGATCTCTTCGTTGCTCAGCGTAGTGGGCATGTCTTCTCTTCTCCGTCCGTAATTAAGAGGCCTGGGCCTGACGCTGGTCGCGAAGCGCCTCGAGCGCACCGACCATCTGATACATGATTCCGTTGAGGCACCCGACGAACTCGCCGAGCAGCTGCTCACGGCCGGGCAGCTTGCCCAGGCGCTCGACATACGAGGCCTCGACCGGCTTCCCGTCGACGTAACCGACCTTGACCGTCGGCTTCTGGTGCTCCTTCGCGAACTCGCCGACGACCTTGGCCGCCGCCAGCGCGTCCACGCCGGTCAGCACCAGGCCCACCGGGCCCTTCATCGCCGGGGCCAGCGCACCCATCGCGTTGGCCTCCAGGGCTCGCTTCGCGAGCGTGTTCTTCACCACGATGTACCGCGCCCCGGTCGCGCGCAGGCGGCGGCGGAACTCGGTCATCTTGAGGACGTTCAGGCCGCTGAAGTCGGTCACGTAGACCGTGGTGGAGCTCTTCAGCTGCTCCGCGAGCCGATCGACGGCCGCCTGCCGCTCACCCTTCGCCGTGCTCATCGTGCTCATCGGTAGCCTGCCGTGTCGAGACGGACACCCGGGCCCATGGTGCTCGCCAGCGTCGCCGAGCGCACGTACACGCCCTTCGCCGCCGACGGCTTGGACCGGATGATCGTGTCCATGAATGCCTGCGCGTTCTCGGCCAGCTTGTCGGCCGCGAACGAGACCTTGCCGATGGGGGCGTGCACGTTCCCCGTCTTGTCGACGCGGAACTCGATCTTGCCCGCCTTGATCTCCTTGACGGCCTTCGCCACGTCCATCGTGACGGTGCCCGCCTTGGGGTTCGGCATCAGGCCGCGCGGGCCGAGCACCCGGCCGAGCGCGCCCAGCTGCCCCATGACGTCCGGCGTCGCGACGATGACGTCGCAGTCGAGCCAGCCGTCCTTCAGCTTCTGCAGGTACTCCAGCCCCACGAAATCGGCCCCGGCCGCCTCGGCGTCCTTCGCCCGGTCGCCCTGGGCGAGGACCAGCACCCGCACCGACTTGCCGGTGCCGTGCGGCAGCACGACGGTCCCGCGCACCACCTGGTCGGCGTGCCGCGGGTCGACGCCGAGATTCACGGCGATGTCGACCGTCTCGTCGAACTTCGCGAAGCTCGCCGACTTCACCAGCGCGGCGGCCTCGGGGATCGTGTAGGTCCGGGTGCGGTCGACCTTGGAGGCGGCCGCCTGGAACTTCTTGCCCGCGGTCGCCATCAGTCGGTGACCTCCAGGCCCATCGAACGCGCCGTGCCCGCGATCATGCGCATGGCGCTGTCGAGGTCGCTCGCGTTGAGGTCGGCCATCTTGATTTCCGCGATCTTCTTGACCTGCGCCTTCGTCACCCGCCCCACCTTCTGCCGGTTGGGCTGCGCGCTGCCCTTGTCCACGCCCGCCTCCTTGAGGAGGAGGTTCGGCGCCGGCGGCGTCTTGGTGATGAAGGTGAACGTGCGATCGGCGTAGATGGTCACCACCACCGGGATGACCATGCCCGCCTGACTCTGCGTCCGGGCGTTGAACTGCTTGCAGAACTCCATGATGTTCACGCCATGCGGACCCAGGGCCGTGCCCACAGGCGGCGCGGGATTGGCCGCGCCGGCCGGGCACTGCAGCTTCACCATCGCCTGGATCTTCTTCGCCATCTGCCATCCTTTCGATCGTTGAGATCTGCCGCAATTGCCCGTGCGGTCGCGGGGGTCCTACGTCGGGGCCACCGGCTCGCGCCTAGTGTCCCCGCAACTGCAAGTAGTCCATCTCCACGGTCGTCGGCCGGCCGAACAGGCTCACCGAGACCTTCACCTTGCCCTTGTCGGCCAGCACCTCTTCGACCGTGCCGCTGAAGTCCGAGAACGGCCCCTCGGTGATCTCGACCACCTGGCCGATCATGAACGGGATCTCCTCGCGCGGCGCGGACTCCGACACCTCCTCGACCACGCCGAGGAGCCGGTTCACCTCGTCCTGCCGGAGCGGCTGGGGCAGCTTGCCCGAGCCCACGAACTTGATCACGCCCTGGATGCTGTTGACGACGTGCAGGGCCTCCTGGCCCATCTGCATCTCCACCAGCACGTAGCCCGGGTACAGCTTCCGCTCGACGTTGACCTTCTTGCCGTTCTTGATCTCGATCACTTCCTGCACCGGCACGAGCGCCTGCCGGATGAGCTTCTCCTCGGCCGGGCGCGGGTCCTGCTCGATCCGCTTCAGCAGCAGGCCGCGGACCTTGTTCTCGTGCCCCGCGGTGGTCTGGATGGCGTACCAGCGGTAGTCCATCAGTTCACCGTGCCAGGGCGGCGACGCCGTCCACGAGGATCTTCTGCAGCACCCAGTCGAGCAGGCCGATGACGAGGCCGAGCACGAGCGAGAGGATCACGATCATGCGGGTCGCCTTGACGAGCTCGTCGCGCGACGGCCAGGACACCTTGCGCAACTCCGCCCGCACCGCCTCGAGGAACTCGCGGACCTGCGCCACGCGCGACGGCCCCGCGGGGGCCGGCGTCGGCTGGACAGCATCCATGAGCTACTTCGTCTCCTTGTGGTTCTTGTGCGAGTTGCAGCGCGGGCAGTACTTCCGCTGCTCCACGCGCTCGGGGTGCTTCCGCTTGTTCTTCGTCTGGAAGAAGTTGCGGTTCTTGCACTCGGTGCACTCGAGAATCACTTTGTCGCGCATTGGCCGTGTCCACGTGTCAGAACGTCGTTGTCTTGCCGAGAGCTCGCGACCGGGATCGAACCGGTGACCTCATCCTTACCAAGGATGTGCTCTGCCGACTGAGCTACGCGAGCGGAGCCGACTGCCCTCCTGCCCGATGCAACCGGATCCCTCGGGGCTTCGCCCCTCGGGATGAGACGACCCGCGGAGCGGGTCGTCTCAAGCGGGCGACGGGACTCGAACCCGCGACCCTCAGCTTGGAAGGCTGATGCTCTACCAACTGAGCTACACCCGCGTCGCGTCCAGATCCTGCGCTGCCACCATGGTGGGGGTAGGATTCGAACCTACGTAGGGCAAAGCCCGGCAGATTTACAGTCTGCTGCCATTAGCCACTCGGCCACCCCACCGTCCGCGCCGACCACCCCGCTTCGCCGGCACACCCGTCCCAAGCTGACGAAGGGAATCGAACCCTTAACCTCCCGCTTACAAGGCGGGTGCTCTGCCAATTGAGCTACGCCAGCCCAAACCCGGGCTGAAAAAGACAGACTTGAATGATACGTGGAAAAATGGGCAGGGTCAATCCGGAGGTGCTTGCGGGGCTTGGGGATGGGGCCGGCAGCGACTACCCGCCGACCCGAACAACCTCCGAACCCGCCTTGGAGTCGCGAATCTCGAACCCGTGCGCCTTGAGCCGGTCCCGGATCCGGTCGGCCTGGGTGAAGTCGCGGGCCTTCTTGGCCTCGACCCGCCGAGCGGACCACCACACGGCCCAGGCCTCCTCCTGCCCGGCCGGCGGTTCGTCCCCGAAGGCGCTCCCCTCGGTCACTTCGGCCGCCACGCGGCCGCTCGCCCCGGCCACGTCCAGAATGCCATCGGCCCAGGTCCAGGCGGCCTGAAGCGCCCGCCCGCCCAGCCCGGCGTCCAGCAGCCGGTTGGCCTCCCGCACGAAGTCGAAGAGCGCCGCCACCGCGCGGGGCCCGTTGAGGTCGTCGTCCAGCGCCTCGGTCACCTCCGCGCGCAGGCGCGCCGCGAGCGCCTCGGCCTCCGGCCCACCCGCGCCGCCGCCGTCGCGGGCCAGTCGCTCCTTGAACTCGCCCAGCCGGCGGGCCCCCTCCCGCGCCGCCGCCAGCCCCTCGTCCGTGAAATCCAGCGACTGCCGGTAATGGGTCTGGAACAGCAGCAGGCGCACGGCCCCCGGGTCCACCCCGTCCTCCCTGAGGTCCCGCGCCGTGGTCACGTTGCCGAACCGCTTCGACATCTTGCCGCCCCGGATCTGCAGGAACTCCCCGTGCAGCCAGTAGCGGGCGAAGTGCTCCCGGCCCGTGAAGGCGCAGCTCTGCGCGATCTCGTCCTCGTGGTGCGGGAAGATCAGGTCCACGCCGCCCGCGTGGATGTCGAGCACGTCCACGCCGAAGCGCTGCTTGACCAGGTCGAGCGCCATGGCCGAGCACTCGAGGTGCCAGCCGGGCCGGCCGCGGCCGAAGGGCGCGTCCCAGGCGGCCCCCACCGTCTCGTCCTCGGGCCGGGCGGCCTTCCAGAGCACGAAGTCGCGCGCGTCCTCCTTGGCGTACTCGTCGGCGCTGACCCGATCGCTCGCGCCGGCCTTGAGCTCGCGCCGGTCGAGCTGCGACAGCCGTCCGTAGGCCGGGAACCGGTCGATGGCGAAGTACACCGAGCCGTCCTCGCCCTTGTAGGCCACCCCCTTCGCCAGCAGCCCCTCGACCAGCGAGATCATCGGCGCGATGAACTCCGTGGCGCGCGGATAGACGCTCGCGTCCCTGATGCGCAGCCAGCGCCGGTCCTCGTGGAAGGCGTCGATGAACGCCCGCACGTACGCCCGGAGCGACTCGCCCCCCGCCGTCGCCCCCTTGATGGTCTTGTCGTCCACGTCGGTGAGGTTCATGACGTGGAACACGTCGAAGCCGCTCGCCTCCAGCCAGCGCCGCAGCAGGTCCTCGAACAGGAACGTCCGGAAGTTGCCGATGTGGGCGTAGTTGTAGACCGTGGGCCCGCAGGTGTAGAAGGACACGCGGCCCGGCGTGACCGGCTCGAACGCCTCGACTCGGCGGCCGAGGGTGTTGAACAGCCGGAGCGTCATGCGCGGCCCGCCGGGTGCGCGCCGGCCGGGGTCGCGCCGGGCGCCTTGACGTGGATCGTCTGCTGGGGGAAGGGGATCTCGATGCCTTCGCGGTCGAAGCGGTCCTTGATGCGCCGGCGGAAGTCGCGCGCCACTTCCCACTGCCGCCCGGGGAGCGTGCGGAAGAGCACCCGGAGCGTGACGCCGTTCTCGGCGAGTGCCTGGACCCCCTGCACCTCGGGCGCGCCGTCGAGGCGGGCCGCCCAGTCCTTCTCGGCCGCCATGCGCGCCGCCTCGTCCCCCACGATGTCGAGCGCCCGGTCGAGGTCGGTCTCGTAGGCCACGCCGACGTCCACCACCGCGCGCGACCAGCCGCGCGTCATGTTGCTCACGACCGTGATCTGCCCGTTCGGGATGATGTGCACCGTGCCATCGATGCCGCGCAGCTGCACCACGCGCAGGTTGACCCGCTCCACCGACCCCGTCTTGCCCGCGATGTCCACCACGTCGCCGACCGCGATGGAGTTGTCGATCAGCAGGAAGAAGCCGTTGATCACGTCCTTCACCAGGCTCTGCGCCCCGAACGAGACCGCGAGGCCGAGGATGCCCGCGCCGGCCAGCAGCGGGGCGATCTGCATGAACTGGTTGAGCGTCAGGAGCACCGCCATGACGAGCAGCAGCACCCGGCCGACGCTCCGCAGCAGCTGCGCCACCGTGTGCCCGCGCTTCTCGGCGAGGGTCATGACGCTGTCGTCGCCGTCGTCCACGGCGAGCACGATGCGCCGGGCGATGAGCTTGACCACCTGCATGCCCACCCACGCGAGCACCCAGATGAGCGCGACGCTCATCGCCTTGCGGGTCAGGTAGTTGACGTCGACCCGGAAGAACCGGGCGAGCTGCTCGAGGAACTCGGGCGCGACGAGCGCGTCGATCGGGGTCGTCATGGCGGGGAAAACCTAATCGCTCCCTACCAGGACAGCACCCCGCCTGCCATGACCGTGACGAGCTCCAGCTGGCCCAGGTCGTAGTCGGGGTACACGCGCTGCATCCTCAGGTGCAGCCGGCTCTCCGCGAGAAGGGAGAACCGGGACCGGCCGAGCTCGTGGCGGACCCCCGCGCCGACGTTCACGCCGAACCAGCTCAGGTCGCTGACGAACTCGACACCGTCCACCACTTCGCGGCGCCGGCCCTTGTCCTGGTATCCGCCCAGTCCCCCGACCAGGTACGGCCGCCACTCGGCCTTCCCGAACTCGTAGCGCGCTCCGCCGCCGTAGCGCCACACGTGCCGCTCCGAGGACACCCCCAGGTATCCACCCTCGAGCAGGATCACGACGGGACCGAAGCGCGCGCCGAAGGACGTCTCGACGGCCGGGCCGGTGCCGTCGACCACGCTGTCGCCCGGCGTCGCGATGGACAAGCCGCCGCGAAGCGAGAACTCGCCGAAGCCCTGGGCGCGCGAGGCACGCGGCGAGGCGGCGAGCGCCAGCAGAACGCCGAGGGCCGCGCGGCCCAGGTTCACGGGAGCCTCCGCTGCCAGCGCGGGATCGCGGCACCGACGAGGGCACCCAGCGCTGCGCCACTCGCGCCGACGAGCAGCGCGCCGAGAGCAGCATCGCCCGCTGCCGGACCGCAGTCGTACTCGCACAACGCGTTGCCGAAGAGCCCGAGCAGGACGCCGGCCCCGACACCCACGATGCCACCGACGACGGCGCCCTGCGCCACGGCGCGGCCGCGCGTCCAGAGCGTGTCCGGCAACGTGGCGAACCGGCGCTCGCCTCCCGGCGTGGCGAGGGTGAACCCAGCTCCGTCCGACGCCGTCACCGTGCCGGCCAACCGGCCTTCGCCGGCCACCGCCACGCGCACGGTCCGCCCTGGCCGCACGCCGAGGTCGGCGGGCGCGGCCCGGCGGGCCACCGCGGGGTCGGGCCCCTGCGCCGCCAGCATGTCCGCCCCGCCCAGCAGGAGGAGCAGCGTCACGAGGATCTGCAGCACGGCCATGGCCCTCCGGTCGAGAGCCTCAAGATGCACCGACGCCAGCAATATGCGCGGAAGCGTGGAGGAAACGCTTGACGGGGCGCCCGCCCCAGTGGCGAGCGCCCCGCGATCCACGGTCACCCGATAGCGGTGAGTGCGGTGAGGCCGGCGAGTCCGTGGCCGCTCGGCCCCTCACGATCGCGTGCTACTTGATCGTGATCTTGCTCTTCGGGGCCACCTGGACCTTCGGCAGCGTGATCGTCATCACGCCGTCATGCACCACGGCCTCGATCTTGTCCTCGAGCACCGGGGTGGGCAGGCGCACCGAGCGGACGAACTTGCCCGCCATGCGCTCCTGCACGAAGAAGGCCTCGTTCTCCACGTCCTTCACGATCTCGCGATGGCCGCTGATCGTCAGCACCAGGCCGTCGAGGTGGATGTCGAGGTTCTCCTTCGGGATGCCCGGCACCTCGAGCCGGACGAGGAAGTTCTTCTCCGTCTCGAGATAGTCGAGCGGAGGCAGCCACGCCGTCTCGATGGGCGGCAGCGGCGTCTGGAACATCGTCGGCATGAAGAGCCGATCGATGAACCGCTCCAGCTCCGGCACGTTGGCCAGGGTCGCTGGGAGCCTTGGGGCTAGGAGTTTCATAACGCCTCCTGGATCGTCGCGGCGCACCATCTCGCCGCGAACGTGCAGAATATGGCGTGGAGGCGCTGAAGCGGACGTGAAGCCCCGGAGAACCTTTCTTAGGCACGCCCGGCGCGACGCGCGAGGTAGCGCGCGCGATCGGCGGCGAGCGCGTCGAGCACCGGCGCCGGATCGAACCGCACGGGGTCGGTGCAGGGCAGGCCCGTCTCGCGCGCCGCGGCCTCGCACGCGGCCCGGGCCGCGGCCTCGTCCAGATCGTAGGTGTTCAGGCAGATGGCGACCACCCTGGTCGGGTGCACCGCCGAGCCGATGTGCTCGTACAGCTTCACGTACTCGCTCAACGGGGGGATCCTGAGCCACGCCGCCTTGCGGTAGTCCCCGATGTATTCCCGACTGGCCTGGTGGCAGAGGATGAGCGCGTCGGGACAGGAGCCGTGCAGCAGGCCGAGCGTGACGCCACTGTAGCCGGGGTGGTTGATGCTGCCCTGCCCCTCCACGAGCACCACGTCCGCGTCCTGGGCACCCTGCACCGTGATGCGCTCCGCCGCGCCGGCGATGAAGTCCGCCACCACCGCATCCACCGCGATGCCCCAGCCCTCGATCATGATGCCCGTCTGCCCGGTGGCGACGAAGCTCGTGCGCAGGCCGCGCGCGCGGAGCCCGTCCACCAACTGCAGCTGGGCGGTCATCTTCCCGACGTTGCAGTCGGTGCCGACGGTGAGGCACACGTACGCCTCCACGTCCTTCGCCAGGCCCGAGGCCACGGGAAGGTCGGCCGGTGCGCGGCGCAGGTCGAGGATCTCCCGGCCGTTCGCCCGGGCCGTGGCGGCCAGTTCCGGATCGTCGGCGAGAAAGGTGTGCAGCCCGTTCCACACGTCGCAGCCGGCCGCGAGCGCCCTGGCGATCCAGGCGCGCCATTCCGCCGGCAGCCGCCCCCCCTGGGGGGCGATCCCGATCACCACCACGGTGGGCCCGAGCGCCAGGCCCTCCTCGATCGATCCCAGCACCGGCGTCGCTCCCCCGAAGCCCAGCACGTCCTGGACGGTGCGGCCCGCGAGCCCGCGGTCGAGCACCCCCACGACCTGCGCCGGCCGGTAGCGGACGATGGAGTTGGCGGTCTTCGAGGTCATGGGCCCGAAGTCGCCGTCGGCGATGATGAGGAAGCGTGCGGACATGGGATGCGCGTCGTGGGTGAGGGACAGGGGATCGCGGGCGCGGGAATATCGCGCGGAGGGCGCGCCCTGCCAAGCAAGCGGGCGCCCTCGTCGGGCGCCCGCTGCCGCTGCCGACCGCCGGCGCTGGTCAGGGCTTCGTGTCGTCCCCGTCCTCCAGCAGTTCGGCCTCGTGCACGTCGTCCGACCGCGCGGCGCCGCCGGCGCCGAGCTGCCGCGTCTCCGACGCCGAGCCGGCGGGCAGCATGCCCATCTTCCGCTTGAGCTCGAGCAGGGCCTGGTCGGCGCTGCCCTTGTACTCGAGCGCCTCGAACTGGCGCTGCAGCGAGTCGCCCTGGAACTCCTCCTGCAGCTCGGCGGCGGCGATCGCCTTCCGCTCCTGCGACTCGATCTTCTCCGCCATGCGCTCGAACGACTCGAAGGCACCCTTGTCGCTCATCCCGGACATCGTCTCCTGGATGCGCTGCTGCGCCTCGGCCCGCTTGGCGCGCGCGATGAGGATGTTCTTCTTGCGCTTCGCCTCCTCGATGCGGTCGTTCAGCTGCCGCAGCGAGGCCTTGAGGTTCTCGGTCTCGGCGCGGTGCTTCACCCACGTCTCGTGCAGCTGCTGCGCGCCCTGCAGCGACTCGTTGTAGCGCGTGAGCGCCTGCTTGGCGAGGTCGTCGCGGCCCTCCTGCACGGCCAGCATGGCGCGGCGCTCCCAGTCCTCCGCCTGCTTCCGGAGGGCCTCGGCATCGGCCTGCAGCTTCTTCTCGTCGGCGATCGCCGAGGCCACCTGCTGCTTCGCCTTGGCCAGCTGCGACTTCATGTCGATGATCAGCTGGTTCAGCATCTTCTCAGGGTTCTCGGCCTTGCTGATCAGGTCGTTGATGTTGGACCTGAACATCGTCGAGACACGTTCCCAGATGCCCATGCGACTCAGGCCTCCCGGAAGGGCGCGAGCGCCGTGAAGTGCGAGGCGAGCGCGAGCGTCATGGAGTCGAAGCTCGCCTCGAACTCGCTGTAGTCGAGGTTCTCGAGTTCCAGCGTGTCGGTCAGCACCACGTGATCACCCTCCAGCCCGTAGGAGCCGTGCACGAGTTCGCGCGCGTTGTACTCGAGCAGCTGGCGGTACAGGTCGGCACGCGCCTCGCTCGACGCCGGCTGCTGCATCGCCCGCACCCGCAGGATCACCACCGGCTCGGCGAGGCTCACGACCACCTCGGCGCCCTCCGGGGTCTTCGCAAGCCACATGCCCGGCTGCATCTCGCTGACCTCGAGGTTCCCACCCTCGAGCCGGTCGAGCCACGACTGGATGTCCTCGCGCGTCACCATCGTCCTGAATCCTCCGTTCGAGTCGCCATTGCCGACAGGCGGAATGTAACGCAGGCGCGTCAATCGGCCGCCCGCGGCAGCGCGGCCTCCGCCGGCCGGACCTGCCCCAGCAGCCGCTCGGCGAAGTCGAGCCGCTCCTCCAGCTCCGCGAGGCGCTGCCGCGTGAGATCCACCTCGCCGCTCACCATGCCCCGCTGCTCGAGCGCGTCGAGGCGCGCCTGCGTCTCCGCCGAGACCGTCCCGGCCTCGATCCGACGCGCCCAGGCGCGCACCAACGGCTGGAGGACCGTCAACAGGCCAACGGAGGTGCCCCCGACCGCGAGCCACATGGCGAACTCGCCCGCTTCGCTCATCGGTCCGCCTCCAGCCGGCCGCCGACCCGCTCGGGTTCCTTCGGCTGGGCCAGCATGCGCTCGGCGAAGTCGAGTCGCTCCTCGAGCTCGAGCACGCGGTTGCGCAGGTCGTCGAGCTCGCCATAGACCTCGGGCGCCTCGACGGCCGCCGGCCCGTGGCGGATGCGGTGCGCCAGCGCCTTGCCGACCTCGGTCTTGGCGAGATACGCCGCAAGCGCGCCCCCGACGACCACGGTCGGGATGATGAAATCCTCGCCGATCGCCACGCCCAGCGTCGTGACCGCCGCGATGATCGCGACGATGATCATGGAGCGCCCCAACGGGTGATCCGGTCTCTGCGCGTTCACGGTTCGCTCTCCGTCAGTTGCGCGGGAGTTGCTCGACCTCGCGGCGCTGGGCCAGGAGGCGCTCGGCGAAGTCGAGCCGCTCCTCCAGCTCGGCGTAGCGTCCCTGCCCGGCCTCGAGATCACGC
>Ga0113563_10002095_pt1 | contig 11838 bp, 9 predicted proteins | sample Mud3Dept3metaG_FD_80117 | JGI IMG/M metagenome (GOLD analysis project Ga0113563, IMG submission 80117) | Freshwater wetland microbial communities from Ohio, USA, analyzing the effect of biotic and abiotic controls - Mud 3 Core 4 Depth 3... | ecosystem: Environmental > Aquatic > Freshwater >...
CATCCCCGCCCGCTTCGTTGCGCTCGCTCGCCGTAGCTCCCGCTACGCCTCGCTCGCGCGCCTCGCGGGCGGGGCGTCTGCGCGCCCAGCCGCACGGCACAGTCTTGGGTCAATCTCCTAGCCCGTGAGCTCCTCGAACACGCCGATCGCTTCTTCCACCATGTCGAAGACGATCTGGCGCGCCGGTTTCAGTTCCTTCACGAAGCCGACGCCCTGCCCGACGGCCTCGGTCATGAAGTTCTCGAGGTTCCAGTCGATCGCCGACTGCTTCACTTCTCCGAAGAGCAGCAGCTGGAACGGCGCAGGCGCGGGCGGCGGCGCGTTCGGGCTCTCCCACTCCCGGTGCCACTGGCTCCTCAGCGTGCGCATCGTGAAGCCGGAGATGCACGCCGAGAACGCCGTATCCTCGGCCGTCGCGGCGAGGACCTTCTCCTTGATGACCATCGGCACATCGGACTCGCGCGACGCGAGCCAGACCGTTCCGGTCCACACGCCGGCCGCACCCAGCGTGATCGCCGCGGCGAGGTGGCGGCCCGCCGTCACGCCTCCGGCCGCGATCACGGGTGTGTCGCCCGCCATGGCGGCGACCTGCGAAACGATCGAAAAGGTTCCGATGTTGCCGGTGTGCCCCGCGGCGTCGGTGCCCTGCGCGATGATCGCGTCGACGCCCGCCTCGAGCTCGCGCTTCGCCTGTCGCGGTTTTCCGACGAGCCCCCAGACCTGCATGCCGCGCGCGTGCGCGGCCTCGAGCACGAAGGCCGGGTTCCCGAGGCCCGATGCGAGGACGGGAACTTTCTCGTCGAGCACGACCTCGAGCTGCTTGCGCGGCGTCTCCTTCGTGATCCACCCGAGCTGAAAGAGCTCGGGCGTCTTCTTCGGCGGAGGGATCTTGTGCCGGCGCTTGATGTCTTCGGTGAACTCGCGCTGGGGCTTCGGGATCTTCGCGAGCAGGTCGTCGATCGATCCGACGTCGGGAACGGACGCAGGGAAGACCAGATCGACACCGAACGGTTTGCTTCCGATGTGCTCGCGCAGCCACTTGATGTCCGCCGCGATCTCGTCGGGCGTGTGCTGCGTCTGCCCCATCACCGCGAAGCCGCCGGCGTTGATGACGGCCGCCGCTACGTCCTTGCAGTGGGTGAACGCGATGATCGGGTACTCGATCCCGAGGGAGTCGCAGAGTTTCGTGTGGAGCGGGTTCTTGTTCACGGTCGGTCCGTCCTCATCGTCCTGGTGGCAGGGGCCCCATTGGGTCGCGCGGGCCGGCGTGATTGTAGTTCAATTACGAGACGATCCGTATTAGTATACCCGCGTCGCATCACAGTAGGCGAATTCCATGGCGCAGGGAGCACTCGCGGGAATCCGCGTGGTCGAGCTCGGAGAAGGGGTGTCCGCTCCCTTCTGCGCGCGGCTGTTCGCCGACTACGGCGCCGACGTGGTCAAGGTCGAGTCGCCTGGCGGCGATGCCGCACGCCGGCTCGGCCCGTTTCCCGGTGACGAGCCGCACCCGGAGAAGAGCGGGCTCTTCTTCTTTCTCAACACGAACAAGCGTAGCATCGAGCTCGACCCCACTTCGCAAGAAGGCCGTGCGACGCTCCGGTCGATCCTCGCGTCGGCCGACGCGATCGTGGAGAACGAGCCCGTGTCGCGGCTCGGGGCGTGGGGCCTCGATCCGGATGCGCTCCTCGCCGCGCACCCCGGCCTGGTCTGGATCTCGATTACGCCGTTTGGTCGCACGGGCCCGTACGCGGACTGGAAGGCGCACGACCTGAACGCGTATCACCTCTCGGCGGCGGGCCACCGCTACTGCGGCCGGCCCGGCGAGCCGCCGCTCGAACACGGGACGTTCAGCGCGGACTTCTTCGGGGGCTACGTCGCGGCGACGTGGGGGCTCGGCGCGATCCTGGGCCGCGAGAAGACCGGCGGCGGGTATCTCGACGTCTCGTGCGCGGAGGCGATCGCGGCGCTGTTCACGGGCGCGCAGAACATCGGGGCGTTCGCGCAGGACGGGAAGTGGGAGCGACGAAGCGGCATCGGGATGCGCCTCGGCGCGCCCGCCACGATTCTGCCCTGCAAGGATGGCTACGTCTGGCTACTCGCGCTCGAGTCCGGTCAGTGGAACGGGCTGCGGCGCGCGATGGGCAACCCCGAGTGGGCGGAGCCCGAGATCTTCCAGGACATGTTCGCGCGCGCGCAGAACGCCGACCTGCTCTATCCGCTCCTCGAGGACTGGACGCGCGAGCACACCAAGCAGGACGTGATGGACCTCTGCCAGTCGAACGGCTGCCCGACGACGGCGCTCTTCACCGTCGGCGAGATGGCGGAGCTGCCGCACCTTCGCGAACGCGGCTTCTGGCGCACGATTTCGCACCCCGCGCTCGGTGAGATCCGCACGATGGGCGCGCCGGTGGGGCTTCCCGCGTGCCCGGGCGGCGCGTCGCGGCCGGCGCCCCTTCTCGACGAGCATCGCGCCCAGGTGATGGAATGGATCTCCGACACCGGGAAGAGACGGGTGTCCTCTGCTCCCGCGGCGCGCGCACGCCCGCTCGCGGGCCTTCGCGTCGCGAACTTCGGTTGGGGCTGGCTCGGGCCCGTCGCGGGGCAGACCCTCGCTTGGCTCGGCGCCGAGGTCTACAAGATCGAATCCCGCGCCCGCATCGACTTGAACCGCACGCTGCCCCCCTTCGGCGGGGGCGTGCGCGACCCCGATCGGAGTCTCCAAAACCACGCCGGCTGGGCCGGCAACGGCAGTGTCGCGATCGATCTCAAGAAGCCCGAGGGGCAGGCGCTCGCGCGCCGGCTCGTCGCGCACTGCGACGTCGCCATCGAGAACTTCGGGCCGGGCGTCATCGAGAAGCTCGGCCTCGGCTACGAGAAGCTCCGCGCGGTGAGACCCGACTTGATCCTCGCGTCGATGCCCGCGGCCGGGCTCACCGGCCCCATGAAGATCATCCGCACCTACGGCATGAGCCTCTCGAGCATCACGGGGCTCGACAGCCTCACGGGCTATCTGGACGGCCCGCCCATTCCGGTCGAGAACGCCTTCGCGGATCCGCTCGGCGGAATCATCGGTGCGTTCGGCGTCCTTCTCGCCCTTGCGCACCGCACGCGAACGGGCGAAGGACAGCACGTCGACTTCTCGCAGCAGGAGGGAATCGCGCAGCTCGTCGGCCCCGCGTTCATGGACTACGCGATGAACGGCCGGGTCGCGGGACCGATCGGAAACCGGCATCCGCTCGCGGCCGGCGCACCGCACGGGGTCTTTCCGTGCGCGGGCGACGACCGCTGGATCTCGATCGCCGTGGTCGACGACGCCGAGTGGCGCGGCCTGGTTCGCGCGATGGGAGATCCCGCCTGGGCAGGGGACGACGCGCTCACGACCGCCGCCGGCCGCGTCGCGCGCATCGACGCGCTTCACGAGAAGCTCTCCGCCTGGACGAAGGGCTTCGACGACCGCGTGCTCGCGGCGCGCCTTCAGGAGTACGACGTTCCCGCGGCACCGATCTCGAGCATTCCGGATCTCCTGCTCGACCCGCAGCTGCGAGCGCGCGAGACGTTCGTCGAAGTCGATCACCCGCTCGGCTTCCGCGAGACGATCTACGGCGCGTACGTGAAGACGACCGGCTTCAGCGTGGACGTCGGGCCCGGCCCGTGCATCGGACAGGACGGCGAGAGGGTCTTCCGCGAAATCGTCGGGCTCCCAGACGCCGAGTACCGGAAACTCGTCGACGAGAAGGTGATCTTCTAGATGGCATCGCTGCGCGGACAGGCCTGCATCGTCGGGATCGGGAACACCGGGTACCGGCGCGCAAAGGAGCCGGAGGGCAACAACCTCACGCTCGAGCTGCGGGCGGCGCAGGCCGCGATCGCCGATGCCGGGCTTCGGACGCAGGACATCGACGGCATTCTTCCGTTCTTTGGGCTCGACCTCGCCGAGGAGTTCGCGGTGCATCTCGGCATCGCGGATCTCCGCTTCCAGATGACCTCGCACCTGGGCGGCGCGGCGCCGGGCGCGTCGATCGCCACCGCGGCGATGGCCGTCTCGAGCGGCGTCGCGAGCCAGGTGCTCATTCCCGGCGGCTGGTGGGGCTACGCCGGCCGCCGCGTGCGCGAGATCGTCGTGCAGGACGTCTCGGCAATGTCCGGGGGCTCCAACGCGCGCGACTACTACTTCCCCTACGGGCTCACGGCGCCCGTGCAGTGGTTCTCGATGATCGCGCGCCTGCACATCAACACCTTCGGCACGAAGCCCGAGCACCTCGGGGCCGTGGCGGTCGCCTGCCGCACGCACGCCCAGAGAAATCCCAATGCGCTGATGCGCGGCAAGCCCATCACGATGGACGACTACCTCGCCTCGCCGCTGATTTCCGATCCGTACCGCTTGCTCGACTGCTCACTCGAGGCGGACGGCGCGGCGGCGTTCGTGGTGACGAGCGCCGAGCGCGCGAAGGACCTGCGCGGAAAGGCCGTTCCGATCCTCGGCTTCGCGCAGGGGCAGCCCTTCCCGGCGGACGACATCGTGACGCGCGAAGATCCCTTCGAACTCGGCGTGACGCACGCCACCGCGCGCGCCTTCGAGATGGCGGGAATCACGCACGCGGACGTCGACTTCGCCGAGATCTACGACCCGTTCACGTTCCAGGTGATCCATCAGCTCGAGGAGATGGGCTTCTGCAGACGGGGCGAGGGCGGGCCATTCGTCGAGGGCGGACGCATCGAGCTCGGAGGCGACCTCCCGGTCAACACGCATGGCGGACTGCTCTCGGAGGCGCACATGCTCGGCATGAACCACTTCGTCGAGGCCGTGCGACAACTTCGCGGCGAGGCCGATGAGCGGCAGGTGCGCCATGCGGAGATCGGAATCGTGACCGGCTTTGGTGACTTCGGTGACGGCAGCGTCGTCGTTCTCGGGAGAGCCTCGTGAACTCCCCGGCAAGGCCCCAGCCGCTTCTCCGGCACCTCGCGGGCGAGTTCTACGCGCACTGTCGGAATGGCGAGCTCCGCTTCCAGCGCTGCACGAAGTGCGGCGCGTGGAGGCACGTGCCGCGCCAGACCTGCACGAAGTGCTGCGCGTGGGAGTGGGAGTGGGCGCGATCGAGCGGCCGGGGAAGGGTTTTCACCTGGACCATCGTGCGTCGGCCCATGCACCCGGCGTTCGCGAACGACGTTCCCTATGCACCGTGCGTGATCGAAATGGAAGAGGGCGTGCGGATCGTGAGCCACGTCGTGGACTGCCCGCCCGACGATCTCCGGCCTGGGATGCCGGTGGAAGTGGCGTTCGACGCCGCGCTGCCCGGCGTGACGCTGCCGAAGTTTCGCCGCGTGCGCGGCTAGGGAGAAATCCGTTTGCGTGAGAAAGCCGACTTCCTCTACGAGAAGGAGGGCCCCGTCGCCGTCATGACGTGGAATCGGCCGGAGAAGCGCAACTGCTTCACGCCGGAGATGATCGACGCCTACTACGCCGCCCTCGCCGACTTCGACGACGATCCGAACCTGCTCGTGGCAGTCGTCGCGGGCACGGGCGACAAGGCGTGGTGCGCGGGCGGCGACCTCGAGACGATGATTCCGGCCGTCACATCGGGCCGCTACAAGATCAACGAAGACCCGACCAAGCGCATCTACAGCGACATCTGGAAGCCGATCATCTGCGCCGTGAACGGCTTCGCGACCCTCGAACTCGTGCTCGGCGCCGATCTCTGCGTGGCGTCCGAGAACGCGAGCTTCGGTCTCGGAGAAGTGCGCTGGGGCATGATCGCCGCCGGTGGCTCGCACGTTCGCCTTCCGCGCGCGATTCCGTGGGCCGTCGCGATGGAGATCCTTCTGATCGGCCGCCCGATCGACGCAAAGCGCGCGTACGACGTGGGCCTCGCGAACCGCGTGGTCCCCCTCGATCGGGTGATGCCCACCGCGATGGAGCTCGCCGGACAGATCTGCGAGAACGGCCCGCTCGCCGTTCGCACGGCCAAGGAGATCGCGGTGCGCGCGTGGAACCACGAGCCGGCCTTCGTGCTCGAGAACGCGCTCTTTCAGCGCGTGCAGAAGTCGGAAGACGCGCAGGAAGGGCCGCGGTCGTATGCGGAGCGGCGCAAGCCGCGCTTCCAGGGGCGGTAGAGTAGGAGCGGTCGCGCCGCGATCGTCCACATGAGAGGGGGCTGTCGATGAGCACGCAGGGCTTCGATCACACGGTCGACTGGCTGGTCGTCGGATCGGGCGCGGGAGCGATGGTCTCCGCGATCGTCGCGCACGACCTCGGCGCGACGACGCTGCTGCTCGAAAAGAGTCCTCTCTACGGCGGATCGTCCGCGATGAGCGGCGGCGGCCTCTGGATCCCGAACAACCACCTGATGGCCGGCGTGGGCATCACCGACAGCTACGACGACGCGCTCGCGTACCTCCGGGCGGTGACCGGCGGCGTCGTCGCCGAGGCGCGGCTGCGCGCCTACCTCGACCACTCGCCGAAGATGGCGAAATATCTCTGTGAGAAGACGCGCGTCGATCTCGTCTCGCTTCCGGAGTATCCGGACTACTACCCGAATGCACCTGGGAGCCGCCCCGGCGGGCGCGCGCTCGAGCCGAAGGCCTTCCACGCGCACAACCTCGGCGACGAGTTCCTGAAGATGCGCGAGACGGCGATCCAGGAGCTCATCATGGGTCGCGTCTCGATGACCGTCGCCGAGGCGCGCATTCTCTTCTGCAAGACGCCCGGCTGGATCGCGCTGATGACGCGACTGATGGCGAGCTACTGGCTCGACCTTCCGTGGCGTTTCCGGAGCCGGCGCGATCGCAAACTCGGCATGGGCAATGCGCTCGTCGGGAGGCTCCGCGCGTCGCTTCTCGATCGCGGCGTTCCGCTCTGGCTCAGCACGCCCGCACGGGAACTCCTCGTGGAGGGCGGGCGGGTGGTCGGCATCGTGGCCGAGCGGGAAGGCCGCACGCTGCGCATCGGCGGGACGAAGGGAGTGGTGCTCGCCGCCGGCGGCTTCGATGCGAGCCAGTCCATGCGCGAGAAGTACCTGCCGAACCCGACGCGCGCCGAGTGGAGCGCGGCGAATCCCGCGAGTACGGGCGACGCCATCCAGATGGGGATCGCGATCGGCGCCGCGATCGGGCTGATGGACGACGCCTGGTGGAGCCCGACGACCGTCGTGCCCGGGGAAGCGAGGGCGCGGCTGCTCGTCATCGAGAAGTCGCTGCCCGGCACGATCATGGTCGACAGGAAGGGCCGGCGGTTCGTGAATGAGGCGCTCCCGTACAACGACGTCGTGAACGCGATGTACGAGAAGAACACGCCCGAAGCGCCGACCGTTCCGTGCTGGCTCGTCTTCGATGCCACGGCGCGGTCGAAGTATCCCCTCGGGCCGCTTCTTCCCGGGGCGCAGCAACCCGACTGGGCGCTCCCGGGTCTCATCAGGCGGGAGTACCTCGAGAAGGCCGACACCGTCGAGGCGCTCGCGACTCTAATCGGTGTCGATCCATCCGGCCTGCGCGCGACGGTCACTCGCTTCAACGAGTTCGCGCGAGCCGGCAAGGATCTCGACTTCCACCGCGGCGAGACGCTCATCGAGACGTACTACGGCGACGCCAACAGGAAGCCGAACCAATGCCTCGCTCCGATCGAGAAGCCGCCCTTCTACGCGATGGAGACCTTCGCCGGCGACTTCGGCACGAAGGGCGGCCTCTGCGTCGACGAGAAGGCGCGCGTGCTTCGCGAGAACGGCGAGGTCATCGCGGGCCTCCGTGCGATCGGCAATTGCTCGTCGGCGGTGATGGGCCGCACCTACCCCGGCCCCGGCTCGACGCTCGGCCCCGCGACGACGTTCGGCTACGTCGCCGCGCACGACGCGTGCGGGAAGGGGTAGCGACGGCAGGACCGTGGTCGCGATCCGGTAGAGGCGCCAACCCGGATCGTCTCGACGCTGCTGAAGTCGAACGCCGAGTCTGCGACGAGCAGCAGGGTGGTCCCCGGCCCCGCAGCGCGAAGGAGGACGCCAGCGCGAGCGGTCGCTGCCCATCCAATTCGCTCGGCCTGCACTCATCAAGCGACCGATTTGTGGGTCAGTGCGCGGCAATCGGGCCGCCGTAGCAACGCTCGACGCCCAGCTCGTCGCCCGCTTTCACCGCCTGATATTTCGACCAGAACGCCGCGTCGATCGCCGCGAGCCCGGCGCGCGTGCCGGGCTCGCGGTAGCGGCGGATGTGGCCGGGCCCGCCGTTGTAGATCGCGTAACTGGAGCGGGCGAGATTGTCGATCTGGCCGGTGACCGTGTGCTCGCCCCTCTTGATGGCGTAGTCGCGCAGGTAGTGGCGCAGGATCTCCGCGCCGGCGGCGCCGTTGTACGCGACGTCGCGGTTGAGGCCACCGAGATCGTAGAAACCGCGCCACACCTTCTGGTTGATCTGCATGAGGCCGACCGAACCGGTACCGGACCGGATCGTCACGAGGCCACCCTTCCTGGTGCGCACGAACTGACGCCAGCAGCTCTCCTGCCACGCGGTGGCGAGGACCAGATCGCCGTAGAGTGTGTGGAACTCCGGCTCGAGCGGCTTCGCCGCGAGCGTCTGCGCGGCCGTCTGCTGCAGCAGCGCGCGCATGATCGGCAGATACTCCCGCACGTCGGCGCGCGTCGGCACCCAGGCGTTCAGGCGCTTCGCCAGCGACTCGATGTCGCTGCCCGCCGCCGGCTCCGCGGCTTGCGCCGCAGGAACGAGCCAATCGAGGGGGCTCGGCGCGTGCCATGCAACGAGTGGGTTCGCGCGCGGCGCCGCGAGCGGCGCGCCGAAGCCGAACACGTCGCGCAGCTCCGGATCCACGACGGTGTCGTACGCGAGCGGATCGCGCGCGCCGACGAGCGACGCGAGTTTGCGAAGCGTCTCGGGTGTCAGCCCGACGGCCGAGAGCTCACCCGCGAGCGCGCCGCCGATCTTTCCGACCTCGCGCAGTGCATTGCCCGCGTCGAGCAGCGAGCGGTAGCGGTTCGCCGTCTCGCCGGGCAGCGACTTCGTGAGCTGCTCGAGGAGCGGCGCGAGCCGCGGCCAGCTCGACAGGAAGAGCTGGCGAAGCGGGTCGGCCTTGTCGCCGCCGACCGAGGACAGCATCGAGACGACGTCGAAGCGCCCTTCCACGAGCGCGGCGAAGAATCCACCGCGCAGATCGGCGTCCGCGGTCTCGCCGGCGGCCCGCTTCGAGACATTGGTGAGGAAGCCGTCCCAGAGCTGGGCCGCCTCCTCACGCGTCGCGGGACGACTCGGCTGCATCAGTTTCTTGGCGCCGTCGAGCACGCCATCGAGGAAATCGCCGTGCTTCGCGTCGTCCTTCGCGAGCGCAGCGCCGGCGAGGGCGAGCAGCACGAGGCAAGACGCGAGCGAGGCGAGCCGGTGTTGCATGGCGTCTCGAGATTCCCAGCGTCTGGAGAGTAACGGGCGGACTACCGGCTGGGCTCGATCGAGATCCGCGAAGTCGAGCATTCCAAATCAGGACGGCGTCGCGCAGCCCCCGCCGGATCGGCGACTCGAACCAGGGCGTGCCTGGACGGAACGTCGTGGCGGAACTCCGCCAGCAGCCACGAGATGCCGAACTCGTTGCGGTGAGGCGTCAGCGGGTCTCGCTGGAGCGCCGACCCGAAACGGCATCCCCATCCGGAGTCATCCCCTTCAGGAACTTGAAGAGGTCGCTGTCGGTGGAGAGCACGAGGGTCGTGTCTCCGGTGATGATGGACTTGTAGGCCTGCATCGTTCGCGTGAATTCATAGAAAGCAACCGCTTCAGGGCTCTGGTTGTAGGCCTTCGCGTAGATCTCGGTGGCCTTCGCGTCCGCTACGCCGCGGATCTCTTCGACCTGCCGGTAGGCTTCGGACTGGATCTTGTTCAGATCCCGCACGCGATTGCCGCGGATTCTCGCGGCCTCGCCGTTGCCTTCGGAGAGGAAGCGTTCCGCGATCTGCCGCCGTTCGCTGATCATCCGGTCGAAGATCTTCGGGCGCACGCTGTCGTTGTAGTTGATCCGCTTGAAACGGATGTCGAGTAGTTCGATGCCGAACACGCGGACCTTCTCGGCCGCGGCGGCAAAGATCTCCTGCTCGACCTGCTTGCGTCCCTTCTGGATCGGGACCAGCGACCCCATGTCCAGTTGGCGTTCCGCATCGGACAGCAGACCGTCGCGCAGCGGCACGCGATCCCTGGTGGTCCGGATGATTTCGATCAGCTCGTGCTTGGCGACCGCGTTGCGGGTCTCGCTGCCGAGGATGTCGTCGAGGCGGGATTGCGCAGAGCGTTCATCGCGGAGCCGCAGGAAGTACGGGAGGGGATCGGTGATCCGCCAGCGCGCAAAGAGATCGACCGAGATGTAGAGCTTGTCCTTGGTGGGCATGTCCGAGGGATTGCCGTCCCACTCGAGAACCCGCTTGTCGATCGGATTGACCTCCTGGATGAAGGGAACCTTGAGCTTCAGGCCGGCGCTCGTCACGGGATCGCCGACCGGCTTGCCGAACTGGGTGATGATCATCTGCTCGACTTCGCTCACCACGTAGACCGAGCTCATCGCCAGGTAGATCCCGAGACCCAGGAGCACCAGGATCGTGATTCCCCTGATCTGATTCACGGCTGCTCTCGCTTCTGGGAGTCGAGATTCAGCAACGGCAGGATGCTGCGCGTCGCTTCGTCGACGATGACCTTCGAGCGAATCCCCGGCATCACGTCCTGCAGCGTTTCGAGATAGATGCGGCGGCGGGTGACTTCCGGTGCCTTGCTGTATTCCGCCAACAAGGCGCTGAAGCGGGCGACGTCGCCTTCCGCCTCGTTGATCCGCTTGAGCCGGTAACCGTCGGCCTCGCGGATGCGCTGATCCTTCTCCCCCTCGGCCAACGGAATCACCTTGTTGTAGTCGCGCCGGGCCTCGTTGATCAGCTTCTCCTTCTCCTGCTGGGCCTGGTTGACCTCGTTGAACGACTCCTGCACCGGCTCGGGCGGGTTGATGTTCTTCAACTGCACCTGGTCGATGCTGATCCCCATCGCGTACTTGGTGGAGAGCGCCTGCATCTTGGCCAGCGCTTCCGACTCGATCTCCTGTCGGCCGACGGTGATCACCTCGTCCACGGTGCGATCCCCGACGACTTCGCGCATCACGGATTCGGAGACGTAGCGGAGCGTTTCACTCGGCTTCCGGACCTCGAAGAGGAACTTGGCGGGATCCGAGATCCGGTATTGAACGACCCATTCCACCAGCGCGGCGTTCAGGTCGCCCGTCACCATCTCCGTTTCCCGCCTCCCGTCGCGCGGGCCCTGGTACGGATCGGTGGCGCCCGGGGTCGAAAACCCGAACTCCTGCTTCAGCTGTCGCTTGACGGGAACGATCGTGGCCGTGTCGATGCCCAGGGGCAGCTTGAACTGGAGCCCCGGCGGAACGTCCTCGAGATAGCGACCGAAACGTTGCACGACGGCGACCGAATCGCTGGGAACGGTGTAGAAGGCCGTCCAGAGCGACAGACCGGCCAGAGCGAGGACGGCAACGACGATGAATCCGCCAGCCCCCCCACTCGGCATCATCTGCTCGAAGCGATCCTGCCCGTGCCGGATCAGATCGTCCGGATCGAATGGCATCGGAATCTCCCCTCTCGTGCCCGCTCGCGATCACGGATGAAATCGACTCGTCTCGCGAGCCGCAGACCAGCGAAGCTGCGGCGCGTCACTCGTAGACGCTGGCCCCCCCCGAGTGGCATTCCGTGCACTGCGCGAATTCCTCCATGACCTCGGAGTCCGGCGGGTGCACGAACGGCTGGCCCGTGTCGAGCTTGGCGCTTTCTTCGATCACCTCGTCACCCTGAGCGAGAATCGCGTGACACC
>Ga0113563_10002096_pt1 | contig 11838 bp, 8 predicted proteins | sample Mud3Dept3metaG_FD_80117 | JGI IMG/M metagenome (GOLD analysis project Ga0113563, IMG submission 80117) | Freshwater wetland microbial communities from Ohio, USA, analyzing the effect of biotic and abiotic controls - Mud 3 Core 4 Depth 3... | ecosystem: Environmental > Aquatic > Freshwater >...
CTTGCAGTTATTGCGGAGGCTCCCTCGTCACCAGGGAAGATCTTGCCCCGAATAAAAAAGGCCCGGAAAAGGAGGAAGAAAATCCGGAACAAAGACTGATCTGCCCCAATTGTAAAACAATTTATGAATTTGGGAGTTCTTGCATCCAGTGCGGTTCCGACCTGGTCGCTGAAATCCCTCCCGAGGAGAGAGAAGTCTCGGAGGCAGATCGCAAAGGAACGGAAGACACGAAAGAAAGCCTTCTACCAGAAGAACTTAGGGAGAAACAGATCGGAACACCTCGTGATGACCTTATCTGTCTCACCTGTAAAATCACTTACAACGATGGAAATTTTTGCCCAAAATGCGGTTCACCCCTTTTACCTCAAGCGCTGACCCAAGCATCGGAAGAGGCGAAGGCAACTTTAAAGCCCAAAGCCGGAGAAGAACCCATTCCGTTACAAACCATCCAAGAACAATTGATAGAGACACCCCGTAAAAATCTCATTTGCCCTCATTGTAAAATTATCTATGAACGTGGGAATACCTGTGTGAGATGTGGGTTAGCTCTTGTGGCGGAAGTCGCAGCCCCGGACGCGGGAACAACCGAGCTACCCAGTACCCCTGATCATGCCTTTGATCCGAGCACCCCGCATCAGACTTTGACAGGCCCGGTCCAGGCGCCGGAGCCAAAGATCCCCTCTCCTTCCAGTCCCAAAAGGGCGGATGGGGGTCCTGCGCGCGATGGGTTGCAGCGTCGTGCTGAACAAATCGAACGGGAGGAGCTTGAACTCTTTTCAGACATAGAAACAGATAAAACTCCCGGAGCGTCCAAACAAGACCCTGCGACCAGGTCAGCGGACCATCTGGAAAGAAGATCCATTCATCCGAGGAAACGCAAGATAGACTATCGTCGCTTGTTCCTGGAAGTGGGTAGCATCTCGGTTATGATTTTGGCGGGAGGATACTTGCTTTGGTCCGCTTATTCTCACGTCACGAAACTCCCCGAGCCAAAGGCCTCAAGTCCAAAAGAGGTTTCTGCCCCGGTACACTCTAACCCCCCAAATCCTCTTAATGCGACGGCAAAAGTTCCTGTTCCACAAGAATCAGGAAGAGCGGAGTCCGAGCAGCGTTCTATCATCTCCAAGGAGAAGACCGAGGCAGCCCCTTCTTCCAGTTCGATTCCTTCCGATGCTTCGGTTGTTGAAGCATTGGAGATAGAGAAAATAAAAGATCTCCTCGAACATATCCGGCAGGCAAATCTGCAGAAGGACATCGATCTCTTCCTATCCTGTTATGCCACTGATTTCAAAGATCGAGACGGGAAGAAGAAGGCGACGCTCTCCTTCTGGAAAAAATTTGATTATCTCGAACTTTCTTATGATTTGAAAAGGACTTCGATCGCAGGGGACACGGCCAGGGTAAAAATTGAATGGGTGATCAAGATTTCACCAAAGGGCGCTCGTCAACAACAAGAGAGCAAAACTTTTTTCGACGCCGTACTAAAGAAGGAGGAAAGGACCTGGAAGATACAGGAAGTCAAGGAGGCAGGTTGAGCCCGCCTATCGATTCTTCCACCCGCCCATGGTTTATTACCATTTCATAGGTAAACTGGACATGAAATTCTCTATGGTCGATTAGTTCTTTTGTTTTAGGAAAATGAAACGATACAAGATGTCACTATTTTATTCGCGCAAGAGGAGGGTCTTATGAAACGTTCATCAAGCAATTTCTTGGTAGGAATTTTGTTGGTGACCGTGACTGTTTTTTTCTTATTCGGATGCGCAAGTCAGTCAAAAACGACACAACCCGAAGGAATGGCAGAACAGCCAAAACCAGCTTCAGAACCTTCGATCCAGGAGAAAACTTCGCCTCCGCCTTCCACAAAACCAACAACGGCCACGGCCACTCCACCCTCTTCTCCACCTCCAAAAACTCCCGAGGTGAGCCAGCCGACCGCTCAGCGTACGACAGAAATCGTCCCCGCTTTTGTGAATGTTCGTCAGGGACCGAGTATGGATTCCAAGGTTATCAAGGTCTTGAAAAAGGGAACGAAGTTGACGGTCCTGCAAGAAAAGGGAGGTTGGCTGCGCATACAACTTGACGATGGAACCGAAGGATGGGTGGGTAAAGCAATGACGTCTGAAGCAACCCAACCGAAGAGTCCATAGTCTTCACGAGAAGACGAGAAAAAGCTTCACAGATGCTTTTTGAACCAATCCAAGCTAAGCTCGATAGCGCGCTGGCGATGGGCTGGATCGGTCAAACGATGGTCTGCCCCGCCGATGACGTGAATCTCTTTAGGGATGCCCAGATTGTAAAAGATGCCCAGGGCTTGATCCACGGGAACCAATTCATCCCTTTCCCCGTGAATCACCAGACCATTTGAAACCTTTTGTAAGAGAGGCAACAGGCGATGTTTCGGTAGATCTTCAAAAAAAGCCTCTGGGGGTAAAGGATAATCCTCCTCTTGCTTTTTCGATCCAAGATCATCCAAGTGCAAGGGAGTGGCCCAAACGACGACAGCCTTGATCTTTTTATCCGTCGATGCCTTGATCAAGGAAAGAAAACCTCCAAGGCTCGATCCAATGAGACCAATCCGGTCTCCCAGACTGGGATAGGTCTTAACGAAATCAATCGCTGCGTTCAGGTCGGCAATCTTTTTACTGACGGTATTGTCTTCCTCGCTCCCCTCGCTTTCTCCAATTCCCCTAAAATCGAATCTTAGCATCGCCATTCCCTCTCCCGACATCCGTTCCCCGAGTGCAATATACTTTTCGCTATCTTTACTGGAAAGAAGGCCATGGGAGGCGATCACACACGCCGGATTCTCTTCGTCAGGAAGATGGAGAACCCCGGAAATCCCATATCCTTCGCTCCGAAAAAAAACCTTCTTTGCTCTCATCTTAACTTTTCCTTCATTTCGTATCCGCAGCCATTGGTCATATGGTCGCTTAGTCCTTTAGTCTCGTAGTCTTGTAGCCCTTTGACTATTCGACGATGAGACTACCAGACTACCTGACTCTTATATAGGTACACCTGCTTCTTCCATTGCTTTTAGGTACTCTTTCTTCAATTGTTCTTTTGAGATTCCATGATCGATGAAGTCCCATGGAAAGATCTCATCCAGATCCCTTTTCCGGTAGACATAGAAGTCCGGGTTAATATCTGTTTCCCGAAGGGCCTGGCTCCAATTTCCATGAGATCGGTGTGCTGCCATCAATATCTTTCCCACTCTCCGATCCCCTCGGGAGAGCAATGCCTGTATATAGGCCCATTTGGGAAGGTCATAGATCATTTCCATCCCTTTCTCTCCACGAATTCCCCTTTGAATCATCTTTAACTTCTTCTTCAACTCCCCCATTTCTTCCATCGCGACCCACTGAAAGGGAGTCGCCGGTTTTGGGATAAAGGGGTTGACGCTTAAAACGAACCTCCATCTTTTCTTCTGATCCTTCAGGGTTGAGAGAATCTGGTGCCGAATCTTTTTTGCAAGAAGCAGAATCTCCTTAACATCCTCATCGGTCTCGGAGGGGAGACCGATTAAAAAATAACATTTGATCTGGGCGAGGCCATTTTCAACAAGAGTACGAATGGATTTCAAAATCTCCTCCTCGGCATAACCTTTTTTCAGCATCCTTCGAAGCCTCTCTGAACCCGTCTCGGGCGCAATGGCCACCGTACGGTCCTCCCCCTCTCTCAGATACTGGATCAGGGAGGGTGTGACCGCATCCACCCTTAAAGAAGATAAGGAGATTCTCCCTTGTTGAGATAGGATCGTCTGACACAGCGGGAGGAGTTGAGGATAATCTGAAACCGCGGTCCCGGTCAGGCCAATCCGATGTTCTCTCAAAAGGGCTCCCTTGGAAATCGATTCAAGAAGGGGGAGGCTTCGACTTCGAAAAGGATGGTAAACAAAACAAGCCGCACAGAAACGGCATCCCCTCGGGCAACCCCGGTTGACCTCCACTAAGGCCATCTCCTTAAACTCTGTATCCGGAGTGAAAAGAGTGGATTGAGTTGGGAATTGATCGAGCCTGGGAACCCATCTCCGCTTAACCTTTTCAGGAATTCCCGGTGCGGGGTCCAGGACCTCTATCTTTCCATCTTCGGCATAGGTGACCCGATAAAACTTTGGGACATAAACCCCTTCCACTTTGCTCAGATTGATCAAAAAATCATCCTTCCCTTTCTTTTTCTTGTCCGAAAGGGCATCGCGGCACACCTCTAAGAATTCTCCGATGACCTCTTCCGCCTCACCGAGGATGAAGAAATCAAAGAATTCGCTAATGGGCTCCGGATTCAAAAAAACAGCTACCCCTCCAGCGACCGCCCAAGGATATCTCTCATCACGAAGACGGCTCTCCAACGGAATATGGGCCAACTCCAGGAGGGTGAGGACATTGAGGAAATCGTTTTCAAAGGAGATGGAGAAAGCTAAGATATCGAAGCTGGAGAGAGGTTTTTGAGATTCTAATGAGAAAAGAGGAGTTTTGGTCTGGCGGTATTCCTGGAGATCTTCCGGCTCCGGGAGGAAGGCTCTTTCGCAGACGACATCGTCATGGGCGTTTAAAATTTGATAAAGGGTCTGAAATCCAAGGTTGGACATCCCCACGTGGTAAGAGTTGGGATAGAGGAGACAGATGGTAATCTTCCCGCCCCATGTTTTTTCGACAACTCCTCTCTCTTTCTCAAGAATCGCTTTGGCCTTCTGAACGAGTTTCCAGGAAGTCATCTCTTCGTGACTCGTGTCCCGTGTTGGTGATTCGAAATATTCTATCACAAACGGAAAAGGTTAACCAATCGACGACTTCATAATTACGAACCACGAATCACGATCCACCGGTCACCAAATTCAGTCGGCCTGTTTTCTCAAGAAAGTGGGAATGTCAAACCGATCTTCATCCTCGACGGAGAAATCCGACGGCGGGTCCAGTTTTAGCTCATCGAACCGCTCGCTGGTCTTCACCTTTCTCATGAAAGCGGGAATGTCCCGATTATTCTCTTTGTTGCCGAAAGAGAAGTGCGGAAGGTCCAGTTTGTTCTGCTCCCTGAGGCCAAATGAGATCGGAGCCGCTTTCTTAAACTGAGCCGTTTTCTTCTCCTCTTTCTTTCCGAACCCAGTGGCGATCACGGTCACTCGAATCTCTTCCTTCATCGCCTTGTCAACCACCATGCCCCAGATCACATTGGCCTCTTCGTGGGCTTCCTTTTGAACGAGCGTTGTGGCCTCGTTGATCTCACTGAGGGTCATGTTCTCGCCGCCGGTGATGTTGATGAGAAGCCCCCTTGCTCCTTCAATCGTAATATCTTCCAGCAAGGGACTGGAGATCGCTTTTTGCGCGGCTTCCACGGATCGATTTTCACCCGAAGCGATCCCTGTTCCCATCAGCGCCATTCCGGTTTCAGACATGACCGTCCGGACATCGGCAAAGTCCAGATTGATGATTCCGTGGCCAACGATGATGTCTGAAATCCCTTTTGCAGCATGAAAAAGAACTTCGTCTGCCTTTTTGAAGGCCTCGATCAGAGTCATGCTCTTCCCGCTGATGCTGAGAAGGCGCTGGTTCGGGATGGTGATGAGGGCGTCGGCGGTCATCTTCAGATTGGCCAACCCTTCCTCCGCTTGCTTCATCCTTTTCTTTCCCTCGAAGTGAAAAGGTTTGGTCACGATCGCCACAGTGAGCGCGCCCAATTCACGGGCCACTTCTGCGATCACCGGCCCCCCTCCCGTGCCGGTTCCCCCACCTAAACCGGCTGTGATGAAGACCATGTCTGCCCCTCTGAGCGCTTCGCGAATCTTCTCAACATCCTCGAGAGCAGCCTTTCTTCCTACGTCTGGATTGGCTCCGGCTCCCAAGCCCTTGGTCAAATTTTCTCCCAACTGCAGTTTGTTGGGAGCCATGTTTGCCGCCAGAGCCTGAGCATCGGTATTCGCTGCGATAAAATCGACCCCAGAGAGTTGATAAGAAATCATGGTGTTCAGGGCGTTGTTTCCCCCTCCTCCAATTCCGATGATCTTGACCTTGGCGGCCAAATTTCTGTTTTCGTCGAATTCGATCATGTCCTCCCTCTCTTTCTTAGAATTGGAATAGTGGAATACTGGAGTGCTGGAATATTGGGTCTTAGTTCTAATACATTATTCCAATGTTCCATCGTTCCATCATTCCACAAGGTTTAAAAAAATTCTCCGATCCATTCCCTCATCCGGTGAGTCACCTTGCTGAAGATATTTCCCTCACCTACTTTAAACCGACTTTGACCTTTATTCCGACTTCCATAGAGAACCAGACCCACTCCAGTCGCATACATCGGGCTCGCAACCAGATCGACCAGTCCTCCGATCCCGATGGGTGTTCCTCTCCGGACGGGCAGATTAAAAATCTGCTCCGCCAATTCTGGAACGCCTTCCAGAATGGCGCTTCCGCCAGTGAGGACGATGCCGGAGGCAAGGAGATTGGCAAATCCCGTCCTCACCACCTCATTATGAACGAGGGTGAGAATCTCCTCGACCCTGGGTTCGATGATCTCGGCCAGGGTCTGCCTAGAAAGGACACGAGGTTTCCTGCCTCCTACACTGGGAACCTCAATGGTTTCGTCTTTCCGAACCAAAGCGGCCAGGGAACATCCGTATTTTATTTTGATCTTTTCGGCATCCTCCACCGGCGTTCGAAGTCCCATCGAGAGATCGCTCGTGATATGGCTTCCTGCCAAGGAAAAAACACAGGTATGTTTGATCGCTCCGTTCGAGAAGATGACCAGATCCGTTGTCCCACCTCCGATGTCGATGATGGCGACCCCCAGATCCTTCTCCTCGGGCGTCAGGACCGCTTCGCTCGAACCCAGCTGTTCCAACACGATGTCGTCCACATCCAGCCCGGCCTTGTTGGCGCATTTAATGATATTCTGGGCAGAGGTGATAGCGCCCGTGACGATATGAACCCTTCCCTCCAGTCTCACTCCCGACATTCCAACAGGGTCGTTGATCCCGTCCTGATCGTCCACGATGAATTCTTGTGGAATGATATGAATCACCTCTCGATCCATCGGCATGGCCACCGCGCTGGCGGCATCGATCACTCGCTTCACATCATTCTGACCGATCTCCCTGTTTTTTACGGCGATCACCCCGTGACTGTTAATCCCTTTGATATGACCGCCTGCAATCCCTGCATAGACAGAGGTGAGGTGGCAGCCTGCCATTAACTCCGCTTCTTCGACCGCCTTTTTGATCGATTGGACGGTGCTCTCGATATTGATGACCACTCCCTTTCGCAATCCCTTCGACGGAAAAGTCCCAAGCCCGATGATGTTGACCTGGCCGTCAGAGACCTCCCCAACCACCGTACAGATTTTGGTCGTCCCGATGTCCAATCCGACCACTAATGCATCTTTTTTCCCCACCTTTTCATCACCTCCTTCCAAGCCTCCTTCAGGAAGCCTTTTTGACCACCACTCTTCTTAAATCACTGCAATCGATCGAGACGACTGAACATCCCTTTTTGCGAAGGTCTGACCAGATGAGAGACAATCTCTTCAACTTTTCTCCAAACTCCTCCCATCCCAGTTTGACCTCCACCCCTTCTGCCTTGGTAAAACAATGGATCCCAAAGGCCTTCTCCATATGGATCTCAGAGATTTCCTCCAGGGGTGAAATCTTTTCTTGGTGAACGATCCTCAGAAGCTCCAGAGCCTTGTTGATCAGGCGCTTTGCCTCCACGGGATCTTTTTCTAAAACTTGCCGGGTCAAGCCGGTGAGATAGGGGTAGTTATACTCATCCCTTTCCCCTACCGGAGAAAAGATCTCCCCTTTGGTATCGATATAGTAAAGCTCTCCCAACTGAATGATGGCCATCGGCTTTTTCTCTTCGATCTGAATCAGGATCTTATTGGGGAAGACCTTCTTCACCTGAACTCGCTCAATCCAGGGATGGGACTCTAATTGTTTAGCGACGTCCTTCAATTTGACCGAGAACAGATTAGGCATTCCCTCCACCACCGTGAGGGAGAGAAGGGTCTCTTTCGGGATCTTTCTTCCCCCTTCCACCTCAACCTCCCTGACTCGAAAATAGGGGTCTCCCAAGAGATGAATATAGACCCAATGTCCGATAAACAGAAAAAAGGAGAGGAGAAGAAGTTGAAAAGTCAACCGAAGGATCTTCTTGATGATCCCTAAGAATTTTTCCCCTCCTGTTTCTTCCCTCCGTGCCTTCGGTCGGAGAAACTTTCCGTCTCGGACTGTAACCGCTTCCCCCATATTTCTTTCTTATTCCCCAAGCGTCATTCCCGCTCCGTATCAAGTACGGGATAAACTCCAGCGGGAATCCCTCTTACTCTCCCCTCTCCCCGGTGGGGAGAGGGATAGGGTGAGGGGTAGATTCCGGGTCAAGCCCGGAATGACAAACAAAGCAAAGGACTTCTGGCTACATCTTTAGCGACGCTCCCAATAGAATCCGTTCCACCAAGTCTTCAAACGAAATGCCCGCATAATTGGCCGCTTTAGGCAGGAGACTGGTTTCAGTCATCCCGGGCATGGTGTTGACATCGATCACGAACGGATTTTCATTTTCATCGGTCATCAAATCGACTCGTGCAACCCCTGAACAACCCAGCGTTTGAAAAGCCTTGAGGCTAATCTCCTGCGCGTAGAGATACTTTTCCCTTGCAATCCGAGCAGGAAGGATATATTGAGTTTCCCCCTTTGTATATTTGGAACGGTAATCGTAAAAACCGCTCTTGGGGACGATCTCGATGATCGGCAAAGGAATCTCCTCAAGAATGCCGACCGTGATCTCTTTGCCTCTCATGAATTCCTCTATCAATATCTCCACATCGTATCCCCCTGCCTCCCTCAAAGCGGAAGGAAGATCTTCTTCTTTCCGAACAATGGAAACGCCAATCGTAGAACCTTCCCTGGCCGGCTTGACCACAACTGGCAGAGGAAGGGAAATCTTTTTGGGTTGATCTTTTTTGATCTCATCTCGTCGAAATACCTCGAAGCGAGGGGTCGGAATCTTTTCGCAAAGGAAAAACTTCTTCGACATGATTTTATCCATGGCCAGGGCGCTTGCCAGGACTCCTGACCCCGTATAAGGAATTTTCATCAATTCCAGCATCCCCTGAATCGTTCCATCCTCTCCAAATCTTCCGTGGAGGGCCAAAAAGGCATATTCGATCTTTTCCTTCACCAACTTTTCAGCGATGTCGTCCCCTACATCGATGGGAATCACCGCGTATCCCTTTTCAGCGAGAGCTCTCAAGATGGCCTTCCCCGTCTTCAGAGAAATTTCTCTCTCGCGAGAGAGACCACCCATCATCACAGCGACCTTCTTTTTCTTGAGCGATTGATTCTTCATCCGCCTACGCCGAGACTCCCCTCACCTCGGTTGCGAGTCGTACCGACCTTCCCCCTCCCCACAAGGAATGTTTCATAATGTCATTGCGAGGGAGTGAAGCGACCAAAGCAATCTCGTAATTCTTCCAAAGCATTGGATTGCCACGCTCCCTTCGGTCGCTCGCAAGGACAAAACGCAATTGCGACACAGTCCCACAGAGGGAGAGGGAGGAGAGAGGGTTATGGCTCACCCACCACCTTCACCTCCCGTTCAAGGGAGATACCCTTCTCTTGATAGACTTTCGCCTCAATGATCTCCATTAAGCAGATCACCTCTTCCGCTTTGGCCTTCCCCAGATTGATGATGAAATTTGCATGGCGATCTGAGATCATTGCCTGGCCGATCCGAAATCCCTTGAGCCCGACTTCTTCGATCCATTTCCCCGCAGGGCCCTCCTTAGGATTCTTGAATATGGACCCGGCACTGGCATAATCCAAAGGTTGCTTCTTCTTCCTCATTTCCGAATAAGATTTCACTCGTTCAAGAATTTCTTTTTTCTCTCCCTTCTTCAACCGAAACCGACCTTTGAGAATAATCCAAGAAGGGGGAATGAGCAACCCTCGATAAGAGAATCGAAGCTTCGAACGGGGCCTCTCTACCACCTCTCCATCCTCCTTCATCAAGGTCATGGAAAGAAGGATATCCTTCAATTCGGCACCCCATGCTCCGGCATTCATAGCCAAGCCCCCTCCCACGGTTCCGGGAATGCCGAAGAAGGGTTCGAGCCCCGTAAGCCCCTTTCGAACTGAGAACTGAACCAACCGCTGAAGGAGGAGGCCCGCTTCTGCCTCGACCATTTCGCCATCCACAACAATCTTTTTCATTTCCTGAGCCAGACTGATTACCCATCCGCGAACTCCTTTATCCCTCACGATCAGATTGGTTCCATTCCCTAAAATCAATAAAGGGATTCTTTTTCTCCTCGCGTATCGAACGGCCCTTCTTAATTCATCGACATCCTTCGGAAAGAGAAGGCTGTCTGCAGGGCCTCCCACTTTCATCGACGTGAATTGTCTCATGGGCGCATCGAAAAGAACCCTTCCCGTGATCAGCCCAGCCGCCCATTTCTTGTAATCCCGTCGCATCCGCTTCGCGTCTGAGTTCGGAGTAATGAGTTCGGAGTTCGAAGACTGAAATAAAACTCCGAACTCATAACTCTGAACTCCGAACTGTTAGTTCAAGCGATTCACCAACTCTTCTGAAACCTGCCAGATATCTCCTGCTCCTAAGGTGATGACCAAATCCCCCGGGGAGATCACGCGGAGGAGATGTTCAACGACTTCCTTTTTATCTGACAGGTAGGTCACGTCCTTATGCCCATATTCACGGAGTCCTTCGAAGAGGGCTTTCGATTCCACGCCTTCGATGCGATCTTCTCCTGCCGGGTAAATATCGGTAAGGATGAGGACGTCGGCATCATAAAAGGCAGTGAGAAAATCTTTGAACAGGGCTTGCGTTCTCGTGTAGCGATGGGGTTGAAATACTGCGATGATCCTCTTTGCCCAACCGGTTCGTGCCGCCTTGAGCGTGGCCATAATCTCTACCGGATGATGGCCGTAATCATCCACGACGAGAATCCCCTTCTTCTCTCCTTTGATCTGAAACCGTCTCTGAATCCCGCTGAAATCGCGCAGCGTCTCCTGAACGACCTGGAAGGGAATATCCAGTTCAAAAGCGGTGGCTAAAGTGGCTAAGGCATTATAGACATTATGGAGCCCCGGCATCCGAAGGCTCAATCTGCCTAGCTCTCGGCGCCGGTGGACCACGTCAAAGGAAGTAGAGAGCCCTTCGAAGACAATCTCCTTGGCTTGATAGTCAGCTTGTGTGGTCAACCCATAGGTAGTAAATCGCTTCTTCAACCTTGGGAGAAGACTCTGGATGTTCGGATGGTCGAGGCAGAGCACGGCCAATCCGAAAAATGGAATCTTATCCAGAAAAGAGAGAAAGGTCTCCTTGATCTCGTCGATCCCCTTATAATAATCAAGATGCTCTGGATCGATATTGGTCACCACGGCAATGGTGGGCATCAATTTGAGAAAAGAGCCATCGCTCTCATCGGCTTCAGCCACCAAATATTCACCTTGCCCAAGCCTGGCATTGCTTCCAATGCTGTTCAGCCTTCCACCGATCACAACCGTAGGGTCAAGGCCACCCGCGGCCAAGACTGTGGAGATGAGCGAGGTGGTGGTGGTCTTTCCATGGGTCCCCGCAATGGCAATCCCGATCTTCATTCGCATCAACTCTGCCAGCATCTCTGCCCTGGGAATCACCGGGATGAGCCTCTCCTCTGCTGCCTCCACCTCCGGGTTTCCTTTCCGAATCGCTGAGGAGGTGACCACTACGTCTGCCTCTTTCAGATTTTCCCTCCGATGGCCATAAGAAACTTTAGCCCCCAAAGATTCAAGCCTTCGGGTCACCTCTGTCTCCTTCGTATCCGAACCGCTGACCTGGTAGCCCAGATTGA
>Ga0113563_10002098_pt1 | contig 11832 bp, 14 predicted proteins | sample Mud3Dept3metaG_FD_80117 | JGI IMG/M metagenome (GOLD analysis project Ga0113563, IMG submission 80117) | Freshwater wetland microbial communities from Ohio, USA, analyzing the effect of biotic and abiotic controls - Mud 3 Core 4 Depth 3... | ecosystem: Environmental > Aquatic > Freshwater >...
GCGGTCCAGGTAGCCGAGGTGCAGGAGCGCCGCCGGACATCGGCTATAGCCGGGAGGGTTCCCTGCTGGAATGCACGACGGGTGCAAGTTGCCCGCCACGCCAGACCGCTTGAACGAGTATTGCCCGAGCAGCATGAACAATGAGGGCCGGTTGAACCGCGCATATACTCCATCCACGCGGTACTGGTCGCGCGAATTCCATAGGAAGCGAACATACAAGCTGAAGGCCGCCGCCCCGGCACGGTTGTCGATCGCCTGCCTGATCTTGCGCTCACCGCGGGCTTCGAGAACTTCATCGCCATCCTGCATCAGCACCCAGGAGCCGAGCGGGTGTTTCTCCGCAATGCGCTTGACGAGCCATTCCTTGTCGCGCGCCTCGTCGAAGCTATCGAATGGCGATGGCAGCACCTGCGCCCCGCATCTCCGCGCGATTTCTGCAGTGTCATCCGTACTGTGGTCGTCCATAAGATAGATTGCCTTGCACCAACGGATAGCGCCCAGCACTTCCGCGATCCATCGGGCTTCATTCTTGACCCGGAGGGCGGCGACAATCTCCGTCATGGCTTCCACCACTCCCACAGCAATTGATGACTCTCGCCGTATGAGGTCCACTTCCGCTGCCAGCCTCGTTCGGAATAGGTTCGGGACAAACCCGCCCACGGCTCGATGCTCATGCGGTCAAGAAGAAATACCGGCAATGACGGGCTGAGCCAGCCTTTCACGACCTGCTTATTGGCATGCTGCCAGCCGGTGAATCCGTTCCGCCCGTCAGCCTTGGGTTTCGTCTTGAAGCAGGAGGTCCGCATCAGTCCGATGCCGCCGATGTGCCTGGCCGGAACATATTTCCGCGCAACCTGTCCGGATGCCACGGTAAAAAACGCTTCGATCCCGAGGAGGTCGAGTTTCTTATTCGCCGCCATCACCTTGAGGCATTCGCCCAGCCAGTGAGGCGGCAGCATCGTGTCGCTGTCGACTTTGGCAAACAGTTCCAACGGCTTGCGGGACAGATAATCATTCATGATTGCGACGGGACCACCGAAGTGTTTAAAAAGAAGTTCAACCACAATCGGATACTGAATGCCTTTAAGATATTCCCGCGTTCCGTCCGTCGATCCATCGTCGTACACCATCAGCCTGCGCACCTGAGACCAGTCCGTGTTGGCGATCATCGCCTGCATCGTGGCTTTCGTGAACTCGAGGCGATTGAAGGCGAGATAGATGATGTCGATCACTTCACGGCCTCCAGCACCGCCAGGATCTTCCAGACCGGCTCCTTCACGTCCTGATACTGCCGCTCGGCCAGGCTCACGACTTTGAATCGCGCCGTGATACCATAGGACCTGGCAAACCTTTTATGAGCATTGCTGCCATCCTGAAAGTACTGGAAACTGTTCAGCGTCCAGTAGCTCTTGTGCGTCGGATCCTGGAATGCCCCGGCTCCGTGGGATGCGCTCGGGATCTCCAGTTCCGCCCGAGCTCCGGATTTCATGACACGGTGGAGTTCGTTCATGGCAAAAATCTTGTCAGCCAGGTGCTCGATGATATCAAACGCCTTCACGGCCTCCACGCTCGAATCGGGCCATGGCCAGGACTGTTCCAGATCCGTCACCACATCCGCGGGCGGCGCAATATCGACCGAAAGGAAACCCGGAAATTTCCTGTCGCACGCACCCAGGTTCAGCTTCACATCATCTCCAGGGGTAGCTTGACATGGCGAATTTTTTCAGGAACAGCGCCCGATTTTTATCGGAACGTCCCGGCGCCATCGGCCGGCCGCGATAGGAGCTGACCAGCCGGGAGTGATCCACGAAGCAGCCGTCATGGACGCCGACGCGCAGGCCCGCGCGATTGATCGTTTCGCAGTAATCGCGGTCCTCCACACCGTAATCCAGGCAGTACCGCTCATCCAGCATGCCGATTTTGTCTATCGTGCGCCTCGGGATCAGGACGCACATGAAGGCGATATGGTGAACACCCCGGAGCCCCCGGCCTTGCGGCTTCTGGAGGATCTGTCCGGTGACGTTTGTCGTCGCGCCGATGCAACCATATTCCGTGTGCCGATCCGCTTCCTTCTGCAGCAGACTGAATCCACCCCGCGTCGTCAGCAGCGCGTCGTCATTGAGCAGAATCACGTCGTCGCCACCGGCTTCGCGGATCCCGATATTGCAGTTGCGACTGAACACGAATGGTTTTTGCCCTGCGATTATCGTCACGCCGTCCAGTAATCCGTTGCTGGCGGCTTTCCTCAGCCCCGCAAAATCCACGCCGTCATCCACGACGATGATCCGGCATTTTTCCCCGGCATCGCGCACAGCTTTGATGCAGGGCGCGAGGTTGGCGGCAGTCTTGCTCGGGATGATGACGGAGAGGCCATTCATGCTATAATCCCCTGCCCGATATAGACCTCCGATATCCCTGCCCGCGCAGAACACAAGAGCTTGCAGCCGGGGAAATCGTCGGGACTCCATCTCGAAATGTGCGCCTCATACTGATTGCCGTAGACAGGACCGGAGAGAGAGTTACTGTAGCTCACCACGAAATGCCTCGTGTGCGCCCGGATCTCGGCGATCAAGTTCAATCCATCATGCCGCGTCAGGTGCTCCAGGATTTCTACCGCGAGGGTCAGATCGAATTTCCCAAGCGTCGGAAGGATCTGGTTTGCATTGCCGATGTGAACCTGATCGTATGCCGCCCACAGGATGCTTTCATAAGCGGGCCATATTTCAATGCCCTCGATTCGCGCCTGCCAGTCCTTCTTCGCGCATCTGCCCTTGGTAACGTCCGTATATTCCCGCGCCAGCACTCCCCACTTACCGAAGCCGATGCCGATATCAAGAACGCTCTGCGGATGCAGGCGGTAAATGAATTCGGCAACAGGCGAGAGGCGCCACGGTTCACTGGAAGGCATTGGGTTTGGTCCAGATGTTTGTGTGCCAGATTCCGTTGTTCGTCTCGACCACGGGCCAGCCGGCAAGCAGCGCCCTGGCTGCTCCGTATTCTTTGCGCTCGGCGTTGTCCAATAGAAGAATGCCGCCCGATTTGAGCATCGGCACGGCTCGCCGGCAGCAATGCACGCGCATCCTTCCGTCAATAATGGCGGCATCATACTCGCCTTGAACGCAGCCGTAATAACCAGGTCCGATTGGCTTTGGGATTACGGTATATCGCGTCAGATCCCGCCCCGCTTCTTCCAAGGCCATTACTGCCAGTCCTGCGAATTCCGGATTATGCTCAATGCTCAACAGCCGCCCGCACCTGGCGGCCAGCCAAGGCGTCGATGCACCCGCTCCCCATTCAAGTACATTCATTGTCGGCTTGAGATACGCTTCCATCCACGTAATGGCTACCCGTGTCCACCATGGCTCATCGGGTCTGCCCGTCACGTCGGGCGCATGCTCTCTCGCCGGCCAGTCGATCATGCAAGCCTCAACTTTTCATTCTCCCAAAACGCCGCTGGAATCATCGAGTCCGCGACAACCTCCCTGATCCCGCCTTTTTTGCTCGTGTGATGGCAGTTGTGAATCCGCGCGACGATGTGGCCGAATTCATCGGATGCGGCGATGCTTCGAGCGATCGAGTTCACGAAATCATTGTCCGATGCTTCCTGCTTCAAGCGGAAATGCCTCAAGGCCCAGAAGTTTTTGCGATAGGCAAGAGTGGTTCCGCAGACGTAGCCCGCCATCGAGGTGCGATAACGCTTCGTCTTGCGGGCGTCGACATCCCAAAAGAGCAGTGTGCCGAATCCGGTAACCGGCTTATTTGACTTTTCCAGAAGATCCACCTGGAAAGCAATCCGATCGGCGGCGCTCCAGTCGTCGTCATCCCAGTGGCAGATGATTGCCCCTTTGGCGAGTCCGTTCACCCGGTTTCGTTTGTCGCCCGTTACCCGCCGATGACTCTCAAAGACATACCGGATCCTGCCATCCCGCGGAATCAAGTCCTGGATCGGCTCCTCGCCGTCGTCCAGGATGACGAGTTCCCGATTCTCATAGGATTGCTTCAGAAAGCAATCGATCGCGCAGGGGATGAATGCCCGGCGGTTCCAGGTTGGCATGACGCAGGAGACGAGAGGGCTATCCATTTCCGATAATGTCCTTCCCGTTTCTGCCCGGAAGTCCCTGCGGTCCCTGCTTGCCTTCGGGCCCGTCCTTGCCGCGCCGGCCTTCCTTGACCATCAACTTCCACTGATCCGATGTGCCCGGCTGATCCTTGGCTTCGTCGACCTGGCAATGCCAGGCGGAACCGGCATATGTGACGACATCGCCCCTGCCGTATGCGCCCGCATGCCAGATGCCCTGATAAATCATGGCCGGGATGAAAAACTTTGCATCTGTAAAGTCGCCGCCAGTGGTATAAGTGCGCACTGTAAAGCTGCGCGGATCTTCGCCCTGCGAAACAACGATCCTTTGTACTGGCAGGACGACTTCCCACCCGGATTTCTCAAGCGGCTCACCGGGCACCGTGTTCCGGAAGGAATGGATGATGCCGCCGTCATACAGGGCAAATGTCCCGCGCGGATAGGAGCGCGAGAGGTCGACTGACGGCAGAATGTCGATCTGCAGGGCGTCTCGGCCATCTTTGCCTTGAATCCCTTGCGGTCCCTGCGGGCCGGGAATACCAGTCTCCCCTTTTTCTCCCTGTGGACCCGGAGGACCGGTTATCGATTCACCTTTCTCGCCGCGCTCTCCCTGTGGGCCTGCGGGCCCAACGATGGATTCGCCGTCCTTTCCGTCAATGCCGTCGCGTCCGTCCTTGCCTGGGATTCCTTGCTCGCCGCGTATGCTTTCGCCGGGAGGTCCCGGAGGTCCCTGGATTCCATCCTTGCCATCCCTGCCGTCTTTCGGGATGGGAACCAACTTGACGACCTCGGCGACTATGTCTTGGACATCGACAACCGCATCCTTGCCAGGCGGTCCCTGGATTCCATCCTTACCGTCGAGGCCGTCGCGGCCAGGCGCACCAAGGTCGCCTTTCTCGCCCTTTTCCGGCTTCGGTAGATTAGCAAGCATGGCTTCCAGAGCGTCCATGCGAGAGAAAACAGCTTTCATGCACGCCGTTACATACTCCTTGATGACGAGCGAAAGCGCCTTCACAAATACCATGCGTTCTTCTTTGGTAATCATGCGACGAGTTCCTTTCGCAAGTCGGCAACAACGAGCGTTTCGAGTTCTTCCAAGTCCTGTTCCTTCTCCGGTGGCGGCTCTGGAACAGGAGGTTCCGGCGGAATAACCGCCTCTTCTCCATCATCCGGCATGCTTCGCTTTGCCAATTGCTCTAGTGACCAATTCTGCTGCTGGATCATCGGTGATTCGCCGCCCTTGGCGGGTTTGAAATTGGCCTTGTATCGCGCCTCATTTGGCGCAAGCCATCCACCGCCCACGGCTTTGTTATTCGTCTCGTACAATGCCGCCGTGTCCATCCGCATCAGGTTATCGAGGTCTAACTCCGTGCCGATTCCGTTGGGCAGATCAAGCCCTTCGTCGAGGCAGATTTCGACTTTCTCAATCAGGGTCTGCAGGCAGTCGGTGTAATACGTCGTTGCCAATGCCTCGACGTTTCCCGCCAGCGTCGGCACTGGCCCGCCCAGCTTAAATAGCGGATAGTGAAACGCACGGCCGATGTCTTCAGTGGTGAGCTTAAGCTGATCCGCAACCTGAGCATCCCGGCTCGTCATCATCTCGACGGAGGCGTAAGTCATGCCCTTAGACAAGACCATCATCTTCCCTAAGTTTTCTCCGGAGTACCCCTCCTCCAGACGCTTCTTGAGATCTTTCAGTTTCTCGTCGGTGATCTCGCCCGGCAGCGTCAGAATTCCACCCGGCAGCGTCCGATTATCAAACATCTTCACGGCATGGCGCTGGATCTGATTGGCGAGCGTCCCGGAGTACAGGCAGGCATAGAGCGGTGGAATCCCGACGAGCGGATGCCAGAGCGCGGGCATGCGGTCGTGAATGATTTCCGACGCCGGAACGGTCATAGCTTCCTGCACTTTCGACAGGTCGTCGCGGTTGATCTGATACCAGATGCTCCCATCCGGGGCCACCGACGGGACGACGAGGCGCGGGTCGAGGACATACAGGCCCGTGACGATCTTTCGCGCATCGTCGCGTTCTTTCAGGATGTAGGCGTTGCCCTGAAGCAATTTGGAGACGATCCACTGCTCCAGGAATTCGATGCGTGTCTGGTAGTGATTCGGCTTGCGCAGGACGGGCAGCCAGGGCCTGTTTGCCGTCAGTTCCGTCCAGATGCCGTCGTCGTTGAGGCAGAGCTTGATGCGCAGCTTCCCGATATCTGAGGCGATGCCGGTGACGCAGGCATAGATGGCTGAATTGCGGAGCAGGGATTCGTTGGTTTCGTACTTGATATTTTTCTGCCACGCGCCCGCGAACGCCTCGCGCACGTAGCCGTAATAGATCGGGACAGCGGATCCCGCCCGGCTGAGCCACTTGCGGATCAGTTCAAGTCCGGAGAATTTGCGCAATTGTCCTCTGCCTCCATGTCGCGCCTGCGATACCGGCGCTTGGATGCTTTCTTTCCTCGCTTATGCTCAACGTTTTCGCAAGCCTCGACTTCTGAAACGCCGCAGATTTCCGGTTCTTCGCCTCTGTCTAATGCGTCGTCAATAACCACAGAGGCTTTCACCACGGGAGGCTCTTGGTAGGCGACTTTCATTCGCATGAGCAGCCTGGCCTTGTGATCATTGGCCGTGATCAGTTTGCCGCTCTTGCGCATCCGTATGGTTTTCATGTTGATCCTTGGGGCGAGGGGACCGCCCGCTTGAACGGTCCCCTCCGATTTGCCGGTAAGTGCTTACGCCGGGCTGCCCGACGTGTAGGCCGCAGCGGTGATGTAATACACCGCTTCGTCACGCCGGCGCCGCCAGTTGATCTCCCGCTCGGCGCGGATGCCGACGAGGTTGTTCTGCCACAGGTTGACGGTGGTGGAGACGGCCGGAGACACGCCGTCGTCCATCGTGACGGTCGCCTCGCGCGATACGTCGATGGCGATCCCGCCGTCGTCGGCCAGCATGATTTCCGAGGGCTGCATGATCACGATGACGCCGGCCGGGACGCTCTGGCTCGTTACGCAGGCGAATCCCTCGAGCGATCCGCCGCTTGCCGTCAGGTCCGGGAATTCCTTGTTGCCGAGGTCGTTCCGCATCAGCGACATCGCCAGCGCGAGCGAACTCTGCATGAGGATGTAGACGCCCGCCGGATCGATGTTCGCCGCGATGATCTGCTGGAGACCCAGCTGGAGATCGTACCGGAAATCATCCGCAGTCCCGCCCGATGCCGCCGCGTTGGTGGCGCCATTGGTGATCGATGCCGGGCTGACGTCGGCAACAGCTATCACGGTCGGGTCGACGAACTGTTCGTCCAGGAACTGCCTGATGCCGGCCGCGAGATCGGTGCGGACGAGGGCTTCTGCCGAAGGATTGCTGAAGCGGACCAGCTCCTCCGTCAGCACGATGATGTCCGCGACCTTGGCGAATTTCAACGTGGCCGTGCTGAAGGTCATCTTCTTGACGGGCTTGACCAGGCCCTCTCCAACCCACAACGGCGAACTTCCCGCGGTCTGGGTCGGGACCTTGATGTTGAACGGCACCCGGCGCAGGGTCGGGATCCGTCCGATGATCGTGAGCGGCCTCAAATACTCGATAAATTCGCTCGCCATATAGGTATAGTCGGCGAGCTGCGAGGCCCATCCGGAAGTCGCCGTGTCGGCGGCCGCGGCCGCTTCCTTGGCCACGATGAACGCCTGGCCATTGCCCAGCAGCTTCTCGACCTGCGGCGTGGTGTCCTTCCAGCGCTGGTTGCCGCGGGCCAGGTCAAAGGCCAGCTGGCGATCGCCGCGGGACGCCATCAGCGCCATTGCGAAGCGCGTGAAGGCCATGCCCTTCTCGACATCTGCCGGAGTGCGCACCGTGACGACGCCGCTCCTGGCTGCCGTGGCGGTCTTCTGGGTGGCGCCGGTTTCCGTCGTGATCGGCGTGGCCGCCTTGCACTGCTTCTGGTGATCGCTGAGCCGCTTCAGATCATCGTCGATGGATCCGATTTCTGAATTGAGCCCGTCGAACTCCTGGTTTTCCGTGTCCAGCATCAGCCGCCCTTCCTCGTCGGCCTTGGCTCTCAAGGTTTCCTTGCGGGCGATCTGTGCCTGGCGCTTCGCTTCGAGCGCCGCGATTTGCTCTTCTACTGTTCTCATTGCTTTCCTCGCTGTGCGTTGTCCCGAAGCGCCGGGTAGATTGGTTGTGACAGGATTCATCCGCTTGTCGTCTCTCGGGCCGAGCGCGGCCAACGACTCGCAGATGGATTTGACTGTGGTAATGGAGGCTTCCTGATTGGCGGGGATCGTCACCACCGAAACCTCCATGATCTCGGTTCGGAGAAAATGAAATCCGCCGGTTTCGCGGTCGTAGGATTCCTCGAGACTGCGAAATCCGATGGAGAGGCCGGTAACGAGACGGGCTTTGATGAGCGCCCACGCTTCGGCGATCCACGGCGCAATGGTCGTGTCCGCAATCTGGGCCTTGATGAACATCCCATCCTTATTCACCTTCGCAGACATCACATGGCCGATAGGCTGGCGCGAGTTGTGCTGGTAGAGAAACGGGAGAGGAGTTTTGAACTCCATCCCTCCCGGCTCGACGACATCGCTCATCCGGTCGGGTGTAGGGGTGGAGGCGACGCCCTCGATGATGCGCTTCTCCTCGTCGACCGCCTTGAGTTCCCATAGCGAACAGGCTTTGTTGATCTTCATCATGGCTCCCAAATAAAAAAGCCCGGGTTGCCCGAGGCTTGCTCGTTTCAAATTCGCTTTCGTTCGGACTACAGAAACGCCACCTGATAATCGTGTTCGGGCTCTCTGAGCATTGCCTGCTGCAGAGCATTCACCGTGGCACTGATGCCGTCGATCCGCAGGGAGGATTTATTGCGCTCCGGCTTGGCGAACATGAGATTGTCATTAGCCTCCTTGGTGCTGAGGCAGGATGCGTTCCATTTCAGGACTGGATGGGCGCCATGGTATAGCTGGCCGCCGATCACAAGGTTCAGAAACTCTTTGCTCGGCTGCGATAGCGTCGGATATCCCTGGCGTATCACGATGCACGTAATGCCGAGATTTTGAAGGTTATCGAGCATTTTGCCGTCGAAGTTCCACGGATCGTAGCAGACGGCTTGGAGGCTGAAATGCTCGAGGCCCCATACGATCCGGTCCTCAATGTCCTGATTGTTTATGCGGGTGCCGTCTGCATGATCGGACAGCTCCAGAAATCCCTGCTGAGCCCAGAGCCGATAGGGCATGCCGTCCTTCAGTTCGCGATTCTTGATATTCGCCGCTGGCATCCAGAAAAAGGGGAGAACCTCATAGCCGCCATCATCGCAGGGAAACACAAATGACACTGCAGACATATCGATGGTCATCGACAGATCAACCCCGACCCATGCGCGACGCCCGGCGAAATGCTTCGTGGTCGCCTCCGGCAACTGCCGGACCTTATCGCCTTCCTTGCGCGGGAGCAGTCCCGACGCGCGGTAGGGCAGGAACTGAAGTTTATCCCCGGTGCCTCGGTGGCCGCAGGCGTCCCACTTCATCATATCGATCGCGCGGTTCTCCTTCATGCCCCAGAGGTTCAGGAAATATTTCTTGAACGCAAATTGGGCCTCGGGGTCGCTCAGCGAAGCCTCATAGAGTTCGCGGTATTTCGAGATCGGCAGAAAGCCGCCGTTTTCAATCAGAGAAGGGTTCGCCTTGATCCACGTCTCTTCGGCGGTCCAGTCGTCCTTTTCATCGGCCCCATAGATGCGCCCGAAGAACGTCGGATCGGCGATCACGCCCTGCTCGATGCGGCGCGTTTTTTCGTGCAGGCGCCAGGCCAGCGGGGACTCGTTTTGCACGCCGGCTGTGGTGATGGCGATCGTAAGCGGCTGCTTCCGGGTCACTCCGGCCAGGCCGGAGAGCACATCCCAGTTCTCGAGGTGCTTCCGGGTCTTCCAACGGTGAATCTCGTCGGCAACCGTGACGCTCGGATTGACTCCGTCGCTCAGATCCCCATCGGCGGCAACGGCGGCATAGAAGCTGTCCGGATCGGAACGCTTGATAATCCGGTGCGTGGAACGGAGCAGGCGCAGCCGCTTCTTCAGCAGATTGGACTGCTCGACCATCTTGCACGCTGCGCGATAGACATTTGTCGCCTGGCGCAGTGCGGCCGCGGCGCCATAGGCCTGCGAACCTGGATTCACATCGAAGAGCAGCAGTGCCAGCAGCAGGCCCGCGGCGAATTCAGTCTTCCCGGATTTTTTTGGCAATTCTAGATATACCAGACGGATAAGGCGGTTGCCGTTTTCATCGACATCGCCGAAGATATGAGTGAGGCATTCCGTTTGCCACGGGGCAAGGATGAACGGTTTCCCGTGCCATTCATCAGCGGTGTGCTTGAGTACAAGCTCAAAAAAGTTGAGCCCGGCATCGGCCTTTTCCTTATTGAACACATCAATGCACCGTGTTTTTCGGAATGGACTTTTCGCGCGGTTGCGTCAGGAGTTTTGCCAAGTCGTCTTCGGCGGTGGCATTTTTCCCTATTGCCAGCCTGGTCCTTGACACAGGAGTCAGCCCGAATTCCGAGCAGAAGGAGCGAACTAGGGACCAGGCTTTTGAGCTGATTGCCACTGCCGGATGACTCTTCTTCTTGATGCAAATCACTTCGCCGGCACTGTTCGTTACAATGTCCTGAATCGTCACCAGGCCCTCGATCTGGAGCATCAAGTCGGCTTCAACGGCCCGCGCAAAATTCACGCAGGCGCCCTCAAGCATCATGGCGTCCGGCCGACGGTCGAGGTCCATAGCCTCAAGCTCCTCGACCCAGAATTTCCATGCTTCCCGGGCACGTCCGGTCAGGCGGCGCGGGCAGGCTGGCAAGCCCTTGGTGGCGGCGGGCTCGGACGCGAGCTTTTCGTCGAGTTTGTGAACGCCGCGCTTGCCAGGGTCCCCCTCGGCGATCTGCTGGGCTGTCGGTTTACGTTTACGTCCCTTCATAAATCAGATTCCAATTTCTCGGATTTTCGCGGAAAGGTGCGCGCCCGCTCTAGCGGCATGGTGATTTTTTATAATCGACCACCCCCCCAGCGTCCGTCTTCCTTCGCTGTCTTGCTGCTGTGGCACAACTTACAAACCGCCTGATGGTTAGCTGGATCCCAGAACAGTGCCTGATCGCCCTTGTGTGGCTTGATATGGTCTACCTCGTTAGCCTTGATCATGCAGCGCGGCCCGCGAATGACGCACATCGGATTCTCTCGCAGGTATCGCTCACGGTACTGCTGCCATTTGTAGCCGTAGCCCTGCTGCGTGGATCCGCCACGCTTATGGTTGTACTCCCGCTGCTCCTTCTTCCTGTGCTGCTCGCATCTTCCTTGCGCGACCAGCGAGCCGCATCCCGGCCAGCTACATGGGCGCACAGGAGCGGATGGCATCAGCTACGCACCTCACCAGGACGGTGCATCGGGATGATCGGACCGCAGTCGGGATCGTAGACGCGGCGTATGCTGACCTTGCGCTGTACTTTAGGTTTGGGCGCGCCGTTCCAGAAGGATGGGTTGTCGAGCGATAGCCGGGCGGGGGCATGTGGGCGGTCGATGAACCGCAGCATCCCATCTTCGATTACAGCGCGTCCGCGCTTCACGAATTCATGGGCTTTTCTGGTAGACGTGTACCATGACCCGCCCGGCATCGGGTTAACGATCTCAATCATGCTCATTTAGGGATAACTGTAGATAGCTTCAGCTATGCTGCGTGGCGTTGGTGCCACTACCTGTTGCGTAATATTCGATATTACGA
>Ga0113563_10002099_pt1 | contig 11830 bp, 13 predicted proteins | sample Mud3Dept3metaG_FD_80117 | JGI IMG/M metagenome (GOLD analysis project Ga0113563, IMG submission 80117) | Freshwater wetland microbial communities from Ohio, USA, analyzing the effect of biotic and abiotic controls - Mud 3 Core 4 Depth 3... | ecosystem: Environmental > Aquatic > Freshwater >...
CAGGTCGTCCTCGCGCTCCGGCAGGAGGGCCACCGCCTCGCCGAGGAAGAAGGCGAGGTCCTGGGCCAGCGCGGCCGCGACCTCTTCGCTCCGGCACAGCACGAAGATCGTGCGTCCGGTGCCGACCTGCCAGGCGGCCAGCGCCAGGGCGCGGGCCGCGCCTTGCAGGCCGGAGAGGACGGCCTCCGCGGGGACCCGCAGGTCCTCCCAGAGTTCCGAGAGCCGACATTCCCGCCAAACGTATTGTGGAAGCATGATCCTTACGGAAGCGGTCAGCGGTCAGCTTCGAAGCCAACGCGTCCTTGCTTCTCGCTGATCACTGATGGCTTAGGGTTGACAGCGCTCTTGGAAAGCGGAAGATCGTCGGCGTGGCGCAACAGAGGACGCCGCCCCGACGCTCAGCGGCGCTTCAGCCCCTTCGCCAGGACGCGGCCGATCAGATCCGACGTCGACGCCCCCTCCACGTAGGGCAGACTCAACACCCGCCCCCCACGGGACTGGACGTAGTCGGCCCCCACGATCTGGCTGATCGGCCAATCCCCTCCCTTGACGAGCACGTCCGGTCGCACTGCGCGGATCACACGGGCCGGATCCAACTCATCGAAGACGACGACGTAGTCGACGGCTGCCAAGGCCGCCAGCACCTCGGCGCGCTGCTCGGCGGGCACCACGGGGCGCCCGGGCCCCTTGAGCGCCCGGACCGAGCGGTCGCTGTTGATGGCCACCACCAAGGCGTCGCCGAGTGAGCGCGCCCGCTCCAGGTATCGGGTGTGGCCGCGGTGCAGGAGGTCGAAGCAGCCGTTGGTAAAAACGACGCGGCGGCCCGCCGCCTGCGCCTTCCGGACCGCCCGCAGGACCCCGGCGAGCGACTTCACTTTCGACGCAGCGCGCACGAGAGGCGTCGCCCCCCGGTCTCCGACGTTCCGATTCGGGCCTCGCGGCGCTCGGTGATCGGCGCGTGGCGCTTGGCGCGTGGCGCGTGGCACCACGCATCCGGCACTCACGCGTCCATCCCCTCGATCAGCACCGCAGCCAGGAGCGGGACCAGGAGCTCGTGGTGCCCGGTGAGCGCGTAGCCGCGCCCGCCCTTTGCCACCGGACGCCGCACGACGTTCTGGGTGGGCCGGTAATGCTGGATGAAATCCAGGTTGGCCGTGACGAAGTCCTGGACGCGGCGCCCCAGGTTCCGGCTCAGCGTCAGCGCCTTCAGGAACACTTCCGGCAAGAGCACCGCCGAGCCGACGTTGAGATAGACGCCGCCGTCACCCAGGTCGGCCACGACCGCCGCCAGCAGGCGGAAGTCCCGGTGCGTCGTCGCCCCGACGGCCGCCCCGTCGCAACGCGGGTGCATGTGGACGATGTCCGTTCCGAGGGCGACATGCACCGTGCAGGGTACGTCCAGCCGCGCGCACGCGGCCAGCAGACTGTGCGCCAGGTGGGGCGGGCGCATGGCCAGGAGTCGATCGCCCACGGCGCGCCCGAAACCGACTCCCCGACGGGCACCGTCGAGCGCCGCCTCGTTGAGGACGCGGCCTGTCTCTTCGGCCATGCCGAAGTCGCCCTCGGACAATTGCGCCTCCACATCCTCGGAGGTGAACCCCGCCGTCGCCAGCTCGAAGTCGTGCACCGCGCAGGCCCCGTTGAGCGCCACCGCCGTCACCAGCCCCCGCTCCACGAGGTCGATCAGGATAGGTGACAGCCCCACTTTGATGACGTGCGCCCCCATGCCCAAGAGGACCGGTTTCTCCTTCCGGCGCGCCTCGCGGATGGCCTGCGCGACCTCCCGGAGGCTCTGGACGGCAAGATGGTTCGGTAGCGTGTCCAGATAGGCTTTGAAGGTTCCGCCGGCGCGCCAGGGCACGGCGCTATCCTCTACCCGGACCTTGCTCGGCCGCGACGCCAGCGGGTAGGTCTTGACGTTCGCGGCGTCCAGCGGCTCGTAATGCTTGGCCTTCACTGCCACCCCCGGCGAAATCGCTGCAACGTGTCGGCCAATGCCCGCACCTGGGTCTCGACCAAGAATTCTTCCTCCAGACGTCCCCGCGACCGGCATTCCAGCGCCGTGGGGGAACCGGAGAAGATGTTTTTCCGCTCGGTCCGAAAGGCGGCGCGCACCAGGATGTCCGTCTGCTTGGGCCCGACGGCCGAGAGGCTCACCGTGAGGCGAGCCTGTTTGCCCCGGTAGGTCTTACCCAGCCCCGGTTTTCCGCAATCGCTGTACCGATCTTCGTTTTGGGTCAGAAACACGTTGGCGGAATAGTCGGAGTTCACCGTCAGCCAGTCCGTCTCGATCGCCCCCGTCGCGCGATCACTCTCCCGCATATCGTAGCCTCGATCCGCCAGGATCCGGTACGCCGCTTCCCAGGCGGATCCGAGGTCAGCCTCCAGACGGCGAGAGTCTGGCACCTGATAGCTGCGGGGATGTCGCCCGCCGCACCCGCCGAACACGCCGAGACACACCAAGACTGCCGCCAGTCCCCGCAGCGCCCGGCGCCGCGGGCGCCTGCGCCCCGCCTGCGACGTCTTGAGTGGCGACTTTACCATAGGCCTCCAGAGCAGTCAAAAACAGGCCGCGCAGCCGTGCGCCTGCGCCGGCGACATTCAAGGTCGAGCCGGTTCCCCGTCTCTCCTGGCGGGCTCCACGCCGGCAAACATCGGTGCCTCGGACCGTTGGTCGTCTACGCCGCGCATCGCCGGCCGGCACTCCCGATGTACACTACCTGCCCGCTCGACGGCTTGTCAAGCCGGCGGAGGGGGAGACTTTCCGCGGGCGGCAATCCCTACCCCGAGAGACGGCCCCGTCCGAATTTTGTGCGCCCGACAGGACCAAGGGATTTTGATCTTGACGACGGAGAATCGCTCGAATATGCTCTAATCCTAATAGACGAGGCGGTTCGACAGGAATGATGATTCGCTTCCCAAACACGGGGGCACTTGCCCTCTCATGCCGTTTGTCCTGCCTCGACTCGTTCGGCGCAACCACAGCTGCACACTCACGCGCATCACTCTGCCCCGAGGTGGCTCGGAGTGGACCAATGCAGCGGGAAGGAGGTCGCGGATGAGCGATACGGAAGCACAACTCTTTGCTCGGCTCAAGGAGGAGAGCCCAGAGTTCCGCCGCCTAGCCGAGAAACACCGGGAATTTGACATCAAGATCGGCGAGTTCGACCGCATCTACTACCTGACCAGCGAGCAGGAGCGGAAGCGCAAAGAGTTGCAGAAGTTGAAGCTCAAGATCAAGGACGAGATGTACGTGATCATGCGGCAGTTCCAGCATGCCAACCAAGAACAAGAGGTTGTCTCATCTTGACCGTCTCGGCCGGGCGCGGATGGTGGATGTCGGCGCCAAACCCGAGACGGTCCGCGAGGCCATCGCGCGCGGATTTGTAGCGCTCCGGCGCGAGACGCTCCGCCTCATCCGAGATTCTTCCATCCCGAAAGGCGACGTCTTCGCCGCGGCGCGCGTGGCTGGTATCATGGCCGCCAAACGGGTCCACGAATTGATTCCCTTGTGCCACACCCTCCTGTTGTCATCGGCGGATGTCACCTTCCTGCCGAGTGCCAGCCCTGCTGGAATCCATATCGAATCCCGCGTCAGAACCACCGGGCGAACAGGTGCCGAGATGGAAGCGCTGACGGCCGTGTCGGTGGCCGCGCTGACGATCTACGATATGTGTAAAGCTGTCGACAAGAGCATGGCCATCGGGGACGTTCGCCTGGTGTACAAGGCCGGCGGGCGCAGCGGAACGTTTCGGCGGGCGGGTGAGTCGCCGCCGGCGTGAGGGCGGCGAGCGGCTCTCACGGGAGGGCGTCGCGTCTTTTCCCAGTCTGGGCAGAGGGCCCAGTCCCTTTTCCCCATCACAGGAGGGTGCCCCAACCACACAACCGGAACGCAGGTCGGACGCGAGGTAACGTGATCGTTCACCAGGGAGGATTTCGCATGCCGTTCCAGGACAAGACGTTGACGTGTGTGGATTGTGGCCAGCCCTTCGTCTTCACGGCTGGTGAGCAAGAATTTTACGCCCAGAAGGGATTCCAGAACGCCCCCAAGCGCTGCAAGGCCTGCAAGGCCACCAAGCGGTCGAGCGGGCCCGGCGCAGGGCCGGACGGGGGTGGGAATCGGGAAATGTTCGAAGTGGTGTGCTCGTCCTGCGGGCAGAAGACGACGGTCCCGTTCAAGCCGACCGCCGATCGCCCCGTGTACTGCCGGACCTGTTTCCAGTCGCGGCGGGCGTCCGGGCTTCGCCCGTAGCCATCCGCCTCGGCACATCAGCGTCGTTATCAGGCCAGGAGGGCCCCCATGGGCTTGGGGACCCGCCTGGCCTGATTTGTTTTCCTCACCATGTCATCGCCCCGCGTGAGGGGGAAAGGCGTTGAATGGGCCTCCGGCGTGTGTTACAAGTAGCCGTCACTCGTCGGCGGTCGGCTCTCGCCGGATCCGCTCCGTCTTTCGCGGACGCGGAGAAGGGGGTGACCGTGCGCGTGAGGGGATGCATGTCCAGAACGATTCCTCCCGAGGTGGGCGCGATCCTGCGTCGGATCCCGTCGGTGGACGAGGTCCTGACCGGCGCGTCGACCCAGCGCCTCTTGGAGCGACAACCGCGCTGGGCGGTCCTGGAAGCGGTCCGCGAGGTTCTGGCGGCCTGCCGGCAACGCGCGCTGGCCGGCGACGCGAGCCAGGAGGCCACACAAGCGCTCCTGGACCCCCAAGCCATCCAGGCGTCCGTCGAGGCGGCGACGGCCCGGAAAGCCGGGCCCTCCCTGCGGCCGGTCATCAACGCCACCGGTGTCGTTCTGCACACGAACCTGGGGCGAGCCCCGCTCGCGCCGTCGGCCCTGGCTGCCATCGCGGCCACCGCCCGAGGCTACAGCAATCTGGAGTTCGACCTGGACTCGGGAGCCCGGGGGAGCCGGCAGGCGCACGTCGAGAACCTGTTGTGCGCCCTCACCGGCGCCGAGGCCGCCCTGGTGGTCAACAACAACGCCGCCGCGGTCTTCCTCGCCGTCAACACGCTGGCCAACGGCCGAGAGGTCGTCATCTCCCGCGGCGAACTCGTGGAGATCGGCGACTCCTTCCGCATTCCGGACGTGATGACGAGTGCCGGCGGGCGCCTCCGAGAGGTGGGCACGACCAACCGCACGCACCTGGCCGACTACGAGCAAGCCGTCGGGCCGGAAACGGGGATGATTCTCAAAGTCCACCGGAGCAATTTCCAGCTCCTGGGCTTCACCGCCGACGTGGAGACGGCGAGCCTCGTGGCGCTGGCCAGGCAGCGAAGCCTTCCGGTCATGGAGGACCTGGGAAGCGGCGCCCTCGTCGACCTCTCTGCCTTCGGCCTGCGCCGGGAACCGCTGGCTGCGGATGCGATCCGCGCCGGCATGGACGTGGTGACGTTCAGCGGCGACAAGCTCTTGGGCGGGCCGCAGGCCGGCATCCTGGTCGGTCGCCGCGAGCTTCTGGCGCGGTTCCGGCGCAACCCGCTGGCGCGGACCGTGCGCATCGACAAGCTCTGCCTGGCGGCCTTGGAGGCCACGCTGCGTCTCGCGCGCGAGGCGGACCTGGCCTGCCAAGAGATCCCCGTCCTCCGCATGTTGAGCCTGCCGGCAGCGGCCGTCGGCGCCCGGGCCGAAGCCTTGGCGGAGGCCCTGCGGGCCGTCGCGCCGGGAGTTCGTTGCGCGGTCGAGGCTGGCACCTCGGAAGTGGGCGGCGGTGCGCTCCCCCTCCAGGCGCTCCCCACCCGCGTCCTGACCCTCGGGCCGGGGCGGGAGGGCGCCGGCGCGCTGGAGGCTCGGCTCCGCACCGGGGAGCCGCCCGTGCTGGTCCGCGTCCAGGGCGAGCGGGTCCTGCTCGATCTGCGGACCGTGGCTCCGGACGAAGACGCGGCGCTGCTGGCGGCCTTGACGGCCGTTCTGACCGCGGCGCAGATCGGAGAGGACGCGTGAGCGGCAACGGGGAAGGCGCGCCAAGTCCCGCCGCAGCGGCTGGGGCCGACTTCCTCGCGATCGCCCAGAATCAGAAGACGCCCGCGGAGGTGCTGGAGCAGATCCTGGAGCACCCCGCCTTGGCGCCCGAGGTCGTGATCGCCCTGCTTCGCCATCCCCACACGCCGGGCGCCGCCATGGCCCAGTTGGCGGCGCGCGCCAGCGGACGGGTCCTGGACGTGCTCCTGGCGTCCCTGGATCGCCTGGGCCGCTGGGTGGAGGCCCTGGAAGCCCTGCTGGGCAACTCCAGCCTCCCCTCGGCCAAACAGCCCACCATTCGACAGGCCCTCGAGGCGGCCAGGAAGCGCGAAGCGGACGGGGCAAGGCGGAAGAGCCTGCTGCTCCAGTTGAAGGAAATGCCGGTCGGCCAGCGGCTGGCCCTGGCCAAGAAGGGGAACAGGGACGTCCGGATGATCCTGGTCAGGGACAGCAACGAAATGGTGGCTCTGGAAACGGTCAGCTCCGCGCGGATCACCGACGGGGAGATCCTGGCCATCGCCATGATGCGAGACGTCGCGGAGCAGGTGCTCCGGTACATCGCCAACAATCGGAAGTACCGGCAGAACAAGCAGGTCGTCTTGGCCCTGCTGAACAACCCCCGCACACCGGTCGGCGTGTCGCTGAGCCTGAGCATCAACAGCCTCTCGGATCGGGAGCTGACCGACCTCTCCAAGAACAAGAACGTCCCGGGCGTCATCAGCCGCGTCGCCAAACAGATTCTCGATCGCCGCAAGGGGCCCGGCGGCCCGGCGGCCGGGGGACATTAGCCGATGCCGGGGTTCTTCATCACGTTCGAGGGCGGCGAGGGTTCGGGCAAGACCACGCAGCTCAAGGCGCTCCTCGCGCACGTGCGCGCGCTGCACGGGGACGCCATCCAGACGCGCGATCCCGGCGGTACGCCCATCGGGAACCAGGTGCGGGAGCTCCTCCTGAACCGTGACAACGTCCGGATGTCGGCGCTGGCGGAGCTCTTCCTGTACGAAGCCAGCCGGGCGCAATTGGTCCAAGAGGTCATTCACCCCGGGCTGGCCGCGGGCCGCATCGTGCTCTGCGATCGATTCACGGACTCCACCGTCGCCTACCAGGGTTACGGCCGAGGCCTGGACTTGGACCTCGTCGAGCGGCTGAACGCCGTGGCCACAGGCGGGCTGCGGCCGGATCTCACCTTCCTGCTGGACATCGACCCGGTGGTGGGGCTGGCGCGGGCCGCCGAGCGGTTGGCGCCGCCCCGGCAGCGCCGAGACCGCCTGGAGGATGAGGTGCTGGAGTTTCACCAACGGGTGCAGGCGGGCTACCGGGCGCTGGCCGCCCGAGAGCCGGAACGGGTGGTGATCCTGGACGCCACCCGGGGAATCCTGGAGCTCGGGGCGCGGATTCGCCGGGACGTCGAGAGCCGCCTCGGCGCCGAACAACCGGGACCTGCCGCCGAGTCGCGGGTCCGCTGAGGCCGAGATGCCCTTTCGAGATATATGCGGACAGGATCGGCCCGTACGCCTGCTGCGGAGGGCCTGGGCGGGCGGGCGATTGGCCCAAGCCTACTGCTTCACCGGCCCGCCGGGCGTGGGAAAGCGCACCACGGCCGTGGCGCTGGCGCAGGCCGTCAAATGCCCCTCCCCGCTGACCGCGCCGTCCGGGGGCGAGGGCCCCGACGCGTGCGGCGCGTGTCGCGCCTGCACCCGGATCGCCGCCGGCCAGCATCCTGACGTGACGCTGATCGCACCCGAGGAGAAGACCGTCATTACCATTGACCAGATCCGCGGCGTCGCGGCGCGAGCGGGCCTCCGTGCCTATGAGGGGACCGCCAAGGTCTGGATCTTCGACCCCGCCCACGAGATGCAGGAGCCGGCCGCCAACGCCTTCCTCAAGACCCTGGAAGAGCCGGCGGCCGGAACCTTGTTCATCCTGGTGACGACAACATTCTCCGCGCTCCTGCCGACCATCCGGTCGCGCTGCCAGGAGGTGCGATTCCCGGCTCTGGCGGAGGAGCATCTGCGGACCATCCTGGAGCGGCACGGGCGGAACACCGAGGACGCTGCCGCGGCGGCGGCGGCAGCGGGCGGCAGCGCCGAGCGCGCTCTGGCACTGGACGCGCCCGAGTTCTGCGCCATGCGTGCGCGGCTCGTCGAGGAGGTCTGGAACGCCCTCGACTCCCTTCCCACCCTGCTGGATCAGGCCGAGCGCCTGGCAAAGGACAGGGAAGGCCTGGAGGAAGCCCTGGAGGCGTTGCTCGTCTTCACGCGCGACGCCGCGGTGGCCGGAATCGGGCCCCCGGGTGCGCCGCTCCTCCCGGCGGAACGGCGGGCGGAGGTCGCGCGCGTGACCGGCGACGCGACCCTGGCGGCTGTCCTGCAGGTTCACGCCGCGCAGCGCGAAGCACAACAGGCCTTGGCATGGCATGCGCAGCCGCGCTTCGCGGCGGAGCGCATGCTCCTCAAGATGCGACAGGCCGTCGGGCGGAAGTGAGGCAGCGTCATGTCCCACGTCGTGCGGGTTGAGTTTGCCGGGCCTGGCCGGATGCAGTATTGTTCCGCGTCCGGCACCACGCCGGCCCTGGGTGACGTCGTGGTCGTGGAGACCGAGTGGGGCGTGGGAATCGGCGAGGTCTGCGCCGTCCTGCCTTCGGCGGTGTCGGACCAGCTGAAGGTCCCCGTCTGGACGATCCTTCGGAAGGCCACGCCCACCGACCTGTCGCGCAGGGCCACCCTGCTCCAGCGGGAGCGCGAGGCGCGCAGCTTCTGCCGGGAGCGCATCCTGGCCCGCGGCCTCCCCATGAAATTGACCGAGGTGCGGATCGGGCTGGACTCCAGCAAGGCGATGTTCTACTTCACCGCCGACGGCCGCGTGGACTTCCGCGAGCTGGTCAAGGATCTCGTCCAGCACCTCCACACGCGAGTCGAATTGCGCCAGATCGGCGTGCGAGACGAGGCCAAGGTGTTGGGGTGTGCCGGCGCCTGCGGCCGCCCGGTCTGCTGCCATGCGTTCCTGCAAGGGTTCGCTCCCGTCAGCATCCGGATGGCCAAAGACCAGAACCTGGCCCTGAACCCGGGAAAGCTCTCGGGGATCTGCGGACGTCTCAAGTGTTGCCTGGCATACGAGCATTGCTTGTACGCAGACCTGAAGCAAGGCCTGCCGAAAGTCGGCGGCCACGTCATGACGAGTCGTGGCCCCGGCGTCATTCGCGGACAGAATATCCTCGAGCAAACCGTCCTCGTCGGCCTGGAGACGGGGGGGCAGGTCACACTGACGGCTTCGGAGATTACCTCGCGCCCGCGCCCAGACGCCGGCGGCCGCGGTCAGGAGCCGAAGCGGGGGGCCACGACGCGGCCGGCAACCGAGAGACAGACGGGACGTCGACCCCCGACGGGAAAAGACTCCCGGGAAGCGGGGTCCGGTGCGCCCAACCGGCGGCCGCGAAGGCAAGAGCCGGCGGGTGGCGGCGGGCCGGCCAACGGCGACGCGTGGCCTCCGGATCTGTCCGGCCTCGAAGATACGTAGACGGAATGCTGAAAACTCGTTTTTGCCCAGGCTGCTCAAGAGGTCCAGATGCAAGGCGCCTTCAGCCATCCTGCGGATGGGTACCCGGCGCGGTGCGAGGCGTACGTAACACCGACGTCGCAGCGCCGCACCCATCGTTCCGATGGGTACCCGGTGCGGGGGCACCCACCGCACGTGGGTCACCGTAGATGGGCCTTTTTCAGCAGCCGGCTAATCCTCGGGGTGCCGCCGGCCCCGGCCCTCGCCGGCGAGCGGAGCGCGCATGTCTGAACAACCTTTCTACGTGACAACGCCGATTTACTATGTGAATGCCCCGCCGCACTCGGGGCACGCCTACACGACCATCGTGGCGGACACGGTGTCGCGATATCACCGGCTTGCCGGCGACCGGACGTATTTCCTGACGGGGACCGACGAGCACGGCGACAAGATCGCGCAAGCGGCGGCGCGGGCGGGCGAGACGCCCCAGGCCTATGCGGATCGAATCAGCGGCATGTTCCGCGAGACGTGGACGCGCATGGGGCTCCGGTTCGACCAGTTCATCCGCACCACCGAGGCGCGGCACAAGCGGGTGGTCCAGGCCATCCTGCAGAAGATCCACGACGCCGGCGACATCTACTTCAGCGAGTACGGAGGCCTGTACTGCGTCGGCTGCGAGCGCTTCTACACGGAGAAGGAAGCGGTGGACGGCAAGTGCCCCGATCACCAGACGCCGCTCGAGTACGTGAAGGAGCAGAACTACTTCTTCCGGATGAGCAAGTACCAGGACTGGCTGATTCGGCACATCCAGGAGCACCCGGACTTCATCCGCCCCGAGCGCTACCGCAACGAGGCGCTGGGCTTCCTGCGGGAGCCCCTGGAGGATCTCTGCATCTCTCGCCCGCGCTCGCGCCTGGAGTGGGGCATCCCGCTGCCCTTCGACGACCGCTACGTCACCTACGTCTGGTTCGACGCCCTCATCAACTACGCGAGCGCTCTCGACTACCCGGATGGCGAGCTCTTCCGGACGTTCTGGCCGGTGGCCCAGCACCTGATCGCCAAGGACATTCTCAAGCCCCACGGCATCTATTGGCCGACGATGCTCCGCGCCGCGGGCATCCCCATCTACCAGCACCTGAACGTGCACGGCTACTGGCTGATGGACGAGGCCAAGATGTCCAAGAGCCGCGGGCGTGTCCTCTCGCCGCTGGAGCTGGCCGACAAGTACGGGCTGGACGCCCTGCGGTACTTCCTCCTGCGCGAGATGGCGTTCGGCCTGGACGCCAATTTCAGCGAGGAGGCGCTGGTGGGCCGCCTGAACGCCGACCTCGCCAACAACCTCGGGAACCTGCTCCAGCGGACTGTTGGTATGGTCGGGCGGTATCTGGGAGGCCGGATTCCGCCGGCCGGCGAGGCGACGACGGATGGCGATCGCGAGCTGCAGCGGGCTGCGGACGCCTTGACCGGGCGCATCGCCGTCGCCATGGAGGGGTTCGCCTTCCACAAGGCCCTGGAGGCGATCTGGGAGTTTCTGGACGCGGCCAACCGATACATCGATGGCCAGAAGCCCTGGGAGCTGGCCAAGCGGGACGAACAGGCCCTCTCCAGGGTGCTGGGTTTCACCTGCGAGGCGCTGCGCCTCGTCGGCCTCCACCTCTACCCGTTCATGCCGCCGACCGCGGAGAAGATCTGGGCGCGCCTCGGCATCGCCGACTCGCTGGCGGAGGCGCGGCTCTCGGCAGCGGGACGGTGGGGCGCCATGCGGCTCGAGACCGCCCGGCAGGGCGAGGCGCTCTTTCCCCGGGTCGAGACCGGCGCGTCGGCGACACCCGCTCAGGCGGCCGTCGCCAAGCGCGAGACTGCGCCCGCGGCGGGCGATGAGATTAGCATCGAGGAATTTCACCGCCTCGATCTGCGCGTGGCAGAGATCCTGGCTGCTCGGGCCGTCCCGGGCTCCAAGAAGCTCGTCGAGCTCCGTGTCGGGGTGGGCGCCGGGGAGCGCACCATCGTGGCCGGCATACTCCTCGACTACCCCCCGGCGGAGCTGGTGGGGAAACAGATCGTCATCGTCGCCAACCTGAAGTCCTCGACGCTCATGGGCGTCGAATCCCGAGGCATGCTCCTGGCCGCGACGGGCGCCGACGGGAAGCTCGTCCTCGTCACGCCGGAGCGGTCCGCAGAGATCGGCTCCAGAGTAAAGTGACCGGAACGCGGGACGTAATTGATCCACAGATTACGCAGATTACGCAGATTATTTCCGGAACTCAACCCGCGTGAAATCTGCGTAATCCGTGAAATCTGTGGTTTTCGTAGAGGGGAGTGGTGAGGATGAGCGAGCCAACGTACAGCGGCGCGGGCGTGAACACGGTGAAGG
>Ga0113563_10002100_pt1 | contig 11824 bp, 6 predicted proteins | sample Mud3Dept3metaG_FD_80117 | JGI IMG/M metagenome (GOLD analysis project Ga0113563, IMG submission 80117) | Freshwater wetland microbial communities from Ohio, USA, analyzing the effect of biotic and abiotic controls - Mud 3 Core 4 Depth 3... | ecosystem: Environmental > Aquatic > Freshwater >...
CACTACACTGCAGGCGGACATTATGCAAGCCTGAGGTACGAAGAACTCTTTGATTTAATGCCATCTCTTGATTCTATTGTAAGGTTTGACGGGGAATACACCATGCTTGAACTGACGAGATGCATTGCTTCAGGAAAAGAATGGAGAGACACAAATGGTATAGTCTATAAAAAAAAAGGTAAATTAATCAGCAATCCGCTCCGCCCGCTTGAAAAGAACCTTGATAAGTATCCATTCCCAATGAGATTTTCTTTAAAAGAATATGCGCTTGGCAAAAAATATGCTACTATTCTTGCCGGAAGAGGCTGTGTATATAATTGTTCATACTGCTGTTTGAGAGAGTATTACAGGCAGGTACCGGGACCGGTCAAAAGAATAAGAAGCCCTGAAAATGTTGTCAGGGAAATGGAATTGCTCCTCTGCGAAAAAGAATGTTCAATATTCCTGTTCGAAGACGATGATTTCCCGCTTAAAACCGGTCAGGGTTCAGCATGGATAAAAAAATTCTGTAAAGAGTTGGATCTTAAAGGATTAAATGACAAGATAATGTGGAAAATAAACTGCCGTCCGGATGAGATTGATGAAGAGAGTATTGATATAATGAAACGCAATGGTTTGTTTTTGATTTTTATTGGTATAGAAGATGGTACGGATATCGGATTGCACAGACTTAACAAGCATATGACAACAGCACAGTGTCTGGATTGTATTAATATTCTCAGAAAGTTCGGAATTGACTTTGATTACGGATTCATGCTTTTTCAACCTTCATCAACCTTCAAATCAATAAATGAAAATCTTAACTTTTTAAAGCTGATAACCAGGGATGGGAACACTCCTGTAATGTTCAATAAATTACTGCCTTATTTTGGATCTGATGTTGAAAAGGTACTGAAGGAGGAGGGAAGGCTTAAAGAGGGGGCGGATTTACCGGATTATGATTTTGATGAAAAATCGCTGAACAGATATCATGATTTTATTCATGAGTGTTTTGCAGAATGGTTGAATGATGCACGAGGGGTCGTGAATATATTAAGATGGGCGAGAATTTACTATTCAGTTTATTCCCGTTATTATGGTTTTTCCCCGAAGGCCAGTTCATTAAACCGCAAAGTCCGGAAAGTGATTAAAGAAAGCAATAAATTTATTCTTAATACTATGAAAGAACTGGCCGGGTTATTTGAATCTGCAAAAAATTACAGAGGTATTAACAGGATTCTGAAAGATTATAGAAAAAGTATTATTTCACATCATCAGGGTTACGTGGAACAGATCAATTGTACAATATCAGAATATATAGAGCTTGCATGGAATAATAAAAATTAGATCCTGATCCCGATAACCAGTATGTCATCCGTCTGATCCTCATTATTCTCTTCCCTCCACCTTTCTATCTCTTCAAATAAGCAATCACTCTGTTCAGGCATTGTATGTGTCTGAATGTCCATCAGGAAGTTCCTGAACCTGCTGCTCTGGTATTTCTTATGATACTTACCTCCGAACTGATCTGCATAACCATCTGTGCATAAGTAAATTGTATCACCATGTTTTAACTGGATCCTGTCAGCTGCAAATGAATACTCTTCCTCGTCCACGCAGTTTTCAGAGAGATCCCGGGGTCTGTGCTCCATAAGCTTTCCACCGGAGATGTGATACAATGGCTGGTTAACTCCTGAGAATGCCAGGAGGTCACTCCTTGTATCAAGAGTGCAAAGTGCAATATCCATATCATCGGAATGCCTTGAAGTACTTTTATCCATCTGCAGGAACCTGTGCATTTTAGGGTACAGATGTTTTAATATTACAGGAGGATCTGTGATTTGTAATTCGTTAACCGCCTGATCAAGAATGCCAAATCCAATTGTGCTTAACATAGCCCCTGGTATCCCGTGTCCCGTACAATCAGCCGCAGCAAAAACAATTTTATGATCCTTTTTGCTGAAGAAATAGAAATCACCGCTGACAATATCTTTTGGCATGAACAAGAGGAAACTGTCAGGGAAACATTCCCTGATATATAGGTGATCCGGAAGGTAAGACTCCTGAATATGCTGTGCGTAATCATAATTCCCACGAACCTCATTGATGGTTTCTTCGATCTTGTTATTAATGGTTCTGACCTTTTCCCCTATTTCGGGAGAAGCGTGTTTGAGCTGACTTATTTTGGTGTTCATCTCCCTAGTGTCATCCAGCAGTCTGTGAATGCTGCCATGAGGTTTTATCGCATAGGAGAGCTTTTTAATTCTGTCAGGATTTACAGAGACCGCCTCAAATCTTATATCCTGCAGTAGCGCGGGGATCAGTCTTACAAGTTCACGATCTTTTTCTTTTTCGGATTCAGACAGATCTTCATACGGGATTATGCTGGAATGGGTTTTTTTCCGGCTGTCCTTGATCTCGCCATAGAACCAGCCATGCAATATCTTATCCCAGCACCACCTTATATGTTCAACCCGGGCCATTGTTTCAATCTCTTCATCATTGAGATGCAGTGTGGCAGGCTTAAATCCTTTTGCCACAGGTCTGATCCTGTAACCAATCGCCAGTAATTTGGTTGGTATATGATAGGCATTATCCAGGTTGGAACATTTGATATCTTCCGGCAGATCCTCAAAATCAAGTATGTTCTGACTCTTTTCATCACCGGTGTTATAAACCCATGATATATAAATATTCTTTGATCCGGATTCCTGCTTTTTCATTTCATTACGGTACCTGGAATGAATTGCCCTGGCAAATTTCCTGACCATGCTCTCACTGATCTCAGATATCTCTTCACGTCTGACGATCTCATACCCTGTCTTTTTGAGTGCTACAGGCAACAGATGATTCAGTTCAATATAGAAGCGCTTTCCTTTCTCGGACAATTCCCGGAAAGGTACCAGAGAAGGATCGGCGTTTTCCCCGGATCCGGTTGCCGTTGTTACCGATTTTTGTTTAAGGCAGTAATTGGCATGATCGGAGAGTGCAAGTGTTTCAAGATCTGCATAGGGTATAAGGCATGTCCTGCAGAAATCCCTGTAAGGCCGGATCCAGAGATTAAGCGATCTGAGTTTTGCCGGAATATCCGATGCAAAATCATACCAGGGTAATTTTTCGTCTTCGGGAAGCCTTTTGAAATCTTTCCTGAAATTATAGGGTGAAGTAAATAAATGCTTTGTTCGCTGGATGTCGTTATAAAGATATCCGGCTATCCGGTCAATGAAAATTTTCCTGTATTCGATCCAGTTGGATGATATTTCCTGGAGTAAGTTACTGTCTGGAGAATAGATGACCGATAACCAATTCTGAATTTCTTTCTCTGTGGCTTGTCTGGCCATTTGATCAAAGAGATTTCCCGGGTATTGCCCCGGAGGTAACCTTACATATCCTTAAGGCTGAACTGAAATGGAACCTTAGCTATCCGGGACATCTCTTTGCCAACTTCAAACATATCATTATCACCTTTTTCATAGTTCCATCTTACGCCGACATCTTTTCCTTTTGAACGGACTGCAGCTATCTGCTTGCAAAAATCGAGGATATATTTTGCTGAAGATGAATTAAAATATTCGAAATCGAAATTAAAAACAACCGGTTCCTTTTCTGCCTGAGGTCTGCTGAGATATGAAGAGTAGTCATCAAACCAGTTCAGGATCTCAGTATAAAAACCGGCAACATCTGGAGGCCTTGATTCACCTGAGATCTCAAATATATTTTTCTCAGGGTCAAAATTCACTTTCGGTGAGTTTGTCGTCTGTTCAATGATTAGTTTTCTCATGGCATATTTTTTAACTGAAATTTTTATTTCGAAATCAGATAAACCATTGCCGGATTCTTTAAACTCATAATCCAGCTTATTGCCTGATCTTAACTTCATAATGAGGAAACCAAGGCCTGCGCCGTTATCTTCCGGTCTCAGCTTCCTGTTGATAATCTCTTCGTATAAATGAATGAGGGCATCCTGGTTCAGGCTATTTACATGTTCAAGGATTTTTACCAGCCTGGCTTTTTTCTCAATATGGATTGTATTACCTGTCCTGATCAGAATTATATCATTTAAATCTGATGCGGAAATAAATGGTACTCTTCCGAGCCCTGCCCGGGAATCTTTTATTGAGTGTTTTGCAATATTTTCAAGGCATTCCTCAATAATGGCATACATCCTTTTAGCGGCAGTTTTGTTCAGATTAATGTATTCTCTTGATTTTTTCAGGATTGTTAAAAGACGATCAATCACTTCGTAATCTACCGGACCAGAATAGTCCAGGAATTTTCCGGTTTGGGGCATATTATTTAAAATGTTGCTTAAGAAACTAAAACGAATAAACCAGTACCTGTTAAAGAATTAACTCAAACCTTCCCTTTCGGCTGAATTTTTTTATATTCCAATAATTTCTTATCTTGGAATTGTTCGGACAAAGATAAACTTATTAATTTTTAGCAGGATTTAATTCACAACAAATTTTCTGAATTTTTCCATCAGGAGTTTTAGTCATTAACAAACCTTATGAGTGAAACTATTCTTAATGCGTTGGTGCAGCTCTTTGCATTGATAAATGATATTCATGACGACACTGTAATAACCAACAGGAAAAAGGAACTTGTAAGAACATTCCTCTCCCGCCAGTTGAACAATGAACTAGTCACAAGGTATATGGGAATATTCAAAGAATACCTTGATATGTATAATTCAGAGAATATTAAAAGGGACAGTATCAAGGACAGAAAGCGCATTTCACTTAATGCCGTGAAAATCCTGGGAATCTGTGAAAAAATAAATGAAGAGCTTCAGCAGAAACAAAAAATATATGTGCTTGTCCAACTGATGGACTATATAACACTGGATGAGATAATAACCGAGAACGAGCTTGATTTCGTTTCCACTGTCGCAGACTCCTTTTTTATTCCGGCAACCGAATACAGGGACATTAAAACCTTCATAATGATTAATCCCCTGGATGTCAGAGAGAGGCGGAAAGTGATTTATATTGACAATAAGAAACATCCCGAGCTGAAGGATATCAAGCTAATTCATAATGAAAATCTCAAGGGGAATATCTCGTTCCTGTATATTGCAAGCACAAATACTTATATTTTAAGATATCAGGGAAAGGAAGACCTTTATCTGAATGGACAGATCATAAATTCAGAACAGACCTACATTTTTGACCATGGTTCAACAATCCGGGGTCCGGGGATTAAAACGATCTACTTTTCTGAAGTAAGCAGCCATATATCCGAATACGCCAGTGAATTTAAGGTCAATCTTGATGCAACCGATGTCTCATTCAGATTCAGGAACAGCGAAAACGGTATTCACAACCTGAATTTTCACGGAGAATCAGGAAAATTAATTGGTATACTGGGCGGCAGCGGTGTCGGCAAATCGACCACACTTAGCATCCTCAGCGGAACGCTCAAACCACAGAGCGGGCAGGTTTTAATAAACGGATATAATCTTTACGATGAGGCTGAAAAGAAAAACCTCAAGGGAGTTATTGGATTTGTGCCTCAGGATGATCTTCTGATAGAAGACCTTACTGTTTATCAGAATATCTACTACAATGCAAAAATGTGCCTCAACAATCTTACGGAAGACCAGATAGTTGAGACGGTGAATAGAACGCTTATAGATTTTGACCTCGAGGAAATAAGGGATCTCAAAGTAGGCAATCCGCTTAAAAAGGTCATCAGCGGGGGACAACGGAAAAGGATCAACATAGCACTTGAGCTGTTACGCGAACCAACTATACTTTTTGTTGATGAACCAACTTCAGGTCTTTCTTCAGTCGATTCGGAAGTTGTGATGAATCTTCTTAAGGAGCAAACTCACAAAGGTAAACTGGTGATTATCAATATCCATCAGCCGGCATCCCAAACCTACAAAATGTTTGATAAGGTCATGATAATTGATAAGGGCGGATACCAGATCTTTATCGGGAATCCCACGGAGGCAATTATTTATTTCAAAAAAATGACCAAACACGCCAATCCTGATGAGGATCAGTGTGTTAAATGTGGTAATGTCGATACTGACCAGATACTTCAGATTGTTGAGGCAAAGGTCGTGGATGAGCGCGGAAGACCAACCAGGATCCGTAAAGTCACTCCTGTTGAATGGGCAGATAAATTCAAGGCACTGCATTTAAGTAATGTGCCGGAAACATCCACAGAAAAGCAGGTTTTACCGGAGAATAATTTCAGCATCCCCGGACTATTAAAACAATCAAAGATATTCTTCACCCGTGATCTTTTATCAAAACTGGCTGATAAACAATATATTCTGATAAGCCTGTTCGGACCACCCTTTCTTGCTTTCCTGCTTGCATATTTTACCCGTTATACCAGCGATACAACATACAGATTCATTGAAAATGACAACATAACACCATACTTATTCATGTGTGTTATCACTTCCCTGTTTTTTGGTCTGATGGTCAGCTCCGAAGAAATAGTTAAGGACAGGAAAATCCTGAAACGGGAATCATTCCTGAACCTCAGCTGGTTCAGTTACCTGAATTCGAAGATCATGATTCTCTTTATACTATCGGGGATCCAGACATTTGCTTTTGTTCTGATAGGGAATCTGATTCTGGGCATAAGAGGGATGACATTCACATACTGGTTAGTATTGTTTTCCACTTCCTGTTTTGCAAATGTACTGGGTTTGAATATCTCATCCGCATTTAATTCAGTTATAACAATCTACATAATCATACCTTTCTTCATTATTCCGCAATTATTGTTCAGTGGAGTCCTGGTAAGGTTTGAGAAGCTCCATTTAACAAGCTACTCATCACGGGAATACGTTCCGGTAATCGGAGATTTGATGACAGCCCGCTGGTCGTTTGAAGCGCTTGCTGTTACCCAGTTCAAGGATAATGACTACGAAAAGAACTTTTTCAAACAGAGGAAGGAAATTAGCAGGAACCTCACCTACAGTCAGTTTGTTGATCAGCTGAACCGGAATTTGCAGGAGATCAGCAGGTTTAGGAACAATCCTGATTATCAGGATGATATAAGGGATAATTATTATAAGCTTAACCATTACATCGATGCATTATCAGAAATGACCGGTATTCCAATCGGACCATGGAAATCTGATCTGAATGAAGAAAAGTTCAATTCAGAAACTGAAAAAGGAATTAAAGCCTACCTTGAATCTTCAAAAGGACGGTTCATGAGCCTATGGAAAAATGCATCTGATGCGGAGGCATCGGTTAAGGATTCACTGGAGGCAATAATAGGAGATGAAGGAATGCTTGAACTTCGGGAGAACTATGAAAACACATGGCTTAAAGAGCTTGTTCTCGGCTACAATACGGTTGAGAAAATATCCGAAACAGAGGATAAGATAATTATGAAAGGAGAACCGGCATATATGGAACCGGCATCAAAAACGGGACGGGCTCATTTTTTTGCACCGGTTAAAAAAATTGGAAACCTTCATATTGACACCTACTGGTTCAATATCCTTTTCATCTGGATCGTATCAACAGGCCTTTATTTAATTCTGTATTATAATCTTGTCAGGAGACTTCTTGAGTATTTCGAGAATCTGCGTCTGCCGAAACCTGAAATTTAGACCTGCTCATTGCCTTCAGCCTTCGGCTTATGGACCTCCGGTTTCATCTGGGGAAAGAGAAGCACATCCTGTATCGAAGGTTGATTGGTCAGGAGCATTGCAAGCCTGTCAATCCCGATTCCCATACCGGATGTCGGAGGCATTCCATACTCAAGAGCCCTCACAAAGTCAAGGTCGATGAACATTGCTTCCTGGTCGCCTTTTTCCGATAATCTCAGCTGATCCTTGAAACGCTCCATCTGGTCGATTGGATCGTTCAGCTCCGAATAAGCATTGGCTATCTCCCTGCCATTAATCATAAGCTCAAACCTCTCGGTAAGTCCGGACTTGCTGCGGTGCATTTTGGTCAGCGGGGATGTCTCTGCGGGGTAATCAATAATAAATGTCGGCTGTACATAGTGGTGCTCGCATTTTGCTCCAAAGACGGCATCGATAAGCTTTCCTTTTCCCATATCCGGTGTATGAGGAACACCGAGTTTGTCGCACTCTTTCCTCAATTCACTCTCATCCATTCCTGCAATATCAATGCCTGTATGCTCCTTAATGGCATCAAGCATACTTATCCGTTTGTAGGGCGGAGTCATATCAATGGTTTTATCGCCATAAACTATTTCTGTTTTTCCGTGGAGGTCCATCGCAGCCTTCCTGACGATCTCTTCAGTGAAGCCCATCATCCAGTTATAGTCCTTGTAGGCAATATAGATCTCCATTACGGTGAACTCAGGATTATGTGTTCTGTCCATGCCTTCATTGCGGAAGTCCTTGGCGAACTCGTAAACGCCTTCATATCCTCCCACTATAAGACGTTTAAGGTAAAGTTCATTTGCAATTCTCAGATATAGAGGTATATCGAGAGTATTATGATGCGTAATAAATGGTCTGGCAGCGGCTCCTCCGGGAATCGGCTGGAGGATGGGTGTTTCAACTTCAAGATAACCCCTTGAATTGAAAAGCTCGCGCATCGACTGAATTATCCGGGTTCTCTTACGAAAAACATCACGGGTCTGAGGATTGACAATCAGATCGACGTATCTCTGACGGTATCGCATCTCCGGGTCAGTGACAGCATCATAAAGAATGCCGTCTTTTTCCTTTACAATGGGAAGGGGACGGATCGATTTACTGAGTATTGTAAATTCCTTAACATGTACAGTCGTTTCACCCATCTGGGTTTTAAAAACAAATCCTTTAACGCCTATAATGTCCCCTATATCAAGAAGATGCTTAAATACCCTGTTATACAACGTTTTATCCTCAACCGGACAAATATCATCACGGCGTACATAGATCTGGATCCTGCCGGTTGAGTCCATAAGCTCCGCAAAAGAGGCGTTACCCATAATACGTTTGCTCATTAATCTGCCGGCAATACTGACATCCGGGTAATTGTTCTTTTCGGGAGTGAAATTATCGTGTATTTCCTTCGCAAAGGTGTTTGTCCTGTATTCGGCAGCAGGATAAGGATTTATTCCCAGCTTTCTCAGTTCATCAAGGGAATTTCTTCTTATTTGTTCCTGTTCACTTAAGGTAATATTGCTCATTGCCTGATTAAAATTTGTGCAAATATAGGAAAATGGTTATTAAAGATCAGCCCTGATCTGGTGGTATCATCTTTATTGTTCTCGCGGGACATATCACCGCACATGCTCCGCACCCCACGCATTTTTCTGATTTAATAACAGGTTTCATTTGTATAAGCTCGCCGGAAGGCTCAATGGTTATTGAATCATACCGGCATGCTGCCTTACAGCGGTCACATTCTGAATTCTTTGCAAGAAGACAATCAGGGTAGATTATCTCCGCTGAACCCATAAAGATATGCTTCTTTGCTTCCGGGCTGAATAAAGTTATACTTCCGGAAGGACAAACACGACTGCATAAGTTGCACATTTCCAGGCAATAACCGGAGTTAAAATTCACCTCAGGAGTCATCCATGAAAGCAGATCAAATGGATCCGAATGATGCGTTATTATTTTAGAAGGACAGGCTTTAATGCAGTTACCGCACCGGATACATAGTGTATTGAAGATTTCGGGACTAATAGAAGCGGGAGGACGAAAATACCCTGATCCTGAAGGTTTCACCAGCTTTGTGAGCGCCAGCCCGCCAATGAGCCCGATACCAGTTGTCAGAAAGTATCTTCTTGCCGGAGAGTATTGATTTTCAGCACGTTGTTTTTTGATTATAAATGCAGAAAGGCCTGATTTAATTTCCATTGCTATTTTCTGAAGTCCGCCCAGCGGACACAGTTTACTGCACCAGATATCGGGAAACATAATATTTACAAGGAGTAAGACAGGAAAACCTGCAAGTGAAACAATGGTCATAAAACCGGGATTCCCTGAAAATGCAGAAAAGAAACTGTGGAAGACCGACATAGGATCAAGCAGAATTAGAAGAGGGATACCTGCTGCTGATGCTCCCAAAGATAGTAATGCAAGCCATTTGCCTAAAGGAGGTATTTTCTTATGTGTTGATGCTTGCCGGGGACTCATACCGGATATTTTATCACAACACCATCCCACAGGACAAAGATAGCGGCAGAAGAAACGGTCCTTAATAAAAACAAGCAGAAGTATTAAGATGCCTGCAAGATTCAGTAAAACAAATGATTTCAGGACAAAAACAGAGTTCAGCATTATGAATGGGCTCATCCATGTAAAAAAGCCTGTCAGACTTTTCCAGCCGGCAGGTATGGCCAAAACAGCTGCTGTGATAGTTGCAAGTGTACGGATCTCCTTTGATTTAAACCGAAATCTCATCCCAGCCATGCTCCCTGTTCGACAAGAAGTCTTTTAAGATTGCCTGCATTGATATTTCTTGCCAGTTCCCGTTCTTTCACTGCCAGGGCGGCTGCAGCACCTGCTCCATGTCCCGTTACAAGGCACGTGCCAATGATCCTTGTATCCTCGACAAGCTCACGCTCAAAACAGAAGCAGCGACCGGCTACCAGCAGGTTGTCTGTTTTCTTCGGAATCAGCGACCGGTAAGGTATCTGCCACAGAGGCCTCTTGTCCGATTTAACTGCAAGCCCCTTGTAAAGCATTGTGGTCCAGGCTCCGCTTATGCCAATTACATCCTTGAATGATTTAAATGTCATTGTATCTTCAAGTGTCAGCTTATATTCGCCGTCGAGGATCCGTGACATTCTTACTCCTAGTTGTGAAGCTGTATCGAGCAGGAAAACCTCCTCATAGCCCGGTGTGTTTTTTATTTGCTGCACCTTTTCCCATATCTCTCTGCGATATTCCATTTGAAGTGCAGAGAGTGTCCGGATATCTGTTCCGTTCTGATCGTTTTTCCCGTTCATATTAACCCAGTTAACACCCGGAATTGGAGTAGGGTCTCCGATATCCGGCTTTTTAACTCCTGCTCTGTCAGGTTTAATACGGTCAATGTTGCCCAATCTGTGCACAAGCCCAATGTGATAATTCATCATGTCATATTTTTCACCTGCCAGGTAAAAAATATCTCCGTCGCCTGTACAGTCGATCACCACTTTTGAGAGGATGGCCATTCTTCCCGATTTATTTTCAACAATAACACCTTTGATCACATTCCCATCCACTATGACATTCGAAGCCCATGTATGATAAAGCATGTTGACTCCTGCCTCAGCTATCATCTCATCAAGTACATATTTGGCCGCTTCCGGGTCGACGACAGGGTTTATTTCGTGTATTGACATCCCCAGCTTCTTAAGGCGGTCCGATATTTCCCCTCCGATACCGAAGATTACCTGTTTCCTTTTGTTTTGCTTATCCACAGCATGGGTCGAAAGTAATGGAAGAACCAGTCCGCCTGTCCACAATCCGCCAAGGTGATTATACCTTTCAACAAGATATGTCCCGGCACCTGCTCTGCTTGCTGCAATAGCCGCTGCCACTCCTGCCGGACCTCCGCCAATGACAAGCACCTCAGTCTCGGCAAAAACAGGTATCTTCCTTTCCGGTTCAGTTATTGTCTTGCTGAATGAAGGTATCTCTGAGGAGGGTGGAATATTCTTATCAGAAACAACTGATTCAATCTTCCTCTTGCAGGATATGCCAAGACTCAGAACACTTCCTGCTATTGCTGCTTTTGTAATAAAATCTCTTCGTTTCATATTACTTATAACTAATGCGTTGTGCAGTTAACCATCTTCTCTGGCTGCATGTACTCATCCCCCCGGCCCCCTTCTCTGCTGTCGCAAAGAAGGGGGTGACTATTGAATTACATTACAAAACCTTCCCCCTCTTTGCGTGAGCAGAGAGGGG